>ERZ825137.5882-NODE-5882-length-11068-cov-6.436666_pt1 | contig 11068 bp, 9 predicted proteins | sample MGYA00519873_ERZ825137 | MGnify/ENA primary metagenome ERZ825137 (study PRJEB31778, sample SAMEA3449190) | human gut metagenome | biome: human gut; feature: human-associated habitat; material: faeces | place: United Kingdom | collected 2010/2012 ... | reverse complement strand
CCGGCAAAGGCGTGCTGCACCCAGTCCAGATGGGAGAAGCTGTTGATAACGCCGGCCAGCACCGTGATGATGAGAAGGGAGGGGAACACGATGCCCAGTGTGGCCGCGATGCCGCCCACGACGCCCCGCTGCTTCTGCCCTACGAAGGTGGCGGTGTTGACGGCGATGATGCCGGGCGTACACTGGCCGATGGCGAAATAGTCTACCAGCTCCTCGTCGGTGGCCCAGCCCTTGTTCTCCACCACCTCCCGCTGGAGGATGGGCAGCATGGCCATGCCGCCGCCGAATGTCATGACCCCCACCTTGGCAAAGGTGAGGAACAGCTCCCACAGTAATTTCACAAGATCACCTCATTCAGAATATCCGTAAAGTCCCCGGACAGACACCTCGCCGCCGTACAGCGTCTCCACCGTGCCGTCGTCGTACCGCACCGTCAGGCCATAGCGCGGGTCGATGCCCTCCGCCGCCGCTTCGCATGCCGTGCCGCCGCGCACCAGCCGTACCCGCTGCCCGATGCTGACGCAGCGTGCACAGTAGTCCGCCCGCCACAGGGCGGGATCCGGCAGCGCCCGGTCATGCAGGTCAGTCAGCTCGCCCATCAGCGCCCGGGCCAGCTCGTCCCGGGACACCGCGTGCCCCGCCTCCGCCCGGAGGGACGTGGCCATACCCGCCACATCGGGGGAGAAATCGGCAGCGGTCTGGGACACGTTGACACCAATGCCCACGATGACCCAGTCCGGCGCGCCGTCGGGGCGGAACGACGATTCCGTCAGGATGCCGCAGACCTTCCGCCCGCCCAGCACCAAATCGTTGGGCCACTTGATACCGCAGCGCAGACCGCAGACCCGCTCAACGGCACGGCACACGGCCACCGCCGCCAGCGGCGTCACCATAGGCAGCGTGTCGGTGCGCAGGCCGGTACGCCACAGCACGGACAGGTACAGCCCCAGCCCCGGAGGGGACTGGAAGCTGCGGCCCATGCGGCCCCGGCCCGCCGTCTGGCAGTCCGCCGTCACCACGGCGTCCATGACGCCCTCCGCCGCCAGACGGCGGCACTGGGTGTTGGTGGAGTCCAGCATATCATACTGGTATACCGGGATGTCCATGGCAGCGCCTCCTTTTTCCCGTAATGTTACCACGATTCGGCAAGCCTGTAAAGAGCGATACCCCCTGATAGCAGGCATTAGCCGGGGAAATAGATTTGTGAGATATGTCAAAGAAACCGACGGTTTTTTGGCAGTTTCTTGGCGCAGAAATGTATTGCTTTTTCCGTAGCTGGCCCGTATAATAGGCAAGAAAATGAGAGGAGGGACGGCCATGACCTGCAAGATCACGACGAAAAAGCGGACGGACGCTCCCACTGTTTCCATTTCTGATATTGTTTCCTTTGACCGGTGATTTTTTCACCGGTCGTTTTTTTGTGTTGGTAAGTAACTGGAAATAAACGGATGAAGAAAGAGAGGAATCGTCACATGAACAAAAAACTCGGACACGACGCCATCTACGACGCCAGAGAACTGGGCACGCCCCGGATGCTGCTGCTGGGCCTGCAGCACCTGTTCGCCATGTTCGGCGCCACGGTGCTGGTACCCATTCTGGTCAGCGGCTACGGCCTGCCCCTGTCCATCCAGACCACCCTGCTGTTCGCCGGTATCGGCACGCTGCTGTTCCACGTCTGTACCAAATTCAAGGTGCCTGCCTTCCTGGGCTCCTCCTTCGCGTTCCTGGGCGGCTTCCAGGCGGTGGCTGATCTGAACAGCGGCAAGTTCGCCGCCATGACCGGCGAGGAGAAGCTGCCCTACGCGCTGGGCGGCGTGGTGGTGGCCGGCCTGCTGTATCTGGTGCTGGCCCTGCTGTTCAAGCTGGTGGGCGCCAAGAAGGTCATGCGCTTCTTCCCGCCCATCGTCACCGGCCCCATCATCATCGCCATCGGCCTGAACCTCTCCTCCTCCGCCATCAATAACTGCACCGGCAGCTGGTGGATCGCCATCGCCGCCATCCTCATCATCGTCGCCGCCAACATCTGGGGCAAGGGCATGATCAAGATCATCCCGATCCTCCTCGGCGTCATCGGCTCGTATCTGCTGGCCGTCATCTTCGACGCGGACGTCCGCGCAAATCTCGTCGCCAACGTCTCCGAAGCGAAGTGGTTCGCGCTGCCCATCAAGATGGAGCAGACCGTCTTCGGCCTGTTCGCCTCCGGCAATGTCGACGCACACAAGCTCCTGACCGCCGTCATCACCATCGTCCCGCTGTCCCTTGCCACCATGGTCGAGCACATCGGCGACGTGTCCGCGATCTCCTCCACCTGCAACCGCAACTACATTGAAAATCCCGGCCTGCACCGCACCCTGATGGGCGACGGTCTTGCGACCACGCTGGCAGCCCTCTTCGGCGCGCCCGCCAACACGACCTACGGCGAAAACACCGGCGTTCTGGCCCTCAGCCGCATCTATGACCCGCGCGTCATCCGCATCGCGGCGGTCCTGGCTATGCTCTTCTCCTTCAGCCCGAAGTTCGCGGCCGTCATCTCCTCCATGCCCGGCGGCACCATCGGCGGCGTCAGCCTCGTGCTCTACGGCATGATCTCCGCAGTCGGCGTGCGCAACGTCGTCGAGAACAAGGTCGACTTCACCAAGTCCCGCAATGTTCTGGTCGCGGCCCTCATCCTGGTTCTGTCCATCGGCATCAGCTACTCCTCGGCAGGCTCTCTCCATTTCGGCGCAATCAGCCTCTCGGGTCTGGCTGTCGGCTCCATCGTCGGCATCGTCCTGAACGCCGTCATGCCCGGCAAGGACTATGTCTACGGCGAAGACAAGCAGGGCGACGAATCTGTCAACTTCATCGTTCAGTAAACGATCTGATCCATATAGAAATACAGCCGCAGTCCGGTGCAGTTCCGCCTTCTCCGCCTGCGATTTCCCCTGAAATTGGCTTACGCGCAGCCCGCCTTTGGGCTGCGCGTAAGTGTTACAGGGGAGAAAACAATGAAGAATTTGGAGGGGTGGAACGGCGATTGTCACGCGCGGGTCTGTCGGCTTATCCGCAGAGCTTTCCACGGCATCAGACGGCGCATCGCCGGATGGTCAAACCATACAAAAGAGAGCCGGCCGGTTTGTTCCCCTTTTGTACTTTTAGTATAGAGGAAGAATTTGAACAGGATTTCACGAACCGGTAAAGAAACTGTGAACAGTTTCCCGAAAGAATCGCGCCGTAAAAGAATACGCGCAGACAAGTGACCGGCCTGTCTGCGCGTTTCTTTTAAAATATGGAGAAAGGAGAAAAATGAAAAAGACGTTTGCTTCTTGCAAGTATAGAATATCAGGATGGTATTAAAAATCTTAGGGGGCAGTTTTTAAATATCTGTGAAATCCTGTGATATTTTTTCGTTTTTCAGCGCACGGCCAGCACCAGCAGCACCGCTGCCGCCAGATACAGCCCCAGCGCTGCCGCGCAGACGAGCAGGACGATCCCGCCGATGAGCAGCGGCGCGCCGCCGCGCTTTTTCCGCAGCACGAGCAGCGCAATGCCGCCCGCAAGCGTCAGAACGAACAAAATCAGCGCCAGATCTGCACGCATACGCAAAGCCCTCCTTTCTCCGGGGATGGTTCAGAAGTAATCGCCCCAGCCGTCTTCGTCGTCCGAGTAGTCGCCCCAGCCGTCGCCGGGATCGGACCACGGATCGTAATCGTCGTAATATTCGTCGTCATAGTCCCAGCCCGCGTCGTTCGACTCCATGTATTCGCCGGTATCCTCGTCGATGTAGCCGTCGCTGCCGTAGCCGATGAACTCGTTCTCATAGCCGTTCCAGTACCAGATGTCGCCGTCCTCGTCGTACCAGTAATACGGCGTGCCGTAATCGCCGGTGTCGCCGGAATAGGCGGGCCGGGCCTTGGGCGCGGTGCTCCAGCCGGCGGTGTAGGACAGGGTTTCGAGCATCCTGTTGCAGATATCGAAATAATTGCGGATGCGGCCCTCAAGCGCGATAGTCGTCGCGACGAGGGCATAGCCCGTCGGCCCGTAATAGCGCACCTCCATGCAGCCGCGCACGGGCTGCGAGGGGCCGTCAGAGAAGACGGAGCCGTCGAGCCACATATAGCCGGTCAGGCTGTAATAATCGCCGTTGTCCTTAAAGTCCGAGCCAAAGGATTTGAGCAGATAGCTGCCGTACATACTCTGCATGAAGTCCTCAAGCATCTTCATCATATAGGTCTTCGCGGTCGCCGCGCCTTTTTCCATGTAGGGATCAAAGCCCTCGATGGGCTGGAAGGCAAGCGTGATGTTGGAATAATAATCGTCCGTGCCGTCCTCCATGACCGCGTTGAAGCTCAGCGCATTGGACACGTTCGGGTGCTCGTGCGCCTCCATCTGGATGGGGTAATCGACCGTGACGTTCGTAAAGCCGCCGGGGAAGGCCGCTGTCTGGTTCAGCTCGTCCTCCGGCGTCGGCAGGAGCATGATATACTCCATGGGCGTGAGCGTGCTGCCGTCTGCGTCGCTTAACTCGCCGTAGGCGGTCTGGTACAGGGTGACAAGCTGCGTGTCGTCGTCCATGTAAAGCGTGATGCACCCGCCCTCGTCGACCACGTAGCCGGGCCCGACCTGTTCACCGTAGAGATTGATGGCGATCCATTCAAACTCCTCATTGATGACAAAATAGAACGGCTCGTTTTCCAGCTTCCAGCAGCCGGTGTAGCCGCTCAGATCGCCGCCGCTCAGCTCCTCCTCGGTGTAGCCCGTCGGCGCATAGTCCGATTCATAGTCCGCCGGGTCATAGTCGTGTGCGATCTCGATGGGCACGTCGCCCTCGGGCGGCAGGAAGATGATGTAGTCGCCGTCCCGGATCGTAAAGTCCAGCTCGTCGACGGTGGTGTCGTACAGGATGTAATTCTCATCGTTGTAGACAAGGATGTTATATGTATCGGGAACCTCGGATTCCTTATACGTGCCAAGACCGGCGCTGAAGCTCTCGCCGTCTGCGAACGTGCCGTCTACAAATTCCGTGTCCCATTCGGTGCTGGTCGAGGGGGTGATGCTGATGGAGGAAATGTCATGCCCGCTGTGGTTGACCAGCGTAACGGATACCGACACTTCCTTCTCGCCGCAGCCGGTCAGCAGCAGCGCACACAGCGCAGCCGCCAGCGTCACAAGAAGCAGCTTCCTGATTTTTTTCATGATAGTCCTCCTGATCTGATTTGTGAAACGCGAAAAAAACTCCACGATAAACGGTCTGATACCAGTTTACCGTGGAGCGGTTTGCTTGCATAGGCCCCTCAGGGGCTAATCTTTTCTGAAAGTATGTCCGCCAGCAGGTTCCGCTTGCCGCGTGCGCTGCCGTCAAGCCCCAGCTTGTCAAAAATGCGCTTGAGGTGGTTTTTGACCGTCGCCTCCGACAGATGCAGCTGCGCGGCGATCTCCGCGTTTGTCCGCCGTGCGGCGGCAAGACGGGCGATCTCCCGCTCACGCGGGCTGAGTCCGCCAGGGTCCGGCTTCGCCGTGCGGCGCAGAACGGCCTGCGCAGCCTCGTTCCCGGCGAATGCCTCCGGCAGAAGTGGGCCGAGGGCTTCTGCGTGCTCGGTAAACGGCAGATAGAGTCCGTCCGGCACGGCGAGGGCCAGCGCCGCGTCCAGCTCCCGCCGGGCCGCGTCCGCGCGGCCAAGGCGGTTTTCCGCGCAGGCGAGCTGAATGTGCAGATACAGCTGGGCCAGCGCCGTATGCGCCGACGCGTTCAGCGCTGTGCAGGCCTCCCTGCGCGCAAGCAGCTTTGCGTACGCACCGGCAGCCAGCAGCACCTCATTCTGCACCGTCCGCAGCATGGGAAGCACAGGATCCAAAAACGACGCGTCGGCCTCCGGGGCCATGAACCATGCGCCCGCGCCGGCCCTCCCGCGCTGCGCATCCAGCCAGGCAATGCACAGATCGAGCGTGCGCAGCAGCAGAAACTGCCGGTTCTCCTTCAGCGTCTGCCGGAGCCGCTCCAGCGCTGCGTCCGTCGCACCGCCGCGAAGCTGCGCCAGCCGGAGGGCCGTGAACTCCGCCGTCAGCAGAATGCTGTACTGCCCGCGTGCAAGCGCTGCGTCCCGCGCCAGATGGCAGCCGATCTCCGCCTCGGTAAAATCGCCGCGCAGCAGGTCCGTTTCGCACTGCATGGAATGCTCCGCGCCGCTGCCGTGGCCGTCCGTGACCTTATAATAAAACGGCATACAGTCGCGCATCTGCGCGTTTTCCGCGTCCAGCTGCCCGGCTGCGCGGTGGAACATCATGAGAACGGACGGGGAGCCGAAGGTCCACGTGCCGCCGAGGTCAATGCAGCGTGTCGTGCGCGTCATGCGTTCGCAGGCCGAGCGGTGCAGCACGCTCATGGCGGCGATGTCGTTATAGCGCAGAAAGCTCATCACAAGGTCGCATTCGCCGAGATAATTTTCCCGTTCCTGTTCGCAGAACGCGCCGCCCGGCTGCAGCGCGTCCAGCAGCAGCGCCCGCAGACGCAGCAGCTCCGGAATTTCGCGGAAGGAAAAGAGCTTGCGCATCAGCACGCAGACCGCGTCCGGGTGCCGCCGCAGCACATCCTCCGGGCAGTCCCGGCACCAGGAGAGCAGCATCTGCCGGTGCTCGCCGCCAACAGACTTGCCGCAGTCCGCCGCTGCCGCACGCAGCAGCCCGTCCCAGTCGCCCGCCTGCCGGAACAGCTCCGCAGCCGTCAGATATTCCCCCGTGCGCTCGTACCAGCTGCCGAGCCGCCCGCAGGCGTCCGCCTGCGCGCTTTGCGGCAGAAGGGCGAATTTCCGGCGCAGCAGCTGCCGCAGCATATGGTGGCAGCGGTAGACGCCGGGGCTGCTTTCGATGATGAACGCGTTGTTGTGCGTCAGATCGTGCAGCAGCGCGTCCGCGTCCGGCTCCCGCCAGACGAAGGCGGCCTGTTCGGCGGTGAACGCCTCCGCCATGCAGATGTCCAGCAGAAAGAAGCGCCTCCGCTCGTCCAGCGGCTCAAACATGACCTGCTCCATGAGCGCGTCCATGCCCTTCGCGTCAAAGCGCCATACGCCCGTCTGCGCGTAGGCGCGGAACATGAGATAGATCATGGCGATCCAGCCCTCGCTGACGGACAGGAGCGCCTGCGCCTCCCGCTCGGGAAGCGGCAGGCCGCAGCGCCCGGCGTATTGCAGCAGCTCCTCCTGTGTCAGCCGCAGATCCGCCGCGCCCAGCTCCAACAGGCGGCTGCCGAGGCGCAGCTTCTGCGCCTCCGAAAAGATCTGGTTGCGCGAAAGAAGGATCAGATGCGCCTGCGGCGGCAGGCGCTCGGCCAGAAACGAGACGAGCTCCGCCGCCTCGCCGCCGGAAAGCAGGTGCACGTCGTCCAGAATGAACCAGACGGGCGGCTTGCCCGCCAGCGCATCCTGCACCAGCTCCAGCAGCTGCTGCCGCGTGTGCGGGCTGTCCGGGTAGCCGAGCGCACGCAGCTGCGCCGGCAGCTGCGGCGCGGTGTGCAGCGCCCGGCAGAGCCCTGACCAGAACTCCTGCCGTCCGCCGCCGGAGAGAAACTGCCGGAACAGATACGCGTCCGGCGCTTCGGCGGCAATGCACCGCTGCAGATACTGCGCGGCAGTCGTCTTGCCGTAGCCCGTGGGGGCTATGATGGTCGTGACAGGGTAGCGGGCGGCGTCCGCAAGCCGTGATCGCAGGCGTGAGGAAAGATAAAACGCGTTTACGCGCAGATCGGCGTCCATGAAAAGCCCTCCCAAGGTGCTTTGTTCAATGATTTTCTATTTTAATCGTTTCCGGCAGCTTCGTCAATGCAGGATTCTCTTGACAAGGGTTTCCCGGACAGGTAAAATTTATTTGTTATGCAGTCACAGACGAACGGTGCGCACACAGCCGGAGGGACAGGCTATGCTTTTTGATTTTCTGAAGAAAAAGCGGCAGGAAAAGGCCGACGATCAGCAGCATTGGCGCGAGCGCTGGCAGTCGCTGGTGCCGGAGGAAAACCGGAGCGTCCCCGTCACCGTAGACGGGCAGACGCGCATCGCCTATATCCAGATCAACCAATTCGTCGTCATGCTGCAGGACGGGCTTCTGATGAAGGCGCATTTTTTTGACGTCTGCGAGTTTTTCCAGAAGGCGGGCTATCACGTCATCTGGCTCATGCGCTGCGTGCAGGACGTGGAGGGCGGCTATCTGAAGCTGGTCAGAATGGAGGACGGCGGAGCGCGCTGCCGCTGGAAATGGCGCAAGCCGACGACGAACTTCGGCCGCTGGACGTCGGATAACTACAATGTCAGCATTCTTATCCAGCACCGGCAGGTACCGCCGGAGATCACCGATCTCAAAACCTGCAAAACGCGCGTGCTGCAGCGGGTCACATGGGCCGAGAGCGACGACAACACGCAGATGATCCCCGGCCGGACGGAATTTCTGACCGTCGGGAAGCCCGCCACGCCCGAGGAGCTGCTGCACTGGCTGACCGGCACGACGCTGGCAAATCTGTAAAGAAAGAAAAGGAGCGCCTATGTCTATCACGCTCGAACAGGTCAAGAAAAGCGAGGAGATCACAAGCTATATCCGCAAGGCGGACGAATCACTGTCCGCGCTGGGCTTTACGGAGCACAGCTTCGCCCATGTGGGCCTTGTCTCGGCACAGGCCAGCGCCATTTTAAAGACGCTGGGCTACGACGACCGCACGTGCGAGCTGGCCGCCATCGCGGGCTGGCTGCACGACATCGGAAACGTCATCAACCGCATCGACCACGCGCAGTCCGGTGCGGTCATGGCCTTCCGAATCCTCGACAAGATGGGCGCAAGCCCTGAAGAGACGGCCACCATCATCACCGCCATCGGCAACCACGATGAAAAAACCGCCTTCCCGGTCAACCCCGTGGCAGCGGCGCTCATTCTGGCGGATAAAATGGACGTGCGTGCGAACCGCGTGCGCGAAAAGGCCCGCGCGGCGTTCGACATTCACGACCGCGTGAATTACTCCGTCAAAAAGCACGAGGTCACGCTGACGGAAAAGGAGATCTGTCTGACGCTTGCCATCGACACGGAGGTATGCGCAGTGATCGAGTATTTTGAAATTTTCATGGACCGTATGCTCCTGTGCCGCCGCGCGGCGGAGAAGCTGGGGCTGCATTTCGCGCTCGTCATCAACGGCCAGCGCATGGCATAAAAAGTTCCCGGACACGGGAACCTTTTCCGGAGCCTGCTCGTCTGAAAAGCAGCGGAGGCTCCGCCCAAATACATAAACAGGGAGAATCAGATATGGAAACTCTGGAAAAGCTGCGCAATGGAATCGACCAGCTGCCGAAATGGCTGCTGCTCGTGCTTGTGATTTTTGTCGACGGTCTGGTGGGCGGTCTGTACCGCGCCGCCGGAAAGACCACTGCGGCCCGGGTCATTGGCTGGATCATGGCGGCGGCCTACGTGCTGTCGATCCTGTCCTTTGTCGAGCTGCCCGCGACGCTTGCGACCGTCTCGCGCATCGTGACCGTCGTGTGTCTGGTCGCCGATATCATCACCGTCATCACCAGCGGCAGGATCACGTTCTTTGCCGACTGAGAAAAGAAAGAAATAAGAAAACGTTTAGGAGTCCCGTCATGAAGCTGTTCACCATCATCCTCTTCGCCGTCACCTACATTCTGATGATTGCGCTGCCGAAAAAGCGGCCCTATGTCGCGCTCATCTCCGCCGTCATCTTCGTCGTCTCCGGCGCGATGCCGCTGGCCTCCGTCTTTACCGCCATCGACTGGAACGTTCTTTTGATGCTTGCCGGTACGATGGGAACGGTCGCGCTGTTCATTGAGTCGAAAATGCCGGAGCGCATGGCCGATCTTCTGCTGCAGAAGACGCCCAACGTCATGTGGGTCGCGGTCGCGCTGTCCGTGTTCGCGGGCGTTGTGTCGGCGTTCGTCGACAACGTCGCGACGGTTCTGATGATCGCGCCGGTCGCGCTGTCGATCGCGAAGAAGCTCAAAATGTCCCCGGTTGCACTGCTCATCTGCATCGCCGTCTCGTCCAATTTGCAGGGTGCGGCTACCCTCGTCGGCGATACGACGTCCATCATGCTGGGCGGCTACGCCAACATGGACTTTTTGGACTTCATCTTCATGGACGGCAAATGCTCCATCTTCTTTGCCGTTGAGCTGGGCGCGCTCGTGACCGTCCCCGTCATCATGTTCATCTTCCGCAAGGAAAAGGGCAAGGTCACGGTCGGTGCGCCGACCGTCGTGGAGGATCTGTTCCCGACATATCTGCTGGTCGGCACGGTCGTGCTGCTCATTACGGCATCCTTCATCCCCGGCCGTCCCGCCATCACGAACGGCCTGATCTGCATGACGCTGTTCCTCATCGGACTCGTCCGCTCCATCCTCCAGAAAAAGCACTTCGGCCCCATCAAGTACGCGCTGGGCGAGATCGACTTTGAAACGCTCCTGCTTCTCATGAGCCTGTTCGTCGTCATCGGCACGCTGACCGAAACGGGCGTCATTGAGGACATCAGCGCCCTGTTTGTGAAGCTCGGCGGCAATAGCCTCTTTGGCATGTATTCCATCATCGTCTGGGGCTCCGTCATTATCTCGGCGTTCATCGACAACATTCCGTATGTCGCGACGATGCTCCCGGTCGTGCAGGGCATTGCGGCCATGATGGGCTGCGACGCGCACGTTCTGTACTTCGGCCTGCTCGTCGGCGCGACGCTCGGCGGCAACCTGACGCCCATCGGCGCCTCGGCCAACATCGCGGCCATCGGCATTTTGCAGAAGGAGGGCTACGAGGTCAAGGCCTCCGACTTCCTCAAGATCGGTGTCCCGTTTACGCTCCTCGCCGTCCTGACCGGCTATCTCTACTGCTGGTTCGTCTGGGCATAAGCATATACGCGCACAAACGCGGCACTCCCGGCCCGGGAGTGCCGCGTTTGACTGTCAAACCCCTGCTGCCGCATGATTTGTGCATAGTAAAATGAAAAACGGCAGAGGGTGATATCCCCTCTGCCTTCTTTTGTGTACAATTCTTAGATTATTCCTGATCCCAGTTGTGCCAGACGTTTTGGACATCGTCGTCCTCTTCGAACAGGTCG
>ERZ825137.5879-NODE-5879-length-11070-cov-2.887063_pt1 | contig 11070 bp, 10 predicted proteins | sample MGYA00519873_ERZ825137 | MGnify/ENA primary metagenome ERZ825137 (study PRJEB31778, sample SAMEA3449190) | human gut metagenome | biome: human gut; feature: human-associated habitat; material: faeces | place: United Kingdom | collected 2010/2012 ... | reverse complement strand
AGTTTCTAAGGCTAGTTCTAGTAGTTATTCTTATAGTAGTTCTTCTAAGAAAAAGAATACTTCTAGTAGTGTAAAGAAGAAGAGTAATACTTCGAAGAAAAGTAGTTCTAGTAGTAAATCTAGTAATTCTAATAAGAAAAGTAGTTCTACAACTACTAATAAACCTGTTACTGATAATAAAAAGAATAATATAGATACTAAACCTAGTACTGGTAGTGATGATAAGAATCCTGGTGGAGGATCTGGAAGTGGCAGTCATGGATCAGGTTCTGGTGATAATGCTGGTGGTAATACTAGTGGAGATTCTGGTGAATCAGGAAATAATGTAGAAAGTAATAATGTGTCTAAAGAATAAGTTTTGGCTTATTCTTTTTTTGTAAAGTTATTGTAAAATTGTATATAAAATATTTACATATTTATTTGTCTAGTCTATACTTAATATAGAATAATAAAGGGGAAAGCCTAGGTGGAGTTATCTATTTTGAAAACTTTGGTTTTCTTTTTTTTTGTAAAATTGTTTTTTTGTTTGGTTATTTCTTGAAATACTTGGTTATTTATTATATAATTTTATTAGTATTAAGATAGAAAAGAGGAGATAGTGTGATTAATGTTAAGAGTGAGATAAAACCACTTAAGAAGGTATTACTTCATAGGCCAGGTAGGGAGCTTCTTAATTTGACTCCGGATACTTTGGAAAAGTTATTGTTTGATGATATTCCTTATCTTACAGTGGCTCAAGAGGAACATGACCAATTTGCTAGAATTCTTAAGGATAATGGTGTTGAGGTTGTGTATTTAGAGGATTTAATGACTGAGACTTTGGATTTAAATCCTGATGTTAGAGATAGTTTTATTAAACAGTTTATATATGAGGCTGGAGTTAGAACTCCTAAATATCGTAGTTTAGTTTATGAGTTTTTGACTTCTATTGAATCTAATAGGAAACTTGTTCTTAAGACTATGGAAGGTATTAATATCAAGGAGATTGTTCTTGAAAAAGCTAAAAGGGGAAAATCTCTTGTTGATATGATTGAACCTGATTCTCAGTTTATAGTGGATCCTATGCCAAATTTATATTTTACTAGAGATAATTTTGCTTCGATTGGTAATGGTATTACTTTAAATAGAATGTATTCTGAAACTAGAAATCGTGAAACTATATATGCTGAGTATATATTTAATTATCATCCTGATTATAAGGATGTTCCTAAGTATTTTGATAGATATAATGAGTATAATATTGAAGGTGGGGATGTTCTTAATTTAAGTGATAAGGTGTTAGGTATTGGTATTTCTCAAAGAACTAGTGCTAATGCTATTGAGATACTTGCTAGGAATATTTTTAATGATTCTGATACTAGTATTGAGACTATTTTGGCTTTTAATATTCCGGAAAGTCGTGCTTTTATGCATTTAGATACTGTATTTACACAAATAGATTATGATAAATTTACTTATCATCCTGGTATTATGTCTTCACTTAAGGTTTTTGAAATTAAGAAAGGTGAAAAGGAAGATGAGATTAATGTTAAGTCTAGGAGTGGTTCTTTAGAAAAGATACTTGAAGATTATTTAGGTAGAGATATTATTTTGATACCATGTGCTGGTGGTGATATGGTTTCTGCAGAGAGGGAACAATGGAATGATGGTTCTAATACTTTAGCTATTGCTCCAGGAGTGGTTGTTGTTTATGATAGAAATAGTGTTACTAATGAAGTTCTTAGAAGATTTGGTATTAAGGTAATTGAAATGAGAAGTGCAGAATTATCACGTGGTAGAGGTGGTCCACGTTGTATGAGTATGCCACTTATAAGGGAGGATTAATATGGATTTAAAAGGTAGAGATTTTTTGAAGGTACTTGATTATTCTTCAGAAGAACTTAAATATTTAATTGGACTTGCTATTAGTTTTAAAGAAAAGAAGAAAAATGGTGAGTTACATAAGTATTTAAAAGGAAAGAATGTTGCTCTTATTTTTGAAAAAGATTCAACTAGAACTAGATGTGCTTTTGAGGTTGCTGCTAGTGATTTAGGAATGAGTAGTACTTATTTAGGTCCGACAGGTTCACAAATGGGAAAGAAAGAAACTATTGAGGATACTGCGAGGGTATTATCTAGAATGTATGATGGTATTGAGTATCGTGGTTTTGGTCAAGATATTGTTGAGAATCTTGCTAAGTATAGTGATGTTCCTGTTTGGAATGGTCTTACTAATGAGTTTCATCCTACACAAGTGTTAGCAGATTTTATGACTATGTATGAACACTTTGGACATTTAGAAGGACTTAGTTTGGTATATTTTGGTGATGCTAGGTATAATATGGGGAATTCTCTTATGATTATGAGTGCTAAGATGGGTGTTAATTTTACTTGTTGTGCTCCGAAGAGTTTATGGCCTAGTGAAGATTTGATTAAACAAGCTAGAGTAATTGCAGATGAAAATGGTTCTGCTATATTTTTAACTGATGATCCTAAGGAAGGTGCAACTGGTAAGGATGTTGTGTATACTGATGTATGGGTTTCTATGGGTGAAGATGATAAGGTTTGGAAGGATAGAATTAAGATGTTAAAACCTTTTAGGGTAACTACTGAACTTATGGATTTTACTAATGAAAATTCAATATTTATGCATTGTTTACCTTCTTTTCATAATAATAAGACTAGAATTGGTAAAGAAATTGAGGATAAGTATGGTGTTTCTGAAATGGAAGTTACTGATGAAGTGTTTGAATCTTCTAAATCTAAGGTTTTTGATGAGGCTGAGAATAGGATGCATACAATAAAAGCGGTTATGTATGCGACTTTAAAATGAATAGGAAAGTAGTAATTGCTCTGGGAGGAAATGCTCTTGGTAAGACTAATGATGAACAGATTAATTTAGTTAAAAATACTTCTTGTAAGATAGTTGATATTATTGAAAAAGGGTATGATGTTATTGTTACTCATGGAAATGGACCTCAGGTTGGAATGATATCTTCTAGTTTAGAAGATGTTTCTATGCCTTTTCCAGAATGTGGAGCGATGAGTACTGGTTATATTGGTTATCATCTTAGTCAAGCAATTGATAATGAGTTAAGAAAAAGAAAAATTTCTAAGACTTGTGTTTCTGTTGTTACGCAAGTTGTAGTTGATAAAGATGATTCTGCTTTTGATAATCCTACTAAACCTATTGGTGGCTTTTATTCTAAAGAAGATGCGTTTTTGCTTAGTAAGAGTAAAGGTTATGTGATGAAGGAGGATGCTGGGCGTGGTTATAGACGAGTTGTTGCTTCTCCTTATCCTAAGGAAATAGTTGAACTTGATGTTATTAATGAACTTGTTTGTAATAATGTTGTTATTGCTTGTGGTGGAGGAGGCATTCCTGTTATATCTAATAATGGGATTCTTTCTGGAATAGATGCAGTTATTGATAAGGATTTAACTAGTGCATTACTTGCTAAGAGTATTAATGCGGATGTGTTACTTATTTTAACAGCGATAGATAAGGTTTGTATAAACTTTAATAAGCCTAATCAAAAGGAACTTGATGATATTTCTTTGGATGAAGCGTATTCTTATATTGAAACTGGTGAGTTTGCTGATGGTAGTATGCTTCCTAAAGTAAAGGCTTGTTTAGAGTTTGTTAAAAATACAAATAAAAAAGCTATCATTACTTCTCTTGAAAAGGCAGTCGATGGACTTGATGGCAAATCAGGAACATTAATTTGTTCTAGTAAGGAGGAAAAAGAAAATGGCAGATAAGAAAAAAACTGCTAGAAAAAAGAATTTTAAATTTGGAATTTCAGCATTTTCCATTATTTTTATTCTTATTATTTTACTTGGTGTTTTAACACATTTTTTACCAACTGCTCAGTTTGTTGGTGATACTATTGTTGATGGAAGTGGAGTTGTTAAAGCAACTCTTGCAAATATTCTTATGTCTCCGGTAAAGGGTTTTGCTGATGCTATTGATGTTTGTGTATTTGTATTCATCTTGGGTGGTTTCTTAAATATAGTAACGAAGACTGGAGCTTTGGAAACTGGGGTTAAGGTTTTGATAAAAAAACTTAAGGGAAAAGAACTAATACTTATTCCAATACTTATGTTTATTTTCTCTATTATGGAATGCTTGAGGAAACTGTTGGATTTTATGCATTACTTGCTGCTACTATGGTTGCCGCAGGTATGGATACGATAGTTGCTTCTGCTGTGGTGCTTCTTGGTGCTGGATGTGGTGTTTTAGGTTCTACTATAAATCCATTTGCTAATGGTGCTGCTATTGATGCTTTACCTAATACTGTAAGTGTTGATCATGGTATTATTATTTTGATAGGTATTGCTTTATGGTTAGTATCTCTTGCTATATCAATATTTTTTGTAATGATATATGCTGGAAAAGTAAAGAAGGATAAAGGTTCTACTTTTTTATCATTACAAGAGCAAAAAGTAATGGAGAAAAAATATGGTTCTGAGGATCAAAAACAAATAAATGATGCAAAGCTTACTGGAAAACAAAAACTTACTTTGATATTATTTGGATTTACTTTTTTGATTATGATAATTGGGTTTATTCCTTATACTGCAGATGTTAAGTGGTTATCGTTTTCATCATTTTTAACTGGTGAAGTTCTTGGTAATTGGTATTTTGCAGAGGCTTCTGTTTGGTTTCTTATTATGGCAATAATTATTGGTATTGTAAATAGACAAAAGGAATCAGAAGTTGTAAGTAATTTTGTTAGTGGTGCTGCTGATATGATGAGTGTTGTACTTATTATAGCAGTTGCTCGTGGTGCTACTTATTTAATGGGGGTTACTCATTTAGATAATTATATTATATATAATGCTGCTGAGGCCCTTAAAAATATGCCTGTTTTACTTTTTACACCACTTAATTATTTACTTCATATAGTTTTATCAGTGCTTGTTCCATCATCTTCTGGTCTTGCTGCACTTTCATCGCCAATTATGGGTCCTATTGCTAATCAAATTGGTTATAGTGTCGAAGGTACTATTATGACGATGGTAGCTGCTAATGGACTTGTTAATTTAATAACTCCAACTTGTGGTGCTATTATGGGTGGACTTGCTCTTGCCGGTGTTGAATATGGAACATGGTTTAAGTGGTCTTTAAAAATAATTGGTTGTATTGCTATTGCTTCACTTGTTATTCTTATGTTAGCAATGATAATTTTTTAAATATAAAATGTAAACTATCAGATATTCTGGTAGTTTTTATGTACTTTTTCCTTATACAAAGTTTATATTTTTGAATAGTATAAATTAGATAGGAGGATTTATAATGTTTGAAAATATGAGTAATAGTCCATTTATGATGCCTAATCAAGAGGGGTTTATTGATATTGATAATAATCAAGGAAATATTGATATTGATTTAAATCAAAGTCAAACTAGTAATATTAATAATGGTCCTATGATGGGTATGACTTCTCAACCTATAATTGAACCTATGAGAGAAAGAGTTGTTAATAGAACAATTGAACATGTTGTACCACATGTGTGTCCTGTTAGGACAAGAATAGTAAATCATCATGTGTTTAAACATACTTATAGTCCAAGTTATAGTTGTTGTGAAGAAAATGTTTGTGAAAATGTACAATGTGGTTCTTGTTGTAATTATTAGTAATTTTTTTGATTAGTTTTGAATGGCTTTGGTCATTCTTTTTTCTTTTATTTTGTACTTATTAATGATATAATTATATTTATGAATGAGAGGTAATAATATGATAAAAGGAAAGCCATTTGTTAAGTGGGCTGGTGGTAAGAGACAAATTATTAATAAACTTAAGAGATATGTTCCAGATGAGTTTGATACTTATTATGAACCTTTTATTGGGGGAGGGGCACTTCTTTTTGAACTTTCTCCTAGAAGGGCTGTTATTAATGATTCTAATGAGGAACTTATGAATGTTTATAGTGTTTTGTGTGATGAGGAAAAGTTTAAGAAGATGTGTAATGTTTTGAATCATTATGAGAAGGAACATTGTGAGGAATTTTATTATGATATAAGAAATAAAGATAGAAATAAGAATGCTTATAAGAGGTTATCTGATTATACTAGGGCAGCACGTACTATTTATTTAAATAAGGCTTGTTTTAATGGTTTATATAGGGTTAATAGTAAGAATGAGTTTAATGTTCCCTTTGGTAAGAAGGAAAGGGTTAATACTTATGATGGTGGTAATTTAATAACTGTTAGTAATTATTTGACTATGAATGATGTTGAGATTCTTAGTGTTGATTTTGAGCAATCTGTTAAGAATGCTAAGAAGGGTGATTTCATTTATTTTGATCCTCCATATGATTCAGAGACTTCGACTTTTAATAGTTATACTGAGGATGGATTTGGTAAGGACGAACAGATAAGACTTGCTAAGGTGTTTAAGGAGTTGGATTCTAGAGGTTGTTATGTTATGCTTTCTAATCATAATACTTCTTTAATTAATGATTTGTATAAGAATTTTAATATTCATGTTATTGAGGCTAAGAGAAATATTAATTCTAATGGTAAGAAAAGGGGTAAGGTTAAGGAAGTTATTATTACTAATTTTGTTAATAGTGATAAGTTTGAATAAAAAAATCAAGGATTTTGTCCTTGGTTTTTATATTTGTTCTAATTGTTTTTTATGTCTTAATCTATTTGATATTATTATAGTGCATCCGATTATGAACATATATACTATTCCTGCTAGAATAATTAATTTGAAGTCTGGATATATTTTTTGATTTAGATATACTGGTGTTGTTTTTACTAATTTATCTTTGTAATAGATACTTAGTGTTCCAATATTTTCCATATATTTGTTTTTATAGGTTATTTCATCTATTCCATCATAAACTAGTTTTATGTCATTTTTATTGTAATCATTTTTTAAATAATATTTTATATCTTCGTTTGCTGTTATGGTTATTTTGTCTTCACTTAAATATTTGGTATCTAGTTCTTTAATTATTTCGCCTTTTTTTAGTATTGTTTGGTATCCATAGTTATTGAAGTAGTATTCGTATATTTTTTTTGCATCTTTTATGTGTCCGTTTAATGTGTTTGTTTTTGATGTTATAAATATTAAAGTAGTGTTATTTTTGTTTGCTATGGTTGCTAGGGCATAACCTGCATCTGTTTCGTAACCTGTTTTTCCTCCAAGTATATATGGAGCTTTTATGTAAGCATTTCTTTCATATAGTTTAATTGTATGTTCTATTTTTGTTCCATCTTCAAGTGTGTAGTACATAGTTGTAGCAATTTTTTTCCAGGTATCATTTTTAAGTCCTGCTTTAAATAGAAGTACTAAATCACTCATGGTAGAGTAATTGTTTTTATCATCCATTCCTATAGGATTAGCAAAACTGGTGTTTTTCATTCCTAATTGTTTTGCTTTTTGATTCATCATTTTAACAAATGTTTCTTCGTTCCCTCCGACTAATCTTGCTAGTATATTAGCACAATCTGCACCACTTTCCATCATAAGTCCATGTAATATATCATTATATGAATATTGTTTTTCGTGGTTTAGTGAGGATGCTGAAGCGTCCATTGCTATTAAATCTTGGTAATCGCTTTTTTGAAATGATACTTTTTCGTTTAAATCATTAATATTTTCAATAGCGATTAGTGCAGTCATCATTTTAGTAAGCGATGCTATACTTACTTTTTGATCTTTGTTTTTTTGAAATAGTATTTCATTATCTTTTAGATTATATAATATAGCATTATTTGAGTATATACTTAAATAATTTTTTTGTTTTTTGTTTGTAGTTGTTTGTATTTTAGTTTTATGTGTTATTTGTTTGGCTTCTACATTTATATTTATATTTGTAATAGTAATTAGTAATAGAATTGTTATTACTATATATTTTATTTTTTTCATGATCAACACCCTTTACTTCTATATTTACTAGATTAGTATATCAAAAATTTTAAAATTTTGCTACTTTTCTTGTTATATTGTTGAAATTTGTTGTATAATTGTCATATAAAGATAGGGTGGTTACATGATAGATAGTTTAGATAAGAAGTTTTTTGATAAGCTTAGAAATAAATATAATTATGATGATAAGACTATGAATGCTTTGGCTAAGATTGTTCCTTGTATTGTTGATTATTATGGGGAGGAATATGAGTTTTTGATTTTGGAAGCGGTTTTAAATACTAAGATTATTGCTTGTAATTCTAAACAAACTATTTCTAAGGTAATTGCTGATTTTGGACTTACGGAGTTTGTGGGTGGTTCTTCTTTATATGATATTGATTTGAAAAAGCAGGAGAGCGTTTATGTTCCTAGTGTTAAGGTTATTTATAATGAGGAAATTAATTCTTATGTGATAGATAAAATTGATAGGATTATTGTTACTAGTCATACGTTTAATTATGATTCTCCAAAGGGACTTGAGGTTCTTACTCATGCGTTATGTCATTTAGTTAAGAGTTATAAAGATGAGTTTAAGATTGATGAGAATATGTTATCTATAAGAAGTGGGATTGCTTATGAGAAGAGAAAGATTATGTATGGTGATGAGATTAGTTTAGATTTTGTTTCTAATTTTGGGAATGGGTTGGAAGAGGGGTTTACTATTCTTGATACAGAACTTATTGTTTCTATGGTTCTTCATGATTCTTATAAGTGTTATGATTATGATTCTATTTATATGATTGCTTATATTTTGAAGGAGAAGTATGGATTTATTGGTGAAATTAATAATTATGAGATATGTGGTGATGTAGATTCTTTTAAGAGGGTTTATAAGAAGAGTTCTATTGAAAGACTTGCTGATATTTGTGATGATTGTGTTTCAATAGAAAATGATATGCATTTATCTTATACGAGGGAGGATAAGGATTCTATAGCAAGTATTTTAAAGAATAAGTTAGAGAAGGATGCATATACAGAACTTGTTAGTATATATGAGGAATCACGTGAAGTTGTTAAGAATTAAAAAAAAAGGATTCATTTGATGTGAATCCTTTTTAGTATGTGGTTTATTTGTTCTTCTCCGAATACTTGGGTTAGTCCTTTGTTTTTATACATTAGTAATAAATATGTTATCATTCCTATGATACCGATTATACCTATTTTTGTTATTAATAATAGTTTGTTTGTTCCTGTTGTGATTAACATATTTAATAGTATAACTATTATTGTCATTATTATTAATGGTATTATTGTTTTTGATACGTTTTTTAATATTTCTTTGTATTTGAATTTTAGTTTTTTCTTTAAGTAGATTAGTATTATTGTCATTGATGTTAATCCTCCGATTATGGTTGCAATTGATGTTCCGTAATAGGGTGTTATGTTTAGTTTGTTTAGTAATAATATCATTGGTATGTCTAATAGGGCATTTAGGAGTAGTCCTACTATAGTACTAATTATTACTAATTTAAATTTTTTAAATCCTTGAAGGGCTGTATTCATTACTGATAATGTACTTATAACTATACAAACTATTGCGGAAATGGCAAGTATTTTTTCTCCGTATGGACTAGTTCCATAGAATATGGTATACACATCTTTTGATAGAATCATTATTCCTATTACTAGAGGGAGTGCTACTAGAAGCATAGTACTTATTGCTTGGTTAAATATTTTGTTTGATGATTGGTAGTCTTTTTTTGTATAGCTTTCTATTATATGAGGTATTAGGCTTGTTATAAGTCCCATAGAAATTGCTGATATTATCATACATATTTTTGGAGCCCAAGTACATACTATACTTGATATTAGTTCACATTTATCAGCACTGAAACCTATTATATATAATCCTTTTATTATTAGTTTTTGATCTATTATTGTATATAGGTCATTTGTTATGGATATTATTATTAATGGTATACAGTAAAAAATTATTTTTTTACCTAATTCTTTGTTTGTTATGTTGTCTTTTTTATTTTCATCTGTTTCGAATAGTTGTTTGTTTTTATTGATTTTTATTTTTAAATATATATAGGCTCCTAGAGCTCCAAAGAAGGCTCCTAGAAGTGCTACTGATACTCCGATAGGGATGCTTGTGTTAAAGACATTTATTGATAGGTATGATCCTATTAGAATTATTGCTATTCGTATTACTTGTTCCCATACTTGACTTATTGATCCTGGCGCTATGAATTTATGTCCTTGTAGGTAACCTCTTAGGACACTTATGTAAGGTGTTATTATTAATGATATTGATATTGCTTTTATAACTAGGCTTATGTCTTTTATTTTATTTGCTCCTTCGATACCATTTACTAGGAACATTGCTATTGAGTCAGAGAAGATAAATAATGTTAGGAATGAGATAACTGAGAATGTTAGAATTATTTTTTTACCTACTTTAAATGTTCGTTCTTTGGCATCTATTTTTCCTAATGTTACATATTCGCTTATTAACATACTTATTGCTATTGGTATACCTGCGGTTGATATGTTTAGAAATAGGTTATATATGTTGTAAGCATATGAATATAGTACTCCGCCTGTTTCTCCGATTATTTTATAGAAGGGTATTACGTATAATACTCCTAGTATTTTTGTTATTATAATAGCAATGGATGCTATTAGTGTACCTTTTAAGAATGAATCTTTTTTCATATTTAATCACCTTTTAAGATTATATCATGTTAATTGTTAATTTCCAATATTTATTGATTTATTTAGTATGATTGGTTTTGTTTTTTTGTATTAATTTGTTATTGTTTCATATACTAGTAGTGGTGATTTGTTTTGAAGAGGATTAAATTTATTGGAGTTATTGTTATTTTTTTATTAACTATTTTATATCATTTTTTATATAATTGGTTACCTAATCCGGTATTTTCGGTGTTTTTTCCAGTTAATGAGAGTATTTGGGAACATATGAAACTTCTTTATAGTGGTATTTTTACTTGGGGAGTTATTGAGTATTTTATATTATGGAAAAAGGGTATTAGTTATAGAAACTTTTTTTCTACTTTATTTCTTGAGATGGTAACTAGTATTATGATTTATTTAATTATGTATCTTCCTCTTTATAATGTTTTTGGAGAAAGTATGGTTATTTCTATTAGTCTTTTGATTGTTGTTATTATTCTTGAGGAGATATTTAGTTATTATTTAT
>ERZ825137.5877-NODE-5877-length-11077-cov-6.624932_pt1 | contig 11077 bp, 9 predicted proteins | sample MGYA00519873_ERZ825137 | MGnify/ENA primary metagenome ERZ825137 (study PRJEB31778, sample SAMEA3449190) | human gut metagenome | biome: human gut; feature: human-associated habitat; material: faeces | place: United Kingdom | collected 2010/2012 ... | reverse complement strand
GATAGAGATTGCGCTCCGGCACGACGTAAAAGCACTCGTTTCCGGCCTTGTCCTGATCGGCGCAGACCACACGCACGGTGTGCCCCTGCGCACGCAGATAGCGGATGAGATTCATGCAGGCGATGGTGGTGCCGTTGTTCTCTTCACCCAGGATGTCGCAGACAATCGTAATCGTCATTGTGTCGTATCATTCCTTGCATTTAGAATTGGCAGGGGATGCCTGCCGCAAGACGCGACGCTCATCATTGTAACCGGCAAAAATGAGAGCCGCATTAGAAAACGGTTTTTTCGACAGATCGTTCGTCATATTCCAAAAACCTCATCTTATCATACCATATTTACGTGTGTGAGAAAACTACCCACGTGACCAAAATTGTGACATGAACGGGCGAAAAATTGCAAAAATCTGCGCCCCCTTGAATTCGACGGACGAATCATGTATGATAATAAGTACCCAATCGTACACATTTTTTGTTTGAGGAGAGCAAATAAATTATGACAGATTATCAGAAGATGTATCAGGACAAACTGACGACGCCGGAGCGCATTGCGCAGCAGGTGCAGTCCGGCTGGGTCATCGGTATGGACACGGCGACCTCCCAGACCCCGGCCATCATGGCCGCGATGGCGGAGCACATCCGCAATACCGACATCACCGGCGTGAAGGTGCAGACCCTGCTCGACGGCTATCCGTTCGACTTCTATACCGACCCGACGCTGGCCGGCAAGATGACGGGCTACAGCTGGTTTTCCAGCAGCGCGGCGCGCAAGGCGGTCAATGCCGGCTATGCCGACATCATCCCCGCGTACTACCGCGACTTCCCGACCCGCATCCGCACCGAGTATGACTACGACGCCGTGTGCGTCGAGGTCTCGCCCATGGACAGCCACGGCTATTTCAGCTTCGGCGGCTCCACCGGCGTATGCCGCGACATCGCCGACACTGCGGACGTCATCATTCTCGAGGTCAACGAGGCCGTTCCGCGCGTTTTAGGCGAGGGCGAGAGCATCCACATATCCGAGGTGACGCACGTCGTTGAGGCGGGCAGGCTTCCGCTGTGGGACATGCAGTCCCCTGAGCCGTCGGAGACGGACACGATGATCGCCCGCCACATCTTCCCGCACATTCACGACGGGGCGACAGTGCAGCTCGGCATCGGCGGTATGCCGAACGCGCTCGGCAGGCTCATTGCGGAGTCCGACCTGCACGATCTCGGCATGCACACGGAGCTGTGCTCTGACGGGTATCTCGCGATGTTCCGCGCCGGTAAGCTCACGAACCGCCGCAAGCCGCTGCACACCGGCAAGGGTGTGTACGGGCTCGCTGTCGGCAGCGAAGAGCTGTACGACTGGATAAACGACAACCCCGGCCTCATGGCCATGCCTCTCAGCTACGTCAACGACCCGTATGTCATCGCGAAAAACGACGGCATGATCTCGATAAACGGCTGCTTGAACGCCGACTTCTACGGGCAGGTCGCATCCGAAAGCGCGGGAACGCGCCAGATAAGCGGCACCGGCGGCCAGCTGGATTTTGTGACCGGAGCGACGCTGTCCCGCGGCGGCAAGGCATTTTTGTGCATGAGCAGCACCTTCCGCGACAAGGCCGGAGTTCTCCATTCTCGCGTTCTGCCGCGCTTTGGCGGCGATATTATCACAACGCCGCGCAGTCAGGCGTATTACGTTGTCACCGAATATGGCGCGGCGAATCTCGCCGGACGCAGCACGTGGGAGCGTGCGGACGCGATGATATCCATCGCCCACCCCGACTTCCGCGACGAGCTTATACGCGCGGCAGAGCAGCAGAAAATATGGCTGCCGTCAAATAAAAGATAAATACAAGGACGAAATATGGAACTGGAACTGCACAAAGGCCGTCCGGCCGACAAGCGCATCGACAAGGAAGAGCGCTGCTACGCGCTTCTCGACTCGCTTGGGATAGAATATTACCGCGTCGACCATGAGCACGCGGACACAATTGAGGCCTGCCACGGCATAGAGTCCGTGTTGGGCTGCGGGATATGCAAGAATCTGTTTCTGTGCAACCGGCAGGCGACGGAGTTTTATCTTCTGCTCCTCCCCGGCGACAAGCCGTTCAAGACGAAGCTCCTATCAAAGCAGATAGGCTCGGCGCGGCTGTCGTTCGCGTCCGCGGAGCACATGGAGGCACTTCTGGATATCACGCCCGGCTCCGTCAGCGTACTGGGGCTGATGAACGACGCTCAGCGCCGCGTACACCTGCTTATAGATAACGACCTGCTCGCCGACGAATATCTCGGCTGCCACCCCTGTATAAACACCTCCACTCTGCGCATCGCAATGGGCGACGTGCTGCACAAGCTCATCCCCGCCATGGGGCATGAACCGGCCTTCGTCATTCTGCCGTGGAACCCTGAAGAATAACAAAACGCCGTCCCCGTGAACTTTTCGTTCACGGGGACGGCGTTTATGTATCGTTTTATTTTCGCACGTACACGCGCGGGACGCGCTTTGACACCGCGCAGAGAAGCTCATACGGTATTGTTCCGGCAGCGTCGGAGAGCTTATAGATGCTGTTGCGCTCGCCGAACAGCTCCACCTCGCTGCCGACATCGACCTCCGGAAGCTCCGTCAGGTCGATCATGCACATGTCCATGCATATGCTGCCGCGCTGCGGCGCAAAGCCGTTTCCTGCGGCGAAGCTGCATTTATTCGATATCACGCGCGGCAGGCCGTCAGCATATCCTATGGCCAGCACGCCCATGCGTGTGCGCCGCTCGGTGACGTAGCGGCGGCCATAGCTGACGCTGACACCGCTGTCATATATCTTTATCGTGCTGACCGTGCTGACAAGGCGCATGCACGGCTTCAGACCCATTCTGCCGCTGGTATCGCCATAGCCGTACAGCAGCAGGCCGGGGCGGACCATATCCAGCGCCATCTCAGGGTAGCTCTCCACGGCGCCGCTGTTGGCGCAGTGGCGTATTTTGAATTTGATATTGCCGCGGGTCTCTACCTCGTCCACGACGCGGCAGAACAACGCGAATTGATCGCGTGTGTACTTCTCGCAGTCCTCGCCCGGCTCGTCGGACACGGCGAAGTGCGTATACACGCCCTCGCTCTCGATGCCCGGCAGCGTGCAGGAACGGATGACGTTGTCCACGCCCTCCTCGAAGTGCGCCCCGTCGCAGAGAAAGCCGAGGCGGGACATGCCCGTATCGAGCTTTATGTGTATCTTCAGCGTCTTTCCAAGGCTCACGGCCTCCGCCGAATACTCCAGCGCCTTGGCAAGGCAGGTCACGGTCTGGGTGATGTTCTGCTCGATGAGCACGGAGGTGTACTCGTGCGGCGTATGGCCGAGGATGAGTATCGGCATTGTGACTCCGCCGCCGCGCAGCTCCAGCGCCTCGTCAAGGCAGGACACGGCGAGGTAATCCGCGCCCTCAGCCTGCAAAAGCCGCGAGACAGGCAGTGCGCCGTGACCGTACGCGTCCGCCTTCACAACGCCGAGAAAGCGGCAGCCATCAGGCAGGGTCGCGCGGATGGCGCGGTAATTGTGCCGCAGATTCTCAAGGTTTATTTCCGCCCATGTTCTCTTCTGTAAGTCGTTCATATCTGTCTCCGTTCCGAGGAATTCAAGCGCTGGATGTGCCAAGCTCCCAATCCTCTATTTCGCAGAATACCGTCACGCGCTCTCCGGATGCAAGCTCCGCGTATACCGGCGTCATGCTCTCCTCTTCGAGCCACACGGTAACGGTCATGCCGTCCTCAGGGATAAGCCGCACTACCGTGCTGTCGCCCTCGCGCCAGAAGCAGTCGGCATAGCCGCCGCGCAGTGCGTCGACCAGATACGGCAGCGCGCCGACAGGCGTCAGGCCGCCGTCCAGCGTCCCGGTGTCGATGACGAAGCCGTAATACTTCAGCGCGCCGGAGCCGTCCTTCCGCACCGCCTTCACTCCGCGCAGCTCCTCGGGCGACAGCACCGTCACGGCGCATTCCTCGCCCGACTGCTCATAGCGAAGCTCAAAGCTGACGCTCTTGTCCTCATACTCGGCGCGCAGAGCAGCCGTAAAGCTCAGGCCGTCCGCCTCGGAGACGGTTTCGGTAAATTCATCCCAGCGCTGTTCAAGCCCGCTGCCGCAGCCTGTCAGAAGCAGGACCGCGCACAGCGCGAACACGGTGCATATGCGTTTCATGGCGTCCTCCAAAATAATGATGCCATAGCATATGCTGCGATATGCCGTATTATAATCCTTCGGAGACGATTAGTCAAATATCATCATTGAATGGGCAGACTTACGCTTATGCTCGTTCCCTTTCCGGGCGCGCTGTCCATGGATATCCGCCCGCCGTGGTACTGGACGGCGTGTTTAACTATCGACAGGCCAAGCCCCGTGCCGCCGGACTCCTTGGAATGGCTCTTGTCCACGCGGTAGAACCGCTCGAAAATGCGGCTCTGATCCTCCGCCGCGATGCCTATCCCCGTGTCGCTCACGGTCAGCTTCGCGTTTTTGCCGTCGGACGATACATTGATACTGACGGAGCCGCCGTCGACGTTGTATTTTATCGCGTTGTCGCCGAGGTTGTAGGCCACCTCGTATATGAGCTGCCGTACGCCCTCAAGCTCCGCCGGCTCGCCGCTTACGGAGAGATGCACGTTCTTTTTCTCCGCCTCGGCCTGGAGATCGTCCGCGGCGCCCTGCGCGACTTCAAGCAGATCAAGTCTCTCCTTCGGGAGCACCTCGCCCTCGTCAAGCTGGGAAAGGCGGATTATATCACCGATAAGCGTCACAAGTCTCTGCGCTTCGGCGCGGATATGGCCGACGAAGCGCGGCATATCCTCAGGCTGCACCATGCCGTTTTCTATAAGCTCCGCACTGCCGATGATGCCCTGAAGCGGCGTTTTCAGCTCGTGCGAGACGTTCGCGGTGAACTCGCGGCGCATCTGCTCCGCACTCTCCTGCTCCGTCACGTCGAAAACCAGTATAACGGTGCCGATAGCGGCTCCGTCGGAATCTATGCGGCTGACGTCGACCTGATAGATGCGGCCTCCATGCCGCTCGTGCAGGCGGCCATGTCCGCTCTCCATCGCCGAACGCACCGCCGCGCTCATGTCACAGCTGCGGTCAACCGTCAAAAAGTCCTTCCCCGCGCAGTCCCCCTCCACGGCGAAGATATTCCGCGCCGCCAGGTTCATGCTGAGGATGTAGCCCTGCTCGTTGAGCAGCACAAGCCCCTCGCGCATACTGCCCGTCACCTGCGCAAATTCGTCCGTGCGCCGCCGCAGCTCGCGCAGCTGCGAATTTATCTGACTGCGCTGGCGGTTGATGCGGCCTAAAACGGGCGCAAGCTCCTCATAGGCGGCGTTGCTGTCGTCCAGCGGGTGCTCCAGATCAAGCTCGTTGAGCGGCGCGACGACGCGGCGGGAGATGTGCTTTGCGAGTATTGCGGACAGTATCAGCGCCGCGGCAAGCACCGCCAGCATCGGCTGCGTCACGCCGAGCAGGAGCGCACCCACAGTTGCCGTGCTGACGGAGACGCGCAGCACCGTGCCGTCATCAAGGCGGACCGGCACGACACAGGGGCAGACGGTGGAGCCGAACTTGATCTTCATCTCCTCCAGGATCTTGAAGTAGTTGGCATTTTCCAGGTCGCACTTGGAGATAAACACCATGGTGGCCTTGCCGTTTTTGCGGGCCAGCTGGAAGGCTTTCTCCGCGCCCACGGTCACGCCGCTGCGGCCGGAAACACACACCAGCACGCTCTCGGCAGCGCGGATACCCTCATACTCACCTGCCTCAAAGTCGAACAGGCCCGGCGCATCGATCAGGTTGTACTTGATGCCTTCGTACTCCACCGGCACCACGGATGCCGACAGACTTGCCTTCCGCTTTGCTTCCTCAGGGTCAAAGTCCGAAATCGTGGTGCCGTCCTCAACACGGCCCATACGCTCTGCTGCGCCCGAAAAATAGACCAGTGCCTCAGTCAGCGTCGTTTTGCCGCTGCCGGCATGGCCTGCAATCAAGATATTACGGATGTTGTTGCTTGCGTATTTCATATCGGTTTTTCCCTCATTTCCGCCGCACGGAGCAGTCTCTCCGTTTTTGTGGCATATTTTACAAAGATAATACCACACTCAAAATGATTTTCAAATAGATTGTCCGAAATTTTCTTTCATCTGCCCGCCAAACTTCCCGGGGTTCTTTTGTGCATTTTGACCGGATGCGCGCAAAATCGATTGCAGGACGTGGGTTGGCATGGTACAATAGACCCAATGAAAGATAGAGGGAGGCACTTTGCCATGAAACGCACCGATTACATCAACTGGGATGAATACTTTATGGGCATCGCCCTGCTCACCGCCATGCGCTCCAAGGACCCCAGCAGCCAGGTGGGAGCCTGCATCGTCAGCCCGGAGAACAAGATCCTCTCCCTGGGCTACAACGGAATGCCCATTGGCTGCGATGACGATGCCATGCCGTGGGAGCGCGAGGGCGACCCGCTGGACACGAAATATATGTATGTTTGCCATGCGGAGCTCAACGCCATCCTGAACAGCGCCCACAACAACCTGAAGGGTGCCCGGGTCTACGTGACCCTCTTCCCCTGCAACGAGTGCGCCAAGGCCATCATCCAGTCCGGCATCTCCGAGGTGGTGTACTACGGCGACAAGTACCACGATTCCGATTCCAGCGTGGCGGCGCGGTTCATGTTCAAAAAGGCAGGTGTTCGCCTGACCGCCTACACCCCCAGCGGGCGGAAGGAACTGCTGGAGCTGTAAAGGGAGCGAAACCTCTCCCAAAACTTTCCCTTGAAAATACAGTTTATTCGTTATATAATAGAACCATCTTATCGAATAAATATACATTTTGCATTGCATAGAGAGGAAAGTATACAATGAGTCTGAAAAATCGCAGTTTTCTGAAGCTTCTGGACTACACCCCTGCCGAGATCGAGGAGCTGCTCGATCTGGCCGCCGACCTGAAGGCCAGGAAAAAGGCCGGCATCCGCCACAATGAGCAGCTGGCAGGCAAGAACATCGCCCTGATCTTTGAAAAGACCTCCACCCGCACCCGCTGCAGCTTTGAGGTCGCCGCTCACGATCTGGGCATGGAGGTCACCTACCTTGACCCGTCGGGCAGCCAGATCGGCAAAAAGGAATCCATTGCCGACACCGCCCGGGTGCTGGGCCGGATGTTTGACGGCATCGAGTACCGCGGCTATGGGCAGGAGATCGTGGAAGACCTGGCCCATTACGCCGGTGTTCCGGTCTGGAACGGCCTGACCAACGAGTTCCACCCCACCCAGATCCTTGCCGACTTCCTGACCATCCGGGAGCACTTCGGCAGCCTGAAGGGCATCCATTTCGTCTACTTCGGCGATGCCCGCTACAACATGGGCAACAGCCTGATGGTGGGCTGTGCCAAGATGGGCCTGCACTTCACCGCCTGCGCCCCCAAAAAGTATCAGCCGGATGCCGCTCTGATCGCACAGTGCCAGGCCATTGCCGCCGAGACCGGTGCCACCCTGACCTTTGAGGAGGACCCCGCCAAGGCTGCCCAGGGTGCCGATGTCCTTTACACCGATGTGTGGGTCTCCATGGGTGAGCCCATCGAGGTCTGGGCCGAGCGCATCCACGACCTGGCCCCCTATCAGATCAATCAGGAGTTGATGAATATTGCAGGCTCCAAGGCCGTGTTTATGCACTGCCTGCCCGCCTACCACGACCACAAGACCGCTGTGGGCAAGGAGATGGGCGAGCGCTTTGGCCGCGATGCCATGGAGGTGACCGATGAGGTATTCGAGGGCCCCCAGAGCATCGTCTTTGACGAGGCCGAAAACCGGATGCACACCATCAAAGCCGTGATGGCGGCTACGCTGGGCTATCAGAAGTAACTGCGTCTCTCTCAGCACAATATGCACAGGCCCGGTCGTTCCCGAACGATCGGGCTTTTTGTTTCTGTCTCCCGTTTTGGTCTGCCGGAGGCTCCCCCGCAAAGAGTCCTGGCCGCGCGGGAAAATTTCCCATTCTCCGAAAGCGTTGCAATTACAGTTGAAAATCCGTTGCAAAACCCATATACTAAAAGGGCAATGCACTGGAAAAGGAGGGAGACTATGGGCGGAGGACATCTTTCCCGGCCGGACTTCGGGATGCCACAGCCGGACCCGGACCACCCGCTGACCGAATTCTATCTGCTGCTGCAGCACGGGCTGGACAAGGCGGGGGTTTTCCACCTGCCTGCGCTCTATGCCAGCTTCCGGGCACCGGCCCGGCGCATCTATGCCGACGAGGCCGCCGGGTGCCTCACCCTCAGCGAAACGGCGGATGAGGGTGCTGTTCTGCTCTCTGCTCCCCGGAACCTCCAGCTGCTTTACAGCAGCCTGCATGTGGAGCCGGATGGCTCCCCCGCCGCCCTGCTGCTCACCGAGGAGTGTTCCCGCGCTGTCTGCGCGGTGCAGCTGCTGCCTCCCTTTGTCTGGGAGGACCCGCTGCCGCCCCTGCCGGATGTCCCGGCCGCTCTGACCCTGCAATTGACCCTGCAGGATGTGGAGGCCATCGACACCGACCCTGCCGCCCTTGCCCGCCGCCTGTGCCAGACCACCCGGCAGAAGCACTGGCTGGCCCACCCCAAAGCAGATCTGTATCTTGCGGAGAAAATTGCCCTTTTCCAAAGGCTTTATCGTTAATGCAATAATCCGTGCGCTTCACCCGTATATGGGGTGAAACGTCCCTTTGAAACAGTTGTTTCCACCAGCCCCGCCCGGGGCCGCAAAGGAGAGAAAGAGACTTATGGGACAGTTGACCAAAGACGAAGTTTTTGCGCTGGCTGTACAGCGATACAGCGACACCGTGTTCCGCGCCGCGATGCACAATTGCAGCTGCACCGCCGATGCGGAGGATGTGGTGCAGGATGTGTTTGAAAAGCTCCTGCGCTACGAAGGCCGCTTTGAGAGTGAGGAGCACCTCAAAGCCTGGCTGCTGCGGGTCGCCATCAATCGCTGCCGGGATATCACCCGGGCCGCGCGCCAGAAGGACACCGAACTGGACGAAAACATTCCTGCCCCGGAATCCGGACATGACGGCAGTGTGCTCGATGCGGTGCGCACTCTGCCGGAAAACTACCGCAACGCCGTGTACCTCCATTATTACGAGGGCTACACCGCCGCCGAGGTAGGCCGGATGCTGGGTGCGCCCACCAACACGGTGCTCAGCTGGCTGCGGCGGGCACGCGCCCAGTTACATACGCTGCTGAAGGAGGAGATCGAAGATGAGGTGGTATGAATACAAAATGGAAGTGGACGATCTGCACGCTTCCGATGACCTGAAGGCAAAGCTGCTTGCCCTGCAGGCCAATGCCGCCGAGACCCCCGGTGCCAAGAGCATCGCCATGCCCGCGCCTTCCCCGACCCCCAAAAAACAGAAGAAGCCCCTCCGCTTCCCCGCCCGGCGCTGGGCCCAGCTGGCCGCCTGCGCGGCAGTCTGCGGGGTCTGCCTGTACGGTGCCGTGCATGCCTACGAATGGGAGGGGGTCACCCTGCTGGGCGGCGGCTCTTCCCCCAACTACTCTGCCGCCGCCACCAAGGCAGCCGCCCCGCAGGCCGCTGTCTACTCCATGGAGGACACCGAAAACGCCACCTACGGTTCTGCGGACAACGGTATCTCCTCCTTCAGCGCAGAGGACGGCTACCGGTCAGCAGACACTGCCACCGGCGGTTCCCTGCTGACCTCCGGCGAAGCGGAGAGCAATGCTTCCACCCGCACCGCCGACAGCGCCAAGATCATCTATACTGCCAACCTCACGCTGGAGACCCGGGATTACGATACCGCCCGTGCGGCACTGGATGCGGCCCTTTCTGACGCGGACGGCTATATGGAATCCAGCAGCGAGTACACCAACACCGACAGCACCCGGAGCGTCAGCCTGACTTTGCGGGTGCCCCAGGACAGCTACAAGAGCTTTCTGGCCGCCGCTGCCCAGTCTGGCAGCGTGACCTACCAGAACCAGCAGGCGGAGGATATCACCACCCGGTATATGGACACCGAGGCCCGGCTGGCCAGCCTGACCGCCCAGCGCACCCGCCTGCAGGAGCTGCAGGCCCAGGCCGACACCCTGGCCGACCTGCTGGAGATCGAGTCCAGCCTGAGCGATGTGCAGTACCAGATCGAGAGCTGGCAGAGCCAGCTGGACTGGTACAGCAATCAGGTCTCCTGCTGCACCGTCTATATCACCCTGAACGAGGTGGAGACCCTGACCCCCACCAGCACCAGCTTCGGCGCAAAGCTGCTGGCCGCCCTGCGCAATGGCTGGACCGGCTTCGTGTCCGGTGCACAGGCCGTGGCGGTGTTCCTTGTGGGCGCATGGCCCGCCATCCTCATTGGCGCGGTCTGCGGCGTAATCTACTACCGTGTCCGCCACCCCAGAAAGAAAAAGTAAAAAACTTTTCCAAAACCCTTGACATCCACCCGCCTCTGTGGTATTATACTTGAGCAGTCAGCGAACAGCTGATGCAGACAAGTAAATATCGCGGGGTGGAGCAGTCTGGTAGCTCGTCGGGCTCATAACCCGAAGGTCGTTGGTTCAAATCCGGCCCCCGCAACCACCAAGCATCTTGAAGTGATTCAGGATGCTTTTTCTTTTGTCCCATTTTCTGTATCCCGCTGTTTCGGATAAAAAAAGCTCCCGACGTTCTGCGCGTCGGGAGCTTTTGCTGTTATGCGGTCTTCCGGGTCACTTCAGCACCGCACCCAGGTTTGCACTGGTGACCATGCGGGCATAGCGGCTGAGCCAGCCGGTCTTGATGTTGGGCTCGGGCGCAACGTACTTTGCCTTGCGCTCGGCCAGCACCTCGTCGCTGACCTCCAGCGTGATCTTTGCGTTGGGGATATCAATACTGATGGTGTCCCCCTCCTCGATCAGGCCGATGGGGCCGCCGGAAGCAGCCTCGGGGCTGACGTGGCCGATGGCTGCGCCGCGGCTTGCGCCGGAGAAGCGGCCGTCGGTGATGAGGGCCACGGTCTTATCCAGCTTCATACCGGCCAGAGCGGAGGTGGGGTTGAGCATCTCGCGCATACCGGGGCCGCCCTTGGGGCCCTCGT
>ERZ825137.5874-NODE-5874-length-11081-cov-3.419372_pt1 | contig 11081 bp, 9 predicted proteins | sample MGYA00519873_ERZ825137 | MGnify/ENA primary metagenome ERZ825137 (study PRJEB31778, sample SAMEA3449190) | human gut metagenome | biome: human gut; feature: human-associated habitat; material: faeces | place: United Kingdom | collected 2010/2012 ... | reverse complement strand
GACTGGCAATGGAAGTATTGAACAGCAAAATACGATTTTTAGAAAAGCCGACAGACAGCACGACAACACGAAAAAGGCTTTATCCAACCTATCAAGCGTGGGCGGAACTGATGAAAGATATAGGTAAGGTTAAACTTACCATGCAACCACAGAAGAAAAGTTTACAAAAGGTGTGGGAATGGTTAGAAAAGTATGTTGCTCCGTCTTTGAAACTGTTTGCAGAGGTTGGAAAGATAGAGAAAAGGGATTATATCGGTAATCTTGTAGCAAATGGAGAAATGAATATCACACAGAAACAGTTGTATGATGATTACATAAAAGCAAGAAGATTAGAGGAAAGGGGATAATCGTATAGAAAAAGCATTATTAAATTTAAAGGAAGTAAGTGAGTATCTTGGACTTGGAGAAACAAAGACAAGAGAACTCTTGAAAAGTAGAAACTGTCCGTTTTCCATGAAGATTGGGTATCGGTGGTATGCGAACAGAAGATTATTAGACACATGGCTAGAGCAACAAGCAAAAAGTTATTGAAGTTCTGATTGAAAAGGAGGCGAACTTATAGTAGTATATGGTTAAAATCACAGAAGTTCCCTTTTTATTTATCAAAATATTTGATTGATAGAAAGGGTAGAGATTATGGGTAAAGATTTAAAAGGAAAAGAATTAGGAACAGGTTTACGTCAAAGAAAGGACGGTAGATACGAAGCAAGAGCAAAGATAAACGGAATAGACATTAACTTGTATGATGTTGATTTGAAGAAATTAAAAATATTGTTTGAAAAGGCAAAAGAAGAAGCAAGAAATAATATTGATATGAAACGTCAGAAAATAACGCTGAATGAATGGTTTGAGGAATGGTTTGCAAATTATAAAATTCCTAATATCAAGGAAACAAGCGTGTTTCCTATGCGTAGCAAATATTATAATACATTTGGAAAAGCAATAGGGAATATGAAAGTGACAGATATACGGAACTTGGATATTCAACGTGTCATTAACGATATGAATAAGCAGGGGAGAGCGTCTTCCAGTATGCGAGATGCTTTAGGCAGAGTTCGGGAGTGTTTGGAGTCTGCAAAGAATAATCGTATTATAGACATCAATCCATGTTTTGAAATCAATGTACCTTGGGAAAATAAAACAGCAGAAAGACGTTTCTTATCAATGGCAGAGCAAACAAGGTTTTTGCAGGAAGTAGAGCATAACTGGTATAAAGAGATGTTTTACATTATGTTTCTGACGGGTATGCGAATTGGGGAAGTCGGTGGTCTGAAATGGGAAGATATAGACTGGAATAAGAAATGTATTAACATTCAAAGGTCTTTATCCTGTCAATATGAAAATGGAGTAAAGACTATGCGACTAACAAAGCCTAAAACACATAATTCATACAGAAGTATTCCGTTTATGGCAGAAACAGAAGAAATTCTGTTATCTCAAAAAGAAAAACAGAACAGGCAGAAAAAAGCCTATGGAAATCGTTGGCGTTCAAGTGGAGAATTTGATAACTTGGTGTTTACCACTTCTTTAGGAAGTCCAGTTATTCGGAATGTAGCAGAAAAAGAAATTAAGAAAGTAGTAAAAGCAATCAATTTTCAAGAAGCAATAGAAGCGGTAAAGGAAAACAGAGAGCCGATAGAATTTAAAGACCTTTATCCTCATGCAATCCGACATACATTTTGTAGCAGGTGCTTTGAAAAAGGAATGGACGCTAAAGTAGTGCAAATGCTAATGGGACATCAGCATTACAGTACAACGATTGACATATATACTCATGTGACAGAAACAAAATTTGAAGAAGAAATAGCAAAGTTTGGTAGCGTGAGTGAAAAACAGAAAGTTCAGAAAAATAAAAACTCTACCCAGTGTGCATAAAAGAGTACCCAACATAGCAAAATAAGAGAAATTTGCTTTCAACGGGAATGAAAAGTTTCTACCCAAAGGGAAATTGGGTAAAATGGAAGAGCAGAATTGAGGAAAGCGTAGAAAGCCTTATAAAATGGGCATTTGAGAAAACAGTAAATAAAAGTTGGCAAAACAGATGAACGCATAATCGAATATTGTGTTAGATTTCTGAAATGATAATCCCTCTCATGAATGGTGGTGACACTATTCATGAGGGGGATTCTTTTATTCATTGCTTTCTTCGGTATATTGTTGTTTTTTTGTTTCAATAAGAATGACTTGACAACTTTCACCCGATTATTCACAATGAAAGAAATAGTTTTCATGAATTAGAAAAAAGAGGGTAAAGAAAGGTATATCAAATATTATAAAGAATATTCGCACAATCTGAATCGTGAGATGGAGCTTAAGGTATGTGATTATGCCGGTATTCCATTTATCGTATCCATTGCGAAACAGATTCCAATAGTTATGAAGGCAAGGTAATGCTGACTGGGCTTAGTATGAACAGTTATCATGCTAAAGGTAATGCTTGGATTCTGCATGATAATATGATATAATACAATTTCATAAATAGAGTTGGAGGTACACTTGATGAAAGAACAGAAAAAAAGCGGTGGCGCACTTCTGGGTGCAGCATTTTTGATGGCAACCTCTGCTATCGGACCGGGATTTTTAACACAGACAGCAAAGTTTACAGGACAGCATTTGGCGAGTTTCGGCTTCGTTATTTTAGTTTCCATCATTTTATCTGCCATTGCACAGATGAACATATGGCGAGTGCTTTGTGTAACAGGACTTCGTGGACAGGATGTAGCGAATAAAGTACTTCCGGGTCTAGGATATTTTGTGGCATTCATGGTAGCACTTGGCGGTCTGGTATTCAACATTGGTAATGTAGGCGGTGGTGCACTCGGATTTAATACACTTCTTGGAATTCCTACAAAAGCCGGATACATATTGGCAGGCGCTGTAGCAATTGCGGTATTCTTAGTGAAAAATGCAAAATCAGCTATGGATACCTTAACAAAGGTACTGGCAGGAATTATGATTGTGGTAATTCTGGGAATCATTATTGTAGTACAACCTCCGGTAGGAGATGCATTGAAGAACACCCTTCTTCCATCAGAAAACATGAACACTCTGGTTCCGGCTATTATTACCTTGCTTGGTGGAACTGTAGGTGGATATATTACCTTTGCAGGGGCACACAGACTGATTGATGCAGGAATTACAGGAGAAGAAAATTTAAAAGAAATCAACAAGAGTTCTATTATGGGAATTGGAATTGCAACAGTTGTCCGTATCCTGCTTTTCTTAGCTGTACTGGGAGTTGTCGTAAAAGAAGGAATAGATTTAAGCACTTCAGGGAATCCGGCAGCGGATGCATTCCGTGCAGGTGCAGGTGAAATCGGTTATCGTTTTGCCGGACTTGTACTGCTTTGTGCAGCAGTTACCTCTATTATAGGTGCAGCTTATACATCCGTATCATTTTTGAAAACCTTCCATACTGCAATTGAGGAGAACGAAAATAAAGTCACCATTGCATTTATTGCTGTTTCGACTCTTATTATGTTATTAATTGGACAGCCTGCAACCTTACTGGTACTTGCTGGTGCGTTAAACGGACTGATTCTTCCAATTACCTTAGGAATCTGTCTGATTGCAGCAAAAAAGAAGAACATTGTAGGAGATTCCTATAAACATCCGGCATGGCTTTGGGTATTGGGACTGATTGTTGTCTTGATTTCAGCTTATCTGGGTGTAACAACATTTATTTCAAATATGAGCTCTTTCTTCTAATAAGAACTCGCTAAGGAGGTATAAAGAAATGCCTGACATCCGAATTTTAACAGCGGGCGATTCCGCACTTTTGATAGAATTTGGAAAAGAAATTAATCCGGAGACAAACCGGAAAATCACGGCAATTGTGCAGTTGATGAGAGAACAGCATATAGAAGGAATTGTGGATGTGATCCCTGCATTCTGCTCCCTGCTCATCAATTATGACCCAAGAGTTCTTTCCTATGAAGAATTGAAAGAACGAATGGAAAATTTGCTGAAAATAGAAACAAAAACAGAAACTACGAGGAAACGTATTTTTGAAATCCCGGTGTGTTATGGTGGGGAATATGGACCGGATATTGATAATATCGCGGAGCATGCGGGTCTTTCCGTCAACGAAGTGATAAAAATCCATTCGTCGAAAGATTACTTAATCTATATGCTTGGATTTTTGCCGGGCTTTACTTATCTGGGGGGATTGGATGAACGGATTCATACACCAAGGCTTGCAAGTCCAAGACTGACAATTCGTGCAGGAAGCGTAGGAATAGGAGGTTCTCAGACCGGTATTTATCCATTGGATTCACCTGGGGGCTGGCAGTTGATGGGGTTGACTCCGGTACGGACTTATGACCCGGAAAGACAGACACCGATTCTTGTGGAGGCGGGGGATTATATTCGATTTATACCTATTGATGAAGAAGAATTCTTATGCATTCAGAAATTAGTGAACAAAGGTGAATATCAGTGTGTTATTCATGAAGGTGAGGTGTAGCATGGGAGTTCGTGTATTAAAAAGCGGAATGCTGACTACGGTTCAGGACATTGGAAGAACTGGGTATCAGAGTCAGGGCTTCAGTGTGGCAGGAGTTATGGATGTGCGTTCTTTTAAGATTGCAAACCTTCTTCTGGATAATCCGGAAAATGAAGCAGTGTTGGAATTTACTTTAATTGGTCCTACCCTGGAATTTACATCTGAAACCATTATTGCAATTACCGGCGGTAATTTTACACCAAAAATTAATGGAAAACCGGCACCAATGTATACAGCTATCTATATGCATAAAGGTGATATTCTGGCATTTGGAAGTGCCCATACTGGAAGCCGTGGATACATTGCATTTTCCAGTTATCTGGAAATTCCGGTTGTGATGGGAAGCAGATGTACCAACATGAAGAGTTCCATTGGTGGATTTAAAGGACGGAAACTCGAAAATGGAGATTATATTAATTTCCGTATTAAACGACGTTATCTTCCATTTTTCTTATCCAGAAGCTTAGAACCGGAAGATTTTGGACAGGAAGAGGCCACATTGAGAGTAGTTATGGGTCCACAGGATGATATGTTCTCCAAACAAGGGATTGATACGTTCCTGAATACAGAATATACAGTTACCAGTGAATTTGATAGGATGGGATGCCGATTGGAGGGAGCATTTATTGCACCGAAGACGACTTCCGATATGATTTCTGACGGAATTGCTTTTGGTTCCGTGCAGGTACCATCCCATGGAAAACCAATTATTTTACTTGCGGACCGACAGACTACAGGTGGTTATGCGAAAATTGCAACGGTGGCATCTGTGGATATCCCAAAGCTTGTTCAGAGAAAGACGGACCATAAGATTCGTTTTCAGGCAATTACGGTTCAGGAAGCACAGAAATTATATATGGAAGAAATGACGGAACTGGATGACATGAGACATCAAATCCATCAACCATGTAAAGAAGTGCTGGACTGTCGTCTGGTAGCAAAGCGTCTGACAAAATTATTTAAGGAAGAACAATAGAACTAACAGAATATATACAGAAGAACGTATAGATATATATAGCATAGATTGGTAGAAAGGAAGCATAGTAAATGGATTTAGAGAAAATAGAAGGTCTTGTTAATATCATAGAGAATTCTTCGCTCACAGAATTTACGATTGAAGAGGGCGATTTGAAAATCACAATGAGCAAATTAAGTCATCCGCCAATCGTGGGAGCGGGAATGATTGCAGCGTCACCAGCAGCACCTGTTGCAGATACAGCAGCACTGGAAGAGAAAGCGGATGAAGAGGATGAAATCTTATTTATTACGTCACCAATTGTAGGAACGTTCTATTCCGCTGCGGCACCGGATATTCCGGCATTTGTAAGAGTGGGTGACCATGTGAAGGCAGGTCAGACGGTCTGTATTCTGGAAGCCATGAAACTGATGAATGAGATTCAGAGTGACTATGATTGCGAAATTGAGGCAATTCTGGTAAGCAATGAGCAGAAAGTGGAATACGGCCAGCCATTATTCAGAGTAAAGAAGTTATAGGAGTAAGGAGGTTGGAAAGATGTTTCAAAAAGTATTAATCGCCAACCGAGGGGAAATCGCAGTCCGAATTATCCGTGCCTGCAGGAATATGGGAATCCGCAGTGTAGCGGTATATTCCAAAGAAGACGCAGGAAGTTTGCATGTGCAGCTTGCAGATCAGAGAATCTGTATTGGGGAAGGACCTGCAAGAAACAGTTACCTGAACATGGACCAGATTATTACAGCAGCGAAAAATATAGGAGCAGATGCCATTCACCCTGGTTTCGGTTTTTTGTCAGAGAATAGCGAGTTTGTTCGCAAATGCCGGGAAAATGGAATTACATTTATCGGACCGGAGGCAGATGTTATAGATAAGATGGGAAATAAATCCCAGGCACGAAAGACTATGATGGAAGCGGGAGTTCCTGTTGTCCCGGGAACAAAAGAACCGGTGTATGACGCCAAGACAGGAAAAGAACTGGCACATGATATTGGGTATCCGGTTATGATCAAGGCATCTTCGGGTGGTGGCGGAAAAGGAATGCGTGTTGCCCGAGACGAGGAAGAATTTGAATTTCAGTTCAATATGGCACAGAGAGAATCTGCAAATGCTTTTGGCGACGATACCATGTATATCGAACGTTTTGTAGAAAATCCGCGACATGTAGAAATCCAGATTATGGCAGACACTCAGGGAAATGTGGTAGCACTTGGGGAGCGTGACTGTTCGGTGCAGAGGAATCATCAGAAACTTATTGAAGAGTCGCCATCTCCGGCAATTACCGAAGAAACCCGGCAGAAAATGAATGAATATGCTATATTGGCAGCGAAAACGGTTAATTATACCAATGCAGGAACCATTGAATTTATTGTAAGTCCAAAAGGCGAATTCTTTTTTATGGAAATGAATACCAGAATTCAGGTAGAGCATGGTGTAACCGAGATGGTAACGGGCACCGATTTGATTATTGAACAGATTCGGGTTGCCATGGGAGAGCCATTGAGCTTTACCCAGGAGGATGTACGGCTTCGCGGTCATGCTATTGAATGTCGTGTCAATGCAGAAATACCGGAGAAGAACTTTATGCCAAGTCCGGGAAAGGTAACCCATGTTCATCTGCCTGCGGGAAATGGTGTAAGAGTAGATACAGGACTTTACGCTGGTTATACCATTCCATCGGAATATGATTCTATGATAGCCAAAGTGATTGTTCATGCCCAGAACCGTGAACTTGCTATTGCAAAAATGCGTGCAGCTCTGGATGAGATGGTGGTAATGGGTATCAATACGAATCTGGATTTCCAGTATCAGATTATGTGCAATCCTGTTTTTGTGGCAGGAGAAGCGGATACGGGATTTATTGCCAATATTTTAAAACTCGGACAAGAGCGGTAGAAGGAGAGAGAACGTTGTATCAGATAGATTTGAATTGCGATTTGGGAGAAAGTTTTGGAAATTATAAAATCGGTATGGATGAGGAAGTAATTCCGTTGATTTCTTCTGCAAATGTAGCTTGTGGCTATCATGCCTCAGACCCAATGGTCATGCAGAAAACCATTGCTATGACAAAGAAATTCGGAACAGCAGTCGGAGCACATCCGGGATTCCCAGATTTGATGGGATTTGGAAGAAGAAATTTAAGTGTATCTCCGGCAGAAGCAAAGGCATATACTTTGTATCAGCTTGGAGCCCTTGATGCATTCTGCAGAACGCAGGGAGTGAAGCTACAGCATGTAAAGCCACATGGAGCTTTATATAATATGGCGGCAAAGGATTATGAACTTGCAAGAGGAATCTGCGAAGCAATCTATGAATTTGACAAAGATTTGATTGTACTTGCTCTTTCAGGTGGACAACTGATCCGTGCCGGACAAGATATCGGACTTCGGACTGCATTGGAATTTTTCTCAGACCGTGCATATGAAGAAGATGGTACTCTGGTAAACCGCAGAAAAGAAGGAGCAGTTATTACCGATGAAAATGAAGCCCTTGCCAGAGTTGTGCGGATGATAAAAGAAAACAAGCTTACTGCGATTACCGGAAAAGATATTTCAATAAAAGCAGACTCTGTATGTGTACATGGAGATGGAGTTAAGGCACTAGAATTTGTGAAAAAAATACGGGAGGAACTGACTGATGAGCAGATTGCAATTAAACCGCTGGCAGAAATTGTATCGTAGGTTGGTTCAGAATAGAGGAAAAGATGTTTCAGCATTTTAAAAAGAAGTTTATTGGAGACAAAAGTTTTTATCATAAATTATTGATACTTGTATTTCCTATTATTATTCAGCAGGGAATAGCAAATTTCGTCAATTTGATTGACAATGTTATGGTAGGTCAACTTGGCACAGAATCTATGTCCGGAGTTGCCATTGTTAATCAGCTGTTATTCGTATATTCTCTTGCTGTGTTTGGTGGAGTATCGGGTGCTTCTATCTATGGAGCACAATTTTACGGAAAAGGTGATCACGAAGGTGTCCGATTTACTTTTCGGTTTAAAATGCTATTTACTTTTGCGGCAACGGTAATCGCTATTTTTATTTTGAAAACATGGGATACGAATTTAATCTCTTTATTCCTGACCGAGACGGAGTCGGGAGGAAATCTTTCTTATACGTTAAGTGAAGCAGAACATTATCTGGCTGTTATGCTCATTGGATTGATTCCTTTTGGAATTTCTCAAACTTATGCAAGTACTTTGCGGGAAACCGGAGAGACATTTTCACCGATGATTGCAAGCTGTATTGCTATTTTGATGAATCTTTTTCTGAATTATTGTTTGATTTTTGGAAATTTCGGCGCGCCAAAACTTGGTGTTACAGGTGCGGCGATAGGAACGGTTATTTCACGTTATACAGAAGCTATCTTCTTAATGATACGAACGGAAAGGAATAAACACAGATTTATTTTCATCGATGGAGTATATCGTTCTTTCTTCATTCCTAAGATAATTGTAAAACAAATATTTGTGACAGGGACACCGCTTATTTTAAACGAAATTCTGTGGAGCCTTGGAACTACCATGATTAACCAAAGTTATTCTACAAAAGGACTTATTGTTGTTGCAGCAACAAATATAACGAGTACAGTATGGAATTTATTCTGTGTAATCATGACTGCGATGGGTTCAGCAGTATCCATCATAGTAGGTCAGCTTTTGGGAGCGGGAAAAATAGATGAGGCAAAAGATACGGATACGAAACTGATTTTCTTCACTGTAATATTACATATGCTAATTGGACTTGCAATTATATTAAGTGCACCATATATTCCAATGATTTATCATGCTGAGGAAGCTGTTTCGGAATTGACTACCAGACTTCTTGTGGTTGCCGGTGCTGCACTTCCGCTGCATGCATTTGTGCATGTAACCTATTTTACTCTGCGTTCAGGTGGCAAGACAATGATTACCTTCTTGTTTGACTGTGTATATACCTGGGTAATATCATTTCCACTGGCATTTACATTGTGTAGATGGAGTGGACTCTCCATTGTGGCAATTTATTTTTGTGTACAGTTTGCAGATGGATTAAAAGTATTAATCGGATTAAAACTTTTACACTCCGGGGTTTGGGCAAAAAGAATTATTACAGATGAGGTATCATGAAATATTAGAAATATACTTTGCATAAAAAGAACTGTATTCATCACAGAATGAAGAAACAGTTCTTTTTTTCAAAATATTTGATTATATACGAATCATATCTCTTGTGATTTCGGAAACAGAGTGAGCACCGCACATCTGCATGGTATCTTTTAATTCCATACCAATCTTGTCAATGTAGGTCTGTATTCCATCAGCACCACCGCCATAGGCAGCTACAACGAATGGACGGCAGATCAGAACCCCATCAGCACCCAAGGCGAGCGCCTTGAATACATCCGTACCAGAACGGATACCTCCGTCCACAAGAATAGTCATCGAATCTCCTACGGCAGAAGCGATTTCTTCCAGTACCTCGGCAGTCGCAGGACACTGGTCAAGAACACGACCTCCGTGGTTAGATACTACAATAGCAGAAGCCCCGGCTTCTTTGGCTTTTAGAGCACCCTTTACCGTCATAATTCCTTTTATGATAAACGGAATGTTGGAAAGGGATATGATTTCACGAAGTTCCTCTATAGATTTATTTCCTGCAGGTGGATTCATATTTTTCAAAAACGGAAGTCCGGCAGCGTCCACATCCATAGCCACTGCAAAAGCTTCAGCATCTATCACAAGAGAGAGTTTATCTTTAATGGTATCCAGATTCCACGGTTTGATGGTCGGAATGCCGAATCCGTCATTTTCTTTAATTGCTTTCGTGGCTGCCTGCATAACCAGTGGATTGGTTCCGTCACCGGTAAATGCAGCAATTCCACTGGATTTACAGGTAGAAACCAGTATCTGATTATAGGAAATATCATCATATTTATCGCTGTAATGCATATTAACCGCACCTACGGGACCTGCAAAAAATGGAAAACGGAATTTTTTCCCGAATAATTTAACAGAAGTGTCCGGTTCTCCCCCTTCACAGAGTGTGTCCATGTTGACACGGATTTCCTGCCATTTATCATAGTTGCGGATAGCTGTATCGCCTACACCCTTGGAACCCGGTCCTGGAATCTGGTTGCGGCATGCCTTTCCATTGCAGATATTACAGGCTTTACAGTAAGAACCGATACAGCTTCTTGCCTGAAGCAGCACTTCATTATAATTCATACGTCATTCATCCTTTCAAGAAATTGATATCTTCAGTATAAATAGAAAAGAATCATTTTACAATGAAAATTATTCGTGATAATATAAAAACCAGTGTATCAAAGATGGATAAAAATAGTTATATTAGCAGATTGATATAAGTAAAACTACAGAAAGGCAGATTGAAAATGAAAGAGAATCTGGATTTGAAAGTAATCGCAAGAATTTCTTCCGGTTTTACTGAAAAATTCGGTATTCCGAGGCAGAGCGGTCTGGCAAAAACGAAAGCAGAGATTGTATTTGAACCGGAATATCAGAATGCAGAGGCACTTCGGGGCATAGAAGGATACACATATCTCTGGCTGATCTGGGGATTTTCCGAGAATGCGGGAAAACAGTGGTCGCCGACCGTTCGACCG
>ERZ825137.5873-NODE-5873-length-11083-cov-3.709104_pt1 | contig 11083 bp, 9 predicted proteins | sample MGYA00519873_ERZ825137 | MGnify/ENA primary metagenome ERZ825137 (study PRJEB31778, sample SAMEA3449190) | human gut metagenome | biome: human gut; feature: human-associated habitat; material: faeces | place: United Kingdom | collected 2010/2012 ... | reverse complement strand
CCCCGTCTGACGGACGATACCGAGACGCGGCTGGACGATGCCGGTATCCGTCTGCTCGCCGGCGGCAGCCGGGTGGAGCAGAGCTTCAAGATCTCCTCTTCCTCCGCGGTGCTCAAGGGCACGACCATCACCTGCACCATCACCGGCAAGGCGACCGGCAACAATTCCTCCAAGACGCCGGACAAGCTGTATCTGGGCGACCGCAACGATAAGGATAAATCCGGCTATGTCACCGGCACGCAGAACCCCGACGGCACCACGACGTTCGTTTACACCGTGAACGCCGAGCGGCAGGGCTCCTACACGCCCGCGACAGTCGGCTTCTCCGATAACTCATGGGATACCTCGCAGTCCTACTTCCTGAACGTCCCGAACTTCAACGGCACGTTTGACGCCTCCGCCTTCACGGACGGCGTGTACGATCTCTTCGGCTACGCCTACACGAAAAACGGCGTCATCCCCGTCGACGCGGGCGCGACGCTGACCGTGTCCGGCGATACGATCACCATCCGGTATGTCACCCGCACCAGCGGCTACAGCAAACTGTACTTCGGCTCCGTGAGCGACGACGAGGCGACGCGCGAGGCCAACGCGGTCTCCGCCGGCATCCTCAACGCGGACGATCCCTACAGCTACCGCGTGTTCTCCGTCACGCTGCCGAAGAGCGCCCTTGCGGAAGCCATCCCGTTTGTGAGCTGCAGCAAGAGCGGCGCGTGGAGCACGAAGCAGGATCAGCTCCTGCTGCCGCGCTTCCTGCCGCGCCTGAGCGGCGGTTCCGACCCCGTCGATCCGGTCGATCCGAGCGACCCGAGCTCGGTCATCAAGGACGGCACCACCTACACCACCACCGCCGAGACCGGCGCTGCGATGTTCAAGGTGCGCCGCGTCGTCATCACGGCGAAGGACGGCAAGTATCAGCTGACGCTCACGCTCAACGGCACCAGCTACGATTATCTCTACCCCGGCACCGGCACGCAGGCCGACGCCGTTGACCGGAGCGAGTGGGCTCCCGCCAAGGTCGTGAGCGGCACGATCGACGGCGAGACGCGCGACAACTGGCACACCTACACCATCACGGTGGATAAGCTGACGAACCCGCTGGCCGTCACTTCTCACAGCCAGAAGAACGACAAGTGGTACGACCGCAGCATCACGCTGGACATCGGAAATCTCAAGCGCACCGCCGAGGACGGCAAGTATTCCGCCACGGCCGAGTGCGACGCGGCGATGTTCAAGATCATCGACACGAAGCTCAACGTTGTGAACGGCGCGATCATGGCCACGCTGACGCTCAGCGGCACCGGCTACGATTACATCTACCCCGGCACGGGCGACGAGGCCGAGAAGGACAAGGACAACTGGGTGCCCTTCGCCGTGGACGAAAACGGCAAGTACACCTACACCATCCCCGTGTCTGAGCTCGATAAGCCCCTCATCATTTCCTCGCACAGCCTGAAAAACAACATCTGGTACGACCGCACGGTGACGTTCCGCTCCGATTCGCTCAAGAAGATCGGCGACGCGGCCGACCCCGTCACGCCGACACCCACGCCGACCCCGACGCCGACGCCTACCCCGAACCCCACCAATCCGGACAACGAATCCGATCACGAAACCGACACCAGCGGCTCCACCTCCCGCGTGGATAACAGCACGACGCTCAAGGACGGCGTCTACGCGCCCGACAGCTTCTCCTTCTCCGGCGGCTCCGGCCGCGCGCGCATCGTGTGCGACAAGGTCACGGTGAAGAACGGCCAGGCGTACGCCACCATCCGCTTCGTGAGCAGCAGCGGCAACCCGCCGCAGTACTCCTATGTGAAGGCCTCCGGCAACACCTATTACTCCAACGACGGCAGCACCTTCACAATCCCCGTGGAGCTCAACAAGAACAACCGCATTCTCGGCATGACCACCAAGATGTCCTCCGCGCACGAGATCGAGTACATCATCTTCGTGCAGCTCAAGACGAACGCGAACAACCAGAAGGACAACACCGACGGCAAAACGCTCAGCACCGAAGCGCCCGAGATCATGGGTCTCACGTTCCAGGAGGAGATCAAGCTCGAGCACGCGCAGTATCTCAAGCTCTTCCGCTATGAGGGCAACATCGTCCTCGCGGAGATCGACGTCATAAGCGGCACGGTGCTCGACACCGACGAGGCGAAGGCCGAGATCGCCAAGGCGGACAGCGCCGCCGCGTCCGACGGAACGGAAGAAGCCGTCGCCGAGGAAGAGACTGCCGACAACGCGCAGATCAAGGCCGACTACGTCGCCGGGCTCTATAAGCAGAACGTCCTGCGCTATCTGTTCGTTCCGGAAGGAACGGAGCTCCCCGCGGGCCTTGAAAAGCAGCTCATCATCGTGACGCTGCCGGCGAAGAGCATCTATCTGATGGACGAAACGCCCGTCGATACCTTCGAGATCTTTGAAGCGCTGAACCTTGTCAAGGTGTTCGGCGCGGAGACGAGCGAGAACGAGATCCTCAGCAAGGGTCTTGCCGACGGCAGCGTGCTGTACGGCGGCAGCTGGGATAAGCCCGAGTACAAGAAGCTCGTGCAGAACAAGACCGATCTCGCGATCACGTCCGGCAAGCTCCTGCCGCTGAGCGGGGAAACGCTCACCGAGCGCAAGCAGACCGCCCCCGCTGACGCGGAGAGCCTGACGGCGGTGGAGTATCGCGACCGTCTGTACGATCTGGCCGACCGCTTCGCCGTGCTCGATATCCCGATGCTCATCGACCGCTCCGCCGACGAGGCCGACGCTCTCGCGCAGGCCGACTGGCTGCGGCTCTACGGCATCCTCTTCGGCGACGAGACGACCGCCGAGCGCATGATCCGCGAAATTACCTCCCGGGAGGGTTAATGCATGAAACACACGACAAAGAGAATTTCGGCGCTTCTTCTGGCGCTGACGCTGCTTTTGACCGTCATGTCCGGCTGCGGGAGCACAACTCCCGCAGCCGCCGGGGCGACCGCCGCTCCGACGGCTGCCGCGGCCGAAGTCCCTGCGGCGGAAGACCCCGCCGCGGCTCCGGCTGACGCGCCGGTCATCGAAGGGCTGACCTTCACCGAAGAGTCACCGCTCAAGTACGCCACGGTATTCCGCCTTTTCCGTTATGAGGGCGGATACACGCTCATCCGCATCGACAACGGCGGCGACTTCCTCGTCGTGCCGGAGGGCGCGGCGGTACCGGCGAAGATGGACAGCTCCGTCACGGTGCTGCAGCAGCCGCTGGACAAGATCTATCTTGCGGCTACCTCCGCCATGTCGCTCTTCGCCGCTGTGGACGCGCTCGACCACATCCGGCTCACCGGCACGCGCGAGTCCGGCTGGTACATCGACGCGGCCGTTGAGGCGATGCAGCGCGGCGATATCGAGTTCGCCGGCAAGTACAGCGAGCCCGACTATGAGCGCCTGATCGACGAGGAGTGCGATCTGGCGATCGAGTCCACGATGATCTACCACACGCCCAAGGTCAAGGAGATGATCGAGGATCTCGGCATCCCCGTGCTGGTGGACCGCTCCAGCTATGAGCAGCACCCGCTCGGCCGCACCGAATGGATCAAGCTCTATGCCGCCCTTGTCGGCAAGGATGCCGAGGCCGCGGAGTTTTTTGACCAGCAGGCTGCCATCATCACGCAGCTCGAGGGCTTTGAGAACACCGGCAAGACCGTCGCATTTTTCTTCGTGAACTCCGACGGTTCCATCGTCATCCGCAAGCCCACCGACTATATTCCCAAGATGATCGAGCTCGCGGGCGGCCGCTATGCCTTTGAAAACTTCGTGACCGACCAGACGAACACCTCCGTTTCCGTTACCATGGAGACGTTCTACGGCACCGCCGTGGACGCCGATGTGCTCATCTACAACGCCTCCATCGACGCGCCCATCTCGAGCATCAATGAGCTGCTCGCCAAGGACGCCCTGTTTGCCGACTTCAAGGCCGTGCAGGAGGGCAACGTCTGGTGCACGGGCAAATCGTTCTATCAGGCCACGGACATTGTCGGCGAAATGATCCGGGACATCCATCTCGCTCTCACCGGCGGTGCGGAGAGCGACATGACGTTCCTGACCCGCGTTTCCTGAAAACTATGACAGAAAAAACCGTCAATACGAATACCGCCCCGGCGCAAGCCGGGGCGTATCTCGTGCATCAGGCACGGCGGCGCGCCCGGTATGCGCTTGTGTTCTTCGTGCTCATTGCCGCCTTCTGCCTTATCACGGTGCTGAACATCAACATCGGCAACATCCCCATCCCGCTCGAGCGGATCGTGGAGATCCTGTTCACCAAGACCGGCAATCCCACGGAGGTGAACATCATCTGGAAGATCCGCCTGCCGCGCATCCTCATGGCGGCGATCCTCGGCGGAGCGCTCTCGCTCGCGGGCTTTCTGCTGCAGACGTTCTTTGAAAACCCGATCGCCGGACCGTTCGTTCTCGGCATTTCGAGCGGCGCGAAAATGGTCGTTGCGTTCGCGATGATCTATTTCATCCAGATCTTCGGCGTCGTGTCGTCGTATACGCTGATCCTTGCGGCGTTCGTTGGCTCGATGCTCTCGGTGGGATTCATCCTGCTCTTCTCGCGGCGCATCCCGAGCATGTCCACGCTGCTCGTCGCCGGCATCATGATCGGCTACATCTGCACCGCCATCACGGACTTTACCGTGACGTTCGCGGCGGATTCCGATATCGTGAACCTGCACAACTGGTCCAAGGGCAGCTTCTCCGGCGTGAACTGGAGCAACGTCGGCGTGGCGGCCACGGTCGTCGGCATCACCGGCGGCGCTACGTTTCTCATGGCCAAGCCCATCGGCGCGTACCAGCTCGGCGAGGCGTATGCCCAGAGCATGGGCGTGAACATCAAGGCGTTCCGCACGGCGCTGATCGTGCTCTCGAGCATCCTCTCCGCCACGGTGACGGCGTTTGCCGGACCGATCTCGTTTGTCGGCATCGCCGTGCCGTTCCTCATCCGGCACTGTCTGAACACATCCAAGCCGCTCGTGGTCATACCGGCCACATTCTTAGGCGGCGGCGTATTCTGTATGCTGTGCGATCTCATCGCGCGCACGGCCTTCGCGCCGACGGAGCTGAACATCAGCACCGTCACGTCTATTTTCGGCGCGCCGGTCGTTATCTACATGATGCTGCGCCGGAAGGGAGGACGGAAATGACGGATACGCCCTATTTTGTGATCGACGATCTCACGATCGGCTACCATAAGGTGCCGGTCATCCGCGATATCTCCGTCAAAGTACAGAAGGGCGAGATCATCGCGCTCATCGGCCCGAACGGCGCGGGCAAATCCACGCTGCTCAAGACCATCGCGCGCGATCTGGAACCGATCCGGGGGAAGATCTTTCTCGAGGGACGGGATATGCAGACGATCACCTATCGCGAGCTCTCCAAAAAGCTCGCCGTGATCCTCACCGAGCGCATCAAGGTCGAGCTCACGACCTGCCGCGACGTTGTGGCCACCGGCCGGTACCCGTACACCGGACGGCTCGGCGTGCTCCGCGGCGAAGACCAGCGCATCGTGGACGAAGCGATGGAGACCGTCCACGCGCTCGAGCTTGCCGAGCGCGACTTCAACGCCATCAGCGACGGCCAGCGCCAGCGCGTGCTGCTCGCGCGCGCCATCGCCCAGCAGCCGGAGATGATACTGCTCGATGAGCCGACGTCGTTCCTCGACGTGCGCCACAAGCTCGACCTGCTCACCATCCTCACGCGCATGGCGCGCAAAAAGAACATTACGGTCATCATGTCGCTCCACGAGATCGATCTTGCGGAGAAGGTGGCCGACCGCATCCTCACCGTGAAGGGCGACACGCAGTTCGGCTTCGGCGCGCCCGGCGAGGTGTTCGAGGAGCAGGCCATCCGGAAGTTGTACGACATCGAGGACGGATACTTCGATCCGCTCTTCGGCAGCATCGAGCTCAAAAAGCCTGCCGGCGACACGCCGGAGGTGTTCGTGCTCGCGGGCGCGGGGACGGGCATATCCGTGTACCGGAAGCTCCAGCGCGAGAACGTCCCGTTTGCGACCGGCGTGCTGTACGAAAACGATGTGGACTACCGGCTCGCGCGGCTGCTCGCCGCGGAGACGGTCTCCGTGCCGGCGTTCGCCGCGCCGGACGATGCCGTATACGAAAAAGCGTTTGAAACGATGCGCCGCTGCGGCAGGATCCTCCTCGCCGGAGATGCTGCCCGGACGCCGAACGCGCCGCTCCTCGCGCGCGCGAAGGCCGCGGGGCTCACGGTGCTCGACGCGAAAACGGAAGGATGGACGCTGTGAAAGAAAATAAAGGAATGTTTTACGCCGTAGGCGTCGGCCCTGGCGATCCCATGTGGGTGACGCGCGAGGCGTGCGCCGTGCTGGAGGCCTGCCCCGTGATCGCCGCGCCGCAGACCGCTTCGGGCGAGATGCTCGCGCTTTCCATCGCGCAGGGCGCGGCAGAGCTCGGCGGAAAGACCGTTCTGCCGCTCTCGTTCGCCATGTCGCGCGACGCCGCCGTCCGCGCCGAAGGCTATGCGCGCGCCGCGGACGCCATCGCGCCGGAGCTCGACGCCGGACGGAACGTCGCCATGGTGAATCTCGGCGATGTGTCCATCTACGCCACGGCGTATTATGTGCTCGACGAGCTGCGCCGCCGCGGGTACGATACGCGCATGGTCCCCGGCGTTGCGAGCTTTTCCGCCGTGGCCGCGGCGCTCGGCCGGAGCCTCACGGAGATGGAGCTGCCGCTGCACATCTATCCCGCCGGAGCGTCCGATCTCGATGCCGCGCTTGCCCAGCCCGGCACCAAGGTGCTGATGAAGTCCGGCAAAGCCATCGGCGAGACCGCCGCGGCGCTCTCGCGGCACGGTCTGGCGGAGGCTTCCGCTATGGTCGCCGACTGCGGCCAGCCCACGCAGCAGGTGTTCGAGACGATGACCGGCCTGCCGGAGAAGATCAGCTATTTTGCCACGGTGATCGTGCCGGACAGCAAAGAATAAGAGCAGCCCCACCGCCTTTCGCGGCGCTGCCCGTCATAAAAGAAAATCCTCTCTCTGCACAGCGCAGAGAGAGGATTTTTCGTATGTCCCTATTTGAGATCGGGATTGGAGACCTCGGTATAATCCGGCGTCGGGGCAGCCATCGGAGCCGCCGTCGCGGGAGCGACCGGCACGGCCGGATCGGCGGGGTTGACCGGCGCGGCGGGCGTTGCCGTTGCCGCGGGGGCGTCGGCCGTTTCGCGCAGCAGCTCACCGGCGGCCCAGCCGTAGCGGCCGTCGGCGGTGCGCAGGAGCACCCAGCCGTTCTGCTTGGCGAGGATCTCCACCGTGTCGCCCATGTTGAGCGCCATGTTCTCACCCCAGTCCATGCCGGGGCCGTAGTGAACGGCAAGCATGTACGGGATGACGGCGGCGGTCTTTGCCTCGTCATACCAGAACTCATCCGCCGGACGGTAGACGTAGCCGAGCATCTCGGCGGTGATCGTGTCGCGCAGGAGCGGGGCGGGCGTGGGCGTCGGCTCCGGCGTGGGCTCCGGCGTAGCGGTGGGCTCCGGCGTCGGCTCCGGGGTGGGTGTGGGCGCTTCGGTCGGCGTGGGCGTCGGTGTCTCGGCGGCCCGCTGCGCGCGCAGATCGTCAAGCTGCACCTGCACGGCCGTCAGCTCCTGCGAGAGCGTTTCGGCGCGGGAGTTCGCGGTCTGCAGACGCATGTAAAGCAATACGATGATAGCGGCAAACAGGAGAAGGAGCACAACGAGTGCGATCAGAAACGGCTTGAGCGGGTCGCGGTATGTCTCCTCCGGGGACTCGTCTTCGTATTCCGGATAATCTCGGGGCATGGTACAGCCTCCTTATCACTCACGAGGAATCTTTGCTATTCTATCAGACTTTGCCGCATTGGTCAAGATTTGGCGGCAAATGGGCTGATTTGGCAGATAAAACGGCCCTCCCGCCATGAAAGCGGGAGAGCCGTGAAGGGGGTAAGGTTATTTGCGCAGCGTAACGGTGAATTCGTCGTCGCCGTTATCGGCTGCGGTCACGGTATAGCCCTGGCTTTCGCCGAAGCGCGTGACGTTTTCGACGGCGCACTTGTTATCGACAAGCACCTGCAGCTCGCCGGGAGCGTCCGCCTTGATGGCCTTCTGCGCCATGATGACTGGCTGGGGGCAGGCAAAGCCTCTCGCATCAACGGTTTTCATGGGCTTATTCCTCCGCCTTCTTCGTGAAGAGCAGGGAGACCACGAGCACCACGACGAAGCCGACGATCACCGCGATCTTGCCGTTGCCGGTCGGGCCGTCGGCAGAGGAGGCGAGCTTCAGGTTGTGGCAGAACGCCGCGCCGCACATCATGCCGAGAACGGTGACGGCGCTGTCGCTCTCGCCCTGGCCGGCGAGAATGAGCTGACGCAGCGGGCAGCCGCCGAGCAGGACGCAGCCCCAGCCCATGAGGGCGGTGCCGAGGAAGTTCCAGAGACCATCGTTGTGCGCAACGGGCTGGCCGGTGAAGCCGGGGTTGAACTTGCCGAGAATGAGATTGCCGACGAGAACCGTGAGAATGATCGTCACGAAGCCGGCGACAAGGCCGAAGTCCTTGAACATGACGGCGTTGCGGATGCCGCCGACCATGCACATACGGCTTCTCTGGCAAAGAATGCCAACAATCACGCCGATGGCCAGAGCGACGCCGATGGCGGCGTGCATGCTGCCGGGGCCCTCTTCGGAGGCCTTGAAGGCCGTCTTAAAGAGCAGATAAACGACATAAAGCCCGACCAGGACCAGCGGGAACGCCGCGCCTTCCGCCTTCATCTGGCGATAGGAGCGCTGCAGGCTGAAGCCCTTCTTCAGGAACACGATGCCGACCAGGATGCCGGCGATAAAGCCGTACAGCATGTCGTAACCGGAAATTTTATACTCGTCAACGTCGATCAGGCGCGCCGCGTGGTCAATATCATACGTGAGCTTCATGGATTTTTCAATGCATACAATATTGCCGGGGGTGGTTTTCGCGGAATCGTTGATCATGTCGATCATCTTTTTCGTTTTGCCGGAGCCTTTGCCACCAACAATCAATTGAATCATAGGAATAGCCTCCTTTATTTTAACACCGTCCGGTGTGATTAACGAAGTTTCGCCTCAAGCTCTGCTTTCTGGGCCTCGTAGCCGGGTTTGCCGAGCAGGGCGAACATGTTTTTCTTGTAGCTTTCCACGCCGGGCTGGTTAAAGGGGTTTACCCCAAGCATATAACCGCTGATGGCGCAGGCTTTCTCAAAGAAATAAATCAGATAGCCCCAGGAATTGACCATAAACTGGTTGATGGGCTGCCAAAACTCGATCTTCGCCTCAATGGCTTCCACCTGGGCCTGGTTGCGCAGGGCAGGAAGTTGTTCTCGTAGGGAACTGTCATAATGGGCCAGCAGTACTTGGGCTACTTCCAGTACCGTCCACAATACCACCAGAGCGCAGAGGACGATGAGAGTCCATTTATGCTTTTTGATGAAGGTCATAGTGATCCCCCTTTCTCTTCATGGGCAGTATAAATTGGTTATATATATTATATCACGCTGTCAAAGAAAAGGAATAGGCAATATTTACAAATCGGAGTCATGGAATTTGGACAGAAAAAAGGGCCGGTAAATACCGGCCCTTTGGGGAATTATTCTTTCTTTTCGGGGACATCCAAAGCGATGCTCAGTTCCTTCAGCTGTTTTTCGTCCACAGGAGAAGGACAATGCATCATCAGGTCGCTGGCGTTTTGCACTTTGGGGAAGGCGATCACATCCCGGATGCTGTCCCGTCCGGCCATGAGCATCACCAGCCGGTCCAGGCCATAGGCCAGGCCGCCGTGAGGAGGTGCGCCATAGCGGAAGGCTTCGATCATGTGGCCAAAACGCTCCTGGATATCGGCTTCTTCAAAGCCCAGGGCTTTGAACATCCGCTGCTGCACATCGCTGCGGTGGATACGGATGGAGCCGCCGCCCAGCTCGGTGCCATTGAGCACGATGTCATAGGCCTTGGCCCGCATGGCGATGGGATTGGTCTCAAACAAGGGCAGATCCTCGTCCTTGGGAGCGGTGAAGGGATGGTGCTTGGCATAAAGCCGCTTCTTCCCTTCGTCGTCCTCACCGTACTCGAAGAGGGGGAAGTCGGTGACCCACAGCAGCTTGTAGACCCCTTCGGGGATGGCGTCCATCCGCCGGGCCACTTCACACCGGAGCATACCCAGGGCATTGAGGGCGGTCTCGGTAGCGGTATCGGCCACGATGAGCACCAGGTCTCCCTTCTCTGCTCCGGCCTTCGCCAACAGAGCCTCCATGGTCTCGGGTTTCAGGAACTTGGCAAAGGAAGAACTCAGCTCGCCCTTTTCGTTGACCTTGGCCCAGGCCAGGCCCTTCACCCGATAGGTCTTGACAAATTCAGTCAGGCTGTCGATCTCCTTGCGGCTGAATTTGGCGCCGCCTTCGATCTTGATGCCCCGCACAGTGCCGCCCTGCTCCAATGCGCCGTCAAAGACGCCGAAGCCGCAGCTCTTCACTGTTTCCGAAAGATCAAAGATCTCATAGCCGAAGCGCAAGTCGGGCTTGTCGGAGCCGAAGCGCTCCATGGCCTCCTGGTAGGGCATCCGCTGAATGGGCAGCGTGATGTCCACATCCAGAACCTCTTTGAATACCCGCTTGAGGAAACCTTCGTTGACGGCCATTACATCTTCCTGATCCACAAAGGACATTTCCAGGTCGATCTGGGTGAATTCCGGCTGAAGCAGCGGACGATCTGGATATACCGGTCAAAGCCGGAGAGCATCAGCAGCTGCTTGTACTGCTGGGGGGACTGGGGCAGAGCGTAAAACTCGCCGGGATGCACCCGGGAAGGCACCAGGTAGTCCCGGGCCCCTTCGGGGGTGGACTTAGTGAGCATGGGGGTTTCGATTTCCAGGAAGCCCTGCTCGTCAAAATACTGCCGGGCCACATGGGCGATCTTGTGGCGCAGAGCCAGGGACTTCTGCAAAGAGGGACGGCGCAGGTCCAGATAACGGTACTTCAGACGCAGGGCGTCGTTGACCGTGGCTTCGTCGCTGATCTCAAAGGGCGGGGTGTCGGCC
>ERZ825137.5872-NODE-5872-length-11083-cov-3.872144_pt1 | contig 11083 bp, 9 predicted proteins | sample MGYA00519873_ERZ825137 | MGnify/ENA primary metagenome ERZ825137 (study PRJEB31778, sample SAMEA3449190) | human gut metagenome | biome: human gut; feature: human-associated habitat; material: faeces | place: United Kingdom | collected 2010/2012 ... | reverse complement strand
AGGCTGATGACGACGGTAACCGCCGTTTTTTTGCGCTCGATCGGCGCGGAGGCGGCGGGATCCTGCGAGATCACGCGGCCGCTTTGGACGTTGTCGTCGTATTGATAGGTGATCTGCGGCGCGATCTCGTATTCGGCGAGGGCGCTTTCCACCTGGGACTGCGTATAGCCGTCGAGATTCGGCATCGTCAGACGGTTTTTCCCGACGAGCGCCACGATCAAAACGACGGCCATGACAAGGCACACCGCGATCGTCACGCCGATGGCGATCAATCGCACGTCGCGCTTTTTCTTCTTTCCCGTCTGGGTCTGCTGCGGCTGCGGGTTCTCGCGCGGGCGCGGCGCGGCGTAGCGCTGCTGCGGCGGATTTTCCCGCTGCGGCACGGGCGGCGTCTGCGCGCCGTTGCCGTTTTGCGGCGCATACCCGCCCTGCGGCGGCTCCTCCCGCGGCGGCAATCTGCTGCGCGCGGTGTCCCACGATATCCGAACGCCGCTTACCTCAATTGTCGGCGGGGTCAGCACGCTGCTCGATTCCGGCGATCAGCTGGACGAGGCAACGAGAACGCAGCTTCTGGAAAACATCCGCGACGAGTCAAATTGGCTGGTGAGCGTGGTGGAGAATCTGCTTTCCGTCACGCGCATGACCGGCGAGCAGACAAAAATCAAAAAGGAGATGGAGGCGGGCGAGGAAGTCTTAAGCGCCGCCGCCATGAAGATCAAAAAGCACTATCCGGATATCGACGTTTCCGTGCACGCGCCGCAGGAGCTGCTGATGATTCCGATGGACGTGATTCTCATTGAGCAGGTGCTGATCAATCTGATGGAAAATGCCGTCCAGCATGGCAAAACGACCACAAGGATCGAGCTGCGCTTGTCGAGCGCCGACGGCCTTGCTGTTTTCGAGGTCGCGGACAACGGCTGCGGCATCGAGAAGGAGCTTCTGCCGCACCTGTTTGAGGGCTATCTCACCCGCGATCAGGAGGAGATCTCCGACCAGCGGCGCAATATGGGCATCGGCCTGTCTGTATGTATGTCCATCGTGCAGGCGCACGGCGGTACGATGCGTGCGGAAAACCGGAAAAAAGGCGGCGCTCTGCTGCAATTTTCATTGCCATTGGAGGAAAACAGCCATGAACATCAGAGATAAGGTTCTTCTGGTCGAGGACGAGCGGACCATCCGCAGCTTTATGCAGGCGATCCTGACGGCAAACGGCTACGACGTGCTTATGGCCGGCACGGGTGCGATGGCGAATACCATGATCGCATCGCACTGTCCGGACATCATCATTCTCGACCTCGGCCTGCCGGATATGGACGGCATGACGATCCTGAGAAACGTCCGGAAATGGTCGAAGGTCCCCATTCTGGTCGTCTCCGCTCGCAGCCACGAGCGCGACAAGGTCGAAGCCCTCGACGCAGGCGCGGACGATTATCTGACCAAGCCCTTCGGCACGGAGGAGCTGCTTGCGCGTATCCGCGCCGCCGTCCGCCACACCCGGACGCCGGAAGGCGCAGCCGCCGTCGCCAATTCCGGCGTGTTCACAGCCGGAGAGCTGACCATCGACTACGATAAGCACCGCGTTTATATCGCGGGCCGCGACGCCAATCTCACGCAGAACGAATATAAGCTGGTTGCGCTGCTCGGCCTGCACGCGGGCAAGGTCCTGACATATGATTATCTCATCAAGGAGCTCTGGGGCCCCAGCGCCCGCAGCGATAACCAGATTCTGCGCGTCAATATGGCAAACATCCGCCGCAAGATCGAAAAAAATCCCGCCCAGCCTGCTTACATCTTCACCGAATCCGGCGTCGGCTACCGCATGGTCGAGGGGGATTGAGCGTTCTGCCGCCGCTTTTCCGGTTTTGGAAAAGCGGCGGCTGCTTTCTGTGCTGCTGTTCCGCTTGCATTTTTCCTGAAACTGTGGTATGAAAGAAGAAAACCAATCAGGAGGGATTCCCTATGAAAGTCATGCTTGTAAACGGCAGTCCGCATGAGCACGGCTGCACCGATGCTGCGCTGCGCGAGGTCGCTTCCGCGCTGAACGCGGACGGAATCGATACCGAAATTTTCTGGATCGGCAATACGCCCATCGGCGGATGCATCGCCTGCGGCGGCTGCTCCAAGGCAGGCAAATGCGTCTTCGGCGGTTCGGTCAACGACTTTGCCGAAAAGGCAAAGGACGCGGACGGCTTCGTGTTCGGCACGCCGGTCCACTACGCGGCGGCCTCCGGCAATATGACCGCGTTCATGGACCGCCTGTTCTATTCTGCGCCGAAGGAAGCGTTCTGCCGCAAGCCCGCCGCCGTCATTACCTCCGCCCGCCGCGCAGGCACCACGGCCGCGTACGAGCAGCTGCTCAAATACCCCGGCATCACGGAAATGCCCATCGTTTCCTCCTGCTATTGGAACAATGTCCACGGCTCCAGGGCCGAAGACATCCAGCAGGACGAGGAGGGCGTGCGCATCATGCGCGTTTTGGGGCACAATATGGCCTGGCTCCTGCGCTGTATCGAGGCAGGCAAGGCCGCAGGCGTTCCGGAACCCCGCAAGGAGCCGCTTGCAAAAACGAATTTTATCCGGTAAAAACTGCACAAACTAATGCAACGCAAGCTTGAAAGGAGTGCAACGCAAGATGTGTACTGCGATCACATATCAGACAAAGCAGCTTTATTTTGGCCGGACGCTGGATTACGAATGCAGCTACGGTGAACAGGTGACAATCACGCCGCGAAATTACCCGTTCGACTTCCACCACGCAGGACCGGTGCATACGCACTACGCCATAATCGGCATGGCCCATGTGGCGGGCGGCTACCCACTGTATTACGACGCCGTCAACGAAACCGGTCTGTGCATGGCGGGGCTGAATTTCGTCGGAAACGCCGTATACGCGCAGCCAGAGCCGGACAGGACGAATATCGCGCAGTTTGAGCTCATCCCGTGGCTGCTGGGCCGGTGCGCGTCGGTTCAACAGGCCCGGACAGAGCTTTCCCGGCTCAACCTGACCGGAACGCCGTTCAGCGCCGCTCTGCCCGCCGCGCAGCTGCATTGGCTGATTGCCGACGAAAGAGAAGCGGTCACGGTCGAATCGACCGCAGACGGCCTGCACGTCTATGAAAACCCTATCGGCGTTCTGACCAATAACCCGCCGTTCGGCGAGCAGCTGTTCAATCTGAACAACTATATGCACCTTTCGCCCAGACAGCCGGAAAACCGCTTTTCCCAAGCGCTCCCGCTGCGCCCATACAGCCGGGGCATGGGCGCGCTGGGCCTGCCGGGCGATCTGTCGTCCATGTCGCGCTTCGTCCGCGCCGCGTTTACAAAGCTGAACGCCGTCTCCGACGACACGGAGCAGGGGAGCGTCAGCCAGTTTTTCCACATCCTCGGCGCCGTGGAGCAGCAGCGCGGCTGCTGCGAGGTGGCAGACGGGCAGTACGAGCGCACGATCTATACCTCCTGCTGCAATGCACACAGCGGCGTCTATTATTATTCCACCTATGATAATCGCTGTCTGACAGCGGTCGATCTGCACCGGGAAAATCTCGACGGCAGCGCGCTTATCGCCTATCCGCTCATAACAGAGCAGCAGATCCTCTGGCAGAACCGCCGGTAAAACGCAAAAGCGGGAGAACGCACAGCTTTGTGTGTTCTCCCGTTGATTTATGCTTTATGGCAGTGCGCGGATCAGCCGAAGGAGGCGTCGAGCATATCCTTGATCTCGCCCGTCCAGTCCTCAACGGACGCGAACCAGCTGATCATTTCGTCGTACTGGTCGTCCGTCAGATCGTCGCGGGTGTTGAGAATGTCGCTATAGCGCTGCAGCATAAGCCGCTTGGCGTGTCCATCGTCAGCGTCTTTACCGCGTACCTGTGCTGTGAGATTCTCAACTGGGTACGCGAGATCGTCAGTGCGCTGACGCACTCTGTTCTGGCGGGCGAGATCAGCTATGCGGTGCTGCTCGTTCCGGTCTTTCTCCTGCTGCGCCTGGCCCTTCCGCTGAACGGGTAGCCGCGTCTGCTTGCCATGAAAAATGCACCGGTGCTTCTGCAGCGCACCGGTGCATTTTTTGCTATCCCATATACCACAGCCATGATTCTGATTAGAAAATCCGGGAAGCGTACAGAATACGCGCAGGGGGTGTTTTCTACGGATCGGTATGAAATTAAAATTGGCGGTGCAACCTACTGCGTACAAAGAAGCTTTCGGGATCAGAGCAGCGCCGCAGAGATCATTGCAAAGAAAATCTTGGAATCGTCGAAAACCGACGGAAAAATTGACGTATCTGCGCCGGTAAGTTATAATATGAACGGGAAGTTGGTTCAAGGAGGCTAAACATGAGGACCAACGTATCAATTGTTGTTGCCGCATATGTGCGTCTTTCCGTGGATGAGGCCGGAAAGAGCGTATCCGGGAGCATTGAAAACCAGATCAGTCTGATTAAAGAGTATTGCGCGAAACGAGAACTGATCGTCGCGGCTGTCTTTCAGGATGACGGCTGGTCGGGCGGAAACTTTGAACGCCCCGGCTTCAAAAAGCTGCTGGAATTCCTGAGGAAGAAGAGCGCGAATACGGTCATTACCGTCGATCTTTCCAGACTTGGACGAAATATGCGCGAGGCAAGCTACTACGCCGAAGAATATTTTCCGGAGCACGGCATCCACTTCTTCACGATTTCCGACGGCTTTGATACGGCGCGTGAAAACGTCTTTGCACCGTTCCAGTTCGCCATGAACGAGGTCTACCTGCGTGACGGTTCACGCAAGGTCAAAAACGTTCTGAAAAACAAGCGTAAGAGCGGGCAATACTGTGCCTGTCCGCCGTATGGCTACAAAAAGAATCCGGACAATGTGCATCAGCTCATCCCGGATGAGGTGACCGCGCCGGTCGTGCAGAGAATTTTTGCCGCGGCGGCCTCCGGTGATTCCTCCCGGAAAATTGCGATGGAGCTGAACGCCGGCGGGATCATTCCGCCGCTCAAATATCGCGTCCTGTATCGCGATCATTTTGGCGACGAGGGCGCCAGCCACGCCTCTGATCTTTGGAATTATACGACGATCAAGCGGATCCTCAAGAATGAGGTCTATCTCGGGCATACGCTGCTTGGCAAAACGAGAAAGGCCAGCATCCGTTCCGAAAAGAAGCTCCCCGTCCCGCAGGAGGATTGGGCAGTCACGCGCGGCACGCATCTGCCGCTTGTTTCGCAGGAGACATTTGACGCTGCGGCGCTGAATCTCGGAAAAGGAACTCGGAATTATCAGAAATACGACCACGTGCGCAAAAGCATTTTCTCCGGCATTGCCGTCTGCGGACGCTGCGGGCATTCGCTCTGCTCCTGCGGAACGGTCTATAAGGGGGAACGCGAGAAATACTGGTACCTGTCCTGCACCAGACAGCGGCCCGACATTGCAGATCCCTGCGAGGGTGTCCGGATCCGCTACAGTGACCTTCTGGAGGTCGTGCGGCAGGATCTGAACGAGATCCTTGCCATGACCGATGAACAGATCGACCGGCTTGTCGGCGATGTTCTCCGGGAAACGCAAACGTCCGAGGCAGTCCAGGCCCGGCAGCTTCAGCAGGAGCGGGCCGCCGCCCGTCTGAAAACCATCGACAGGGTGATTACAAAGCTCTACATGGACAATGCGGAGGGACGACTGGAGGATGCCCGGCTATCCGATATGGTGTCGCAGCTTCAAACTGAGGGCGCGGGACTTCAAAGACTTCTGACAGCATTGGAACCGGACAAAACAGAAAACGCAGCGGAGGACTATCAGCGTTTTTTCGCCCTTGCACGGCGCTATACACACATTGAGAAGCTGGACAGAGAAACGCTGTCGCTGTTTGTTGAGCGCATTGAGATCGGACCGAAGGAATTGCCGCAGGGTATCCGGAAGTCCGTCCGCCGGGAGCAGCCGTTTTGCCAGAGCATCCGCATCTTTTACCGCTTTGTCGGCGAGCTGGCCCCAGCCCCCGTGCGAAGCTTCCCGCTGCCATCCAATCCGGAACCCGGCAAAAAATAAGATGAAAAAGAACACCAAGGGAGGTCGGCGTCAACCTGAAGAACGGCTACAACGGCGACCTGACCTCCCGCGAAGCCGGCTCCGTCGGCGGCCAGATGGTCAAGAACGTGTGCCCCATACGAACCGCGAGATTTACAAGAAATAACCGGATCATGGAGGGGCATATGCAGGCGGTGCGGTACATAGCGACACTGACAGTGTGAAGAAATCCCCAACAGATTGTAGAAGACGCAGTCTGCTGGGGATTTTTAATTATACAGCTTTCTCGTTGCGAATAGTTCGAAATTATGAGAATTTCAGGAATACGGTAAGATTATACAGTGCAAAAAACAGCTGAATGCAGTCTCGCTGCCGTACGGGGCGACGGGTCATTCCATGCGCTAAATAATTGCGATTGAAGGTGTAAGGTTCGGCTTTGAAATTTTCTGCTGGTGCAAAACCTGTTTCTATACAAGAAAATAGATTTACACAATGCAGCATAGTAGAAAATGCTTCTGTAGTACGCTCATTTTCAAATTTCTCACGTATTTTCTTAGCAGCCCTGCTTCCTGTGCAGCGATAACCATTCCGATTTTGTTTCCGAATCAGTTTGGCGTCTATCACACCTAAAAGAACAAGGGCACATGCTTTGTATTGCCTGTTATCATAGCAAAAGATTGCAGTATTCAAGTCCTCCGTTTTTACGCTTGCTCTTTGCAGAGTGGCAAAAAGCTCGTCCATCGCTTTCCTGCTGCAATAAGGCTTCATTTTTTGATTTGCTTCTTTAATACTTGCAGGTGCATCATAAAAAAACTTGATTGGAGCGCTTGGGGGAAGCGTCCATCCGTACTCGCCCCACTTCTTGTGGCTTAAAATCAACTCCTGCTTACGCTCTTCAGAAATGGTTGGAATTTGCCACTGCAAAATTGCTTCGGAAAAAGACACCATCCATTGTTGGAAAGCCTCTAATACCGGTTTAACGGCAACAGATATTTCCTGAGCCTTTTTTGCAAAATTCAAAAGCGCAGGCCCCACAATCTTTGCTACTTCATGCGTCACGGCAAGACTCTGCGCCACGCCATTCGCAAATTGTTGAAGCGACTGCTGCATAGCCGCTCTTGCATCTTCCGGAGACTTTTCGGGTGGTGATTTTGTATCATCAGAATCTTCTGTAGGAAAGTTATACTCTCTCTGTTCTTCATCCATAATGCGTTTATCCCCGTTCCGTCAGCTTTTGGTACATCTTCATCAATTCCGCCACACAGGCGGTTTCGGTGTTGAGTTTACCCCAGAAACCATAAGCCTGCATGACGGCTCTATCATTGGCTTGATGGGCTTTGCGCAGTTCCGGCGGCATGGTTACCTCGTCATAGAGAGCGGCAAGACTGCAATCTGGGTACAGAGCGCGTGCGTCCAGTATGCCCTGTGCCGTCTGCTCAATTTTTTCCTTTTGCGCTTCATTGTGCATCGGCCACGGGAAGTTGTTGTAGACGATTTTTATGGAATAATCATAGTCGCTTTTCAATCTACCACATACAACTCTCATCCACGCCATATGGACGTTAGATTCAAGAATTCCAAAGTGATATAGCGTAGCGTTCGGCATAATTCTGACTTTATTACTACAAAGAACCGTATCATCCATGTAACCCATCGGGATGTACTTTCTCTTTTCGGAAGAAACTTCTGGAATAACAACATATGTACCCGTAGGCATATTTTCCGTCTGGAATCTTGTCGGCGTATCTGCCAATTTATTGGTTGAGGTACGCTTACTGGATAAGCGAAAATCACGCACAGCTTTAATCCGCTTCATACAGTACGGCATTTTTTGCAGTTCATTCGGCGGGCATTCGCCCAACCATAAACACCATCGTGGGCTACGATTGATAAACTCCTGTGCACCATACCAAGGGTGAAAATATTTTTCAGACATTGGCTCCTTTTTCAGAAACTCTGCCTTCATTTCGTCTGTAAATAGATAATTACCATCATCAATCGGCTGGTTTCCCATTCCGATTTCAGGAACATCACAAATTGGCTTGTTTCTGCTTTCTATAAACACGTTATCCGCGTTCAGCAAATACCCGTTGATATTTTGGACAATCTGCGCACGGTCGCTGGAATACAGAACTTTTTCTTTATGATTTGGCGCAACGCTGAATCCAACGATAACACAGTGTACCTGGGCTTTGATTTTGGCCTCGCTATCCCAACGGAATGTACGATACGCAAAGTCAATGTGAACACCGGATCCAAAAAGCGGTTTCCAGAGATTAGCTACGCTTTCTCCCTGTGAAACGGAGTTGGTCGAAACAAGAGCGCTGCGAATGTCAGTTCCCTGCATCAAATCTGCCGCCTTTTTATACCAACAAGAGACATAATCCAGATTACCTGCGTTTTTCCAGCCATCAAAAGTCAAATTCACATCCGATTTTTGCGAAGCATCCATCAATCGGGCGCCCACAAACGGCGGATTGCCCATGATATAATTTAACTGCCCTTTCGGTACAACGGTTTCCCAGTCCTGCCGCAGGGCGTTGCCCTCCACGATATAGGCGTTGGTTTTCAGCGGAAGGAAGTCCAGTGCCATGTGGACAACATCTTCCGTCTCTTTCATCATCTGGCTTTCTGCGATCCAAAGGGCAGTCTTGGCAACGGTCACAGCAAAATCGTTGATTTCAATGCCGTAAAACTGGCTGATGGAGACTTGAATGGGATTGCCCAAATCCAGCACGATCTGTCCCTTATGTAGCAAGGAAATCACTTCGTTCTCCAAGCGGCGCAGAGATAGATAGGTTTCCGTTAGAAAGTTGCCACTTCCGCAGGCCGGGTCGAGGAATTTCAGGTTCGCGAGGCGAGTTTGGAAGCCGCGCAATTTTGTGTCACGGGTTCGGTCTACGGGAATTGCTCTGATTTCTGCCAGTTCCGTTTTTAATTCATCCAGAAACAGCGGATCGATGACCTTATGGATATTCTCAATGCTGGTATAGTGCATTCCTCCGGCACGGCGGGTCTGTGGATTCAACGTACTTTCAAACACAGCGCCGAAGATGGTCGGACTGATTGCAGACCAGTCAAAATTTTCGCTGGCACGACTCAGCAGCAGATCGATGATTTCATCACCCAAGCGTGGAATTTCGATGTCCTCATTGGCAAACAAGCCGCCGTTGACGTAGGGAAACGCCGCCAGATCTTCATCCAGATAACGGTCTCGCTGTTCCGGTTTTTGGTCGAGTACATGGAATAGGTTAATAAGTGCACGGCGGTCTTCTGCGCGGTGCGCTTGCAGATAGTCATGGAACATACCGTGTTTGCCGAAAATCCCTGCGTCCTCTGCGTATAGGCAGAACACAAGACGAACGCAAAGGGCATTCAGGCTTTTCAGAGTTTCTTCTGCTTCCGGATCGGCATACTGCTTTAGCAATGCGTCATACAATACACCGACCAGTTCGCCTGCTTGTAAGGAGATTTCCATTTCCTTACGGATTTTTTCGTCTCCGGTGTCCACAAGGAAGTTCAAACGGGTGTACTCTTTCTCTAAATCAGACAACATCAGAATTTCCGGCGTGTCATTGGGACGGTTCATGTCGTGGATACGGAATTCTCTGAAATTACAGACCACAATCCAACGGGGCTGCTGATTGGCCGGCAGATAGCCACCGTAGCGCCGTGCTTGTTGGTAGGGCGAAAGTAAAGAACCGTCAGACTGTAGTTCACCCCTGTTCAAGTCGACCGTTACACTCTTTTGCTCAATCAGAACACGAGTTGTGCCGATATAGCCGTCAATGAATTTTGTTGTACTTTTGCCTGTTTTGGCGTTATCCACAGTAACAGTTTTTTCAAAACTAATAAATTTTTCCGGTTCTGGTATGCCATAGACTTTTTGCAGCAACGCCAGCCAAAAGGACTGTGTTTCCTGTTTTTCGTCACCCTTGCCGTTCCAGTCAGCTGCGAACTGCTTTGCAGCCATGCGGCGCTCTATATCTGTCATAGACTATCCCTCCAGAAGCTATATGTGAATTCGTGATTCATGCGCTAACCCCAAACCATTATCATTACAGTTCTTCCGCCCGAAACGTCGTATAGCCCTCGTAATAGTAGCTATGGTCAATGCCTTTCATAAAAACCTCGCGGCTATTTACATCATCCGTCAGCGCAGCTTTCAGCAGCACTTTAATCTCCACGTCCTTAATCGGACTGCGCTCCATTGCAAGCAGATAGTCCTCTTTATCGACCTTGCTCCAATCCACGACCTGTCCGATACCGTTTTTCAGCATCAAATCGAGCCAGATGCGCATACTGCGCCCATTACCCTCGCGGAACGGGTGAGCGACGTTCATTTCCACATACTTTTCGATGATTTCATCGAATGTACTCTGCGGCATTTTCTCGATGACGTCCGCTGTGATATAGTCGACGCCCGCGATATACGCGTCGCAGCCCTCCAGACGGGAGAGGATCTCGTCGCCCTTCAGCGGCACGCCAAGCTCGTTGTATGTAACTTCGTCAAAAAACGACTCTGCCAGCGCTTTCGCAGCCGCGTTCTGTGGCTTGAGGAAGGAAGTCGTACTAATAAAAGCTTTCATGCTGTTGCCTCACTTCCAGTTGGGGTTGTCAATGATGGCCGGCTGGCCGTCGCGCTCGACGAGCAGCTTGCGGTAGCCCTTGGTCTCGATGGTGCCATAGTCATGGCCGGCGTCAGCGCGGTAGACGAAGAAGGTGATGAGCTGCTCGTCGGGGCTGACGTTGATGCTGCGGTGTGCATAGCGCGGCGGAACATAGACGGCTTCACCGGCGTGCATTTCCTGTGCGGACCAGTCGCCCTCCGGATTTTCGAGCAGCATGTAGCCGTGGCCCTTCAGGCAGTAGTAGACCTCGCCGGTCTCGAGCAGGGTGTGGAAATGGCCCTTGGTGAAATAATACTCGTCGCCGATCTTGCCCGGGTTCAGGATGGAGCAGCCGAAGGCGAAATCGCCCGGCGTCTCGGGAACGGGCAGGCCGTGGAACTCGTAGATCAGGCTGTCGCCCTCGTCTGCGATCTTCTTTTCGAGCGCGGCTTCGTCGGCGAACATGCCCTTCATCTG
>ERZ825137.5871-NODE-5871-length-11084-cov-8.428325_pt1 | contig 11084 bp, 10 predicted proteins | sample MGYA00519873_ERZ825137 | MGnify/ENA primary metagenome ERZ825137 (study PRJEB31778, sample SAMEA3449190) | human gut metagenome | biome: human gut; feature: human-associated habitat; material: faeces | place: United Kingdom | collected 2010/2012 ... | reverse complement strand
TGGCAACAATTGACCTTGCAGTTGCCAACGACCATGAACTGGATATTAAGAGTACAATGATGTACCGCCATGATGATTATGTAGATGGGATTGCACTCGTAAATGAAGGAAAGGTACATTTAAGACCATTAATTTCTAAGACTTTTGCTTTTAAAGATTATTTGAAAGCATATCAGTATATTGATGATAATCGTGAAACAACAATGAAAGTAATTATTAATGTGCAGGAAAAATAGAACGATAAATTTTGGAAGGATGGGGTTTAGTCAGAAACGCTGATAAGGAGGAAGTTATGGGAAGTGAGAGTAAGAATGGAAAAGTGCCGTTGATTAGTAAAATCGCCTATGGATTTGGAGATGTAGGCTGTAATTTTAGCTGGATGTTTGTCAGTAACTTTTTAATGATTTTTTATACCGATGTGTTTGGAATCAGTATGGCAGCGGTATCAGCCTTGATGCTTTTTTCAAGATTCTGGGATGCAATCAATGACCCGATTGTAGGAGGACTGACAGATAAAACAAATACAAGATGGGGGAGGTATCGCCCATGGCTTCTGATTGCGGCTCCAATTACGGCGGTGCTTTTGATGCTCTCATTCTGGGCACATCCAGACTGGTCGAATACAGCAAAAATCGTTTATATGGTAATTACATATTGCCTTCTGGTATTAGGCTATACTTGTGTAAATATTCCGTACGGAACACTTTGTGGAGCTATGACACAGGATATTGATGAACGTGCAAAAATTAATACTTCCCGTTCCGTGTCAGCGATGATTGCAATTGGAATTATTAATATTGTGACAGTGCCTTTGATTAGTAAGCTAGGAAGCAGTAGTGCCAAAAAAGGCTATCTGCTTGTTGCGATTATTTATGGATGTATCTTTGCAGCCTGTCATTTCTTCTGCTTTGCAAAGACAAAAGAACAGGTAACAATCCCTGAAAAAGAGAAAATTTCAATTAAAGTACAGCTGAAAGCAGTTATGCAGAATAAACCATATCTGCTTGCACTGGTTGGACAGGTATTGTTTGGATTTACATTGTATGGAAGAAATGCTGATATTTTGTATTATTTTACTTATGTTGAGGGAAATGCTTCTTACTATACCACCTATTCAATGTGCATTATTATTCCTTCTATTATTGGTGCAGCATGCTTCCAGCCAGTATTCCGTAAGTTAAATAATAAAGGAAGAACAGCTTCTATTTTTGCATTACTTACAGGTATCGCAATGCTTGCTATGTATTTCTTTAATGTAAAAGAATCACCAATCACATTTTATGCATTAGCCGGTATTACACAATTTTTCTTTTCAGGATTTAATACTGCAATTTATGCCATTATTCCAGACTGCGTGGAATATGGTGAGTGGAAAACAGGACTTAGAAATGATGGATTCCAGTATGCCTTTGTTTCTCTTGGAAATAAAGTTGGGATGGCAGTAGGTACTGCGTTTCTTGCAGCATTACTTGGAAAATATGGATATGTGGCAAATCAGACACAGAATCCGGAAGTAATTGCAATTATGAAACATGCATTTTCAACGATACCTGGAATTTTGTGGATTGTTACAGCAATTGTTCTGTTTTTCTATCGTCTGAATAAAAAACGCTATAATGAAATTGTGGAGGACTTGAAAAATGGCAAAAGAGGTTGATATTGTCGCTTTAGGAGAACTTTTGATTGATTTTACAGAGGCAGGAAAAAGTGATTCAGCAAAATCCTGGTGGCGCACCGGCAAATCTTTTAACTGTAGCCTCACGTATGGGGTATCGCACGGAATTTATCGGTAAAGTCGGAACGGATATGCATGGGAATTTTCTGAAAAAAACTTTGGAGGAAGAAGGAATCGGAACAAAATATCTGATTTAAGATGAAAGATATTTTACAACTCTTGCTTTTGTAGAGATTGCGGAAAGTGGGGAGCGTCAGTTTTCTTTTTCCAGAAAACAAAGTGCAGACACACAGCTTTGTGCAGATGAGTTAAATCAGAAATTGCTTGAAGATTGTAAGGTATTTCATTTTGGTTCGTTGTCATTGACAGATGAACCGGCAAGAACAGCAACAATAGAAGCTGTAAAAATAGCAAAATCATCAGGTGCACTTATTTCTTATGACCCTAATTATCGGGCATCATTATGGGAAAAGAAAGAAACTGCTGTAGAACAGATGAAATCCATGATACCTTATGTTGATGTGATGAAAGTGTCAGATGAAGAACTAGTTTTGCTGACAGGAAATAAAGATTATAGTCAGGCAGTTAAAATACTTCTTGATATAGGACCAAAGTTAGTGGATGTGACGCTTGGAAGCGAAGGGGTTCTTCTTGCAACAAAACAGAGACAGGAGAAACTACCAGGATTTAAAGTGAAAGCGATTGATACGACGGGGGCTGGAGATTCTTTCTGGGGAGGCTTTTAAAGTGAGTATCTAAAACAAAATAAAAAAATTGAAGAGCTTACATGGGAAGAACTTAAAAAGTGTGCAAAGTATGGCAATGCAACGGCGGCATTGTGTGTGCAGAGAAGAGGTGGAATTCCGGCAATTCCTAAAAAAGAAGAAGTAGAAAGTTTGTGTAAGTAAATGATGCAAAGGGGAATGTGAAAAAAATGGATTTTCACGTTCCCTTTGATGTTTTATCGAGAGATACGGTAAAAAATTATATTTAAAAATCCAAAAAAATCAGTTATTTTATTTCCAAGTAAAGATAAAATGTACTTTTGAAATGTACTTTCAAAACATTCCAAAAGTAAAAAAGTACATAGAAATAAAAAGTTCCAGTTTAGTTTTTTTAAGAACTATTCTGGAACTTTTTTGTGCATATCAGGAAGGGTTCGTACGAAGTTGTATATTGGAGATAACCTCCGATGCACACTAAAATTATTAATAATTGGAAAAATGCACCGTAATCGTACAGATTTCGCTGTCTGTTCCAACCCGCATTGCCGGACCCCAGACACCGACTCCGGAAGTTACAATGCTGTTCAGATTACCTTTTTTTAAGTAACCGCAGGGATTTTCCCAGAATAATTTTACCGTTAGATTTCCGGGAAAAATCTGTCCATCGTGAGTGTGACCGCATAACTGCATATCTACGCCGGCATTATCAAGTTCTTCAAGTTGTTTTGGCTGATGTTCCAGGACAAAAACAGGTTTGGTTTTATCTACGTTCGAGAGCAGTTCTTCGATAGTTTTTCGGTTCGTTGTGCCGTCTCCTGGTTTTTGAATATCTTTTCGGCCAACGAGATAAAAGGCATTGTCAATACAGGTGACTTCATCATCGAGAAGAGTGATATCGGCATCTTTTAGAAAACTTTCAAATCTCGGGTCACGGACTTCGTTTTCTTTTGATGTAACTGAAAATCCACCTAAGAGCCGTTCTGTTACATCATGGTTTCCGAACACAGCATAAGAGCCATAAGTACTTTGAATCGTAGAAAGTGTTTTGGCAATTTTATCTGGATTTTGAACGGCTTCATATTCGTTGTCAAAAACGTCGCCCGCAAATACAACAAGGTCTGCATTTTGTGCATTGATTTTCTTTACCATGCGCTGCATCTGCCTGTCATCGACACTGTAACCAAGATGCAAATCAGCAGCGAGAACGATTTTTAAAGAATCATGTCCGGCGCAGGATTTTTCTACAGTAATATCATAAGGCGTCACTTTTACGTGTTTGGAATGTAAAATTCCATAAGCACTGATACCGCAGATAAGTGCGGTAAGCAGAAGTCCAACAAATACATAGCCGGCTTTACAAAAGAAAAACTCATGTATTTTTCCAGTAATTTGTTTTAAAATCAGCCGGAGAATATCTGCGACTGCAATAAACATTAATAAATATAAAAATGTGCCAAGCCAGTAGTTGCTGATTCGCTTTACAAGTACTTGAAATTCAGAGGCAGGCAGTAAAAATGCAAAAAGCAGAGAAAGCGCCAGCAGAGAATAAATAGTAAGATAAGGCACAACAAACCATTTGGAATGAAAACGCTCAGAACATGCAGTCAGCCATTTATGGATTCGGTGCAGGATGTAGGCGTTTAATAAAATATAAATGGGAATGATGAATATTAAAATCATAATAGGGCTTCCTTTTTGTTTTTCAGAATAGCACAAATGGCAGGAAGAAGCAAATGAAGGGTGGGCATTTGATTTTTGATAAGAAAAGACATATAATAAATATAGCTAAGAAATGCGATTATACTCTAAGTGAGTAAAAAGAAGTTCGGAGTGTCAGCTCTGAACTTCTTTTTTTCTGATTTTTTATGCTAATCCCTCAATTGCTTCTTCTATGATATCAGCAAGTTTTTCTGTTGTAATTTCCATAAACAGTGACTGCATCGGTCCAAATGAATCAATAATTTCCATTAGTTTTTTGCGGTCATGAGGATTTTCTTTTAATTCTTTATACTGACCAGCACCATAGATGATGCGGACTGGCCCTTCATAAATAAAATGTTATATTAGTGTGTCCGTATAGTAGAAATATTAATATACTAGGGTAACCCGAGGGCAAGAAAAATTTTATCATATCTAAAGTTTACAATGTAGAATAAAAAGGCTAAAGGTGGAAGTTAGTTTTTTATTTGAATTTTCACAGAATGTTCACAAAAAATTAGCACTCAACTCTTGACAGTGCTAATAATACGTGCTATAGTACAACTAGAACAAAGGAAGAGGGAAATAGAGAGAGACAAAGAAATAAAAAAGCCTTTCCCCTCTGGTTTGACCTAAGTTCCAAAAAAGAAACAGGTAAACAGCAATTAAGATTTTGAGATAAAAAAGGAGAGATGACTTATGTTGATGCCTAGTATTTTTGGAGAAAATTTATTTGATGACTTTTGGGAATTCCCATTTTTTGATAACAGTAAAGAACAGAAAAACATTGAAAAGAAACTGTATGGACATCATAGCAAAAATATGATGAAAACAGATATCAAAGAAACTGAAAAGGGTTATACCATTGAAATGGATCTGCCGGGATTTAAGAAAGATGAAGTCAAAGTAGCACTTGAAAATGGCTATCTGACCATAGCAGCAGCAAAAGGACTTGATAAAGACGAGAAAGAAAAAGAAACCGGTCGTTACATCAGACGTGAACGTTATTCAGGCGCCTGTGAACGTAGCTTTTATGTAGGAGAAGATGTGAAACAGGAAGACATCAAAGCTCACTTTGAACATGGTATGCTGACCCTGTTCGTACCAAAGAAAGAAGCAAAACCGGCAGTGGAAACAGATAAATACATTTCCATTGAAGGATAAAAATATTCCTTTTAGATAAAGACAGATAAGTAAAACGCTCTGTGTATTTCTTTTAAAAAGAGATGCACAGGGCGTTTTTGGTTTCAGTCAAATAGATATTCGTAATCCAATTTGTTGCCTGATTAATTCAGTCAAATAAGTTTTCTCTTGTAATATTCTGTGCCCATTTGCCCTGACGGTAATGATGCAGTACCCAGGGCCATTTCACAAATTCATCTGTACATAATAAGAAATAAACCCAGAGAACCGGAAGTTTCAGGATAAAGGCAGCGAAGAATCCAAGTGGAACTGCGTAGACCCACATATCAATGGTATCACAGATTAATCCGAACTTTGTATCACCACCGGCTCGGAATACTCCGGCAATGAGTGCGGTATTTACAGCCGAACCCATAATATAATAAGTGTTAATTAAGAGCATATATTTTAAGTAGTGCATTGCCTGATCATTTAGAGAGGCAAATCTCATTACAAAAGGTGTGATTGTCAGTACGATGACACCACCTATTGCTCCGGCAATCACAGTCATTTTTAACATTCTGGATGCATAAACTTTAGATTTTTCCAAGTCACCTTTTCCCATAACATTGCCAAGCAGAATGGTTCCTGCACTGGCAATCGCAAAACAGAACACGGAACCAATGTTACGGACTACTGTAACCAGAGAATTAGCAGCTACAGCATCGGTACCTAAATGTCCAAGAATAACAGAATACATGGAAAAGGCTACACTCCATGAGACATCGTTTCCAAGTGCCGGAAGTGATAATTTAATAAAGTCGTTTAATAAAACTTTACTATGGATAAACATATAAGCCGGATTTAGTTTTACGTTTTTACTCAGAAAAGAAACAATGATGCAGGCAATTAGTTCGATTAGTCGAGAAAAAGCAGTTGCAATGGCAACACCGGCTGCTCCGAGTTTTGGAAGTCCAAATAGACCAAAAATAAAGACCGCATTTAAAATAACATTTAAAACAAAAGCAAGCATATTTAATGCCATACTGATGGTTACCCGTCCGATACTTCGCAGAATTGCAAGATAAACTTCGGTTACGCCCCAGCATAAATAAGTAATTCCCATGATTCTTAAATAAGAAGAACCGATGGATATTAACTCCGGGTCAGAGGTAAAGATTAGCATCATGCGGTTTGGCATCGTAAATGCAATCAGGGCAACGACACCGGAAATTGCGATTGAAAAACGAAGGGCAATTCCTTCGATTGCGTGAATTGCCTGTAAATTATTTTGTCCAAAGTATTGTGCACATAAAAGTGATGCACCTGTGCCAAGTCCATAATATACCATAAACAGGATATTAGAATAACTGGCAGCTAAAGAAACTGCGGAAATTGCAGACTGCCCGACATAATTGAGCATGATTACATCGGCGGAATTGACGGCTGCACTTAACAGATTTTGGATGATAATCGGAAGTGTCAGCCGGAACATTTGCCGGTAAAAGTCATCTTTACCGGTTGAAACTATATTTTTCATAAAAATCCCCCATAAATTATTATAAAATTTATTATAATATATTTGAGAGAAAATTTCGTCCTTTATTCTGACGGATTTCTACGTTATTTTGACTGTGATGTTTCTTCTGTTTGCAGGGTTCACAGAATTTTCACAAAAAATTAGCACTCACCTCTTGACAGTGCTAATAATACGTGCTATAGTACAACTAGAACAAAGGAAGAGGGAAATAGAGAGAGACAAAGAAATAAAAAAGCCTTTCCCCTCTGGTTTGACCTAAGTTCCAAAAAAGAAACAGGTAAACAGCAATTAAGATTTTGAGATAAAAAAGGAGAGATGACTTATGTTGATGCCTAGTATTTTTGGAGAAAATTTATTTGATGACTTTTGGGAATTCCCATTTTTTGATAACAGTAAAGAACAGAAAAACATTGAAAAGAAACTGTATGGACATCATAGCAAAAATATGATGAAAACAGATATCAAAGAAACTGAAAAGGGTTATACCATTGAAATGGATCTGCCGGGATTTAAGAAAGATGAAGTCAAAGTAGCACTTGAAAATGGCTATCTGACCATAGCAGCAGCAAAAGGACTTGATAAAGACGAGAAAGAAAAAGAAACCGGTCGTTACATCAGACGTGAACGTTATTCAGGCGCCTGTGAACGTAGCTTTTATGTAGGAGAAGATGTGAAACAGGAAGACATCAAAGCTCACTTTGAACATGGTATGCTGACCCTGTTCGTACCAAAGAAAGAAGCAAAACCGGCAGTGGAAACAGATAAATACATTTCCATTGAAGGATAAAAACATTCCTTTTAAATAAAGATAAATAGGGGAAAGACGATAGTGGAAGTAGTAGTGTAGAAAGAAAAAAACAGCTTCGGAATTAAGTTTCCGGAGCTGTTTTTTTTATAAAATCAAGATATTTCACCACAATGAAAATATTCGAAACGAAGGTTCTTGTCCTGACAGTTAGCTTCCTGCTCGGGAATGATAGAGCTTGACCACTGCAAGTTCGCATTCAGCCGGTCCCTGTCCGGAACTGATCTGTACAATCATAGAAAATAGGTTCCTCTCTTTTGCTGATGGAATATGATGCAAATTTCTGTACGATCTGCAGATCATGAAGATAATTTTCCATAAGCTCTCCTTCCAGCCAGGTCATTTCATAAGGGACTGAAATATTTTTTGATTTTAAAATTTTCTGTCCTTCATTCAGATAGCATTCGGTCACTTCTTTGCCAAGATGTCGGCTGCCGGAATGGATGACAATATAGAGATTGCTGTCAGTATCCTGATCGGCTTCTATAAAATGGTTTCCACCTCCGAGACTTCCAAGGCTTAAGAGTGCCTTATCTGTATGGATATGTCTGCTGCATCGAAGCGCATCGAGATCAAAATCTTCCGCGAATCGGTGAACTTTCGCTCTGATGTGAAAGCCAGATGGAATGTTCTCTCTGATTACGGTATCGAGTTTCTGGTATTCTATTTTCTTTCCCTTAATATGAGCCAGCGTCATTCCGCAGCCGATGTCAATGCCAACGAGATTTGGAACGATCGTTTTCCCTATTGTCATAGTCAGACCGATGGTTCCGACCTTACCCGGGTGCACATCAGGTATCACGCGTATACGGCATCCATCGGAACTTTTCTGATCACAAATCATCTGAAGTTGTGAGATGGCATATTGATCGATAGCTGTTTTCTGATTGTTTGTTGTAAAAATCTGAGCAGAAGTATATGCTCCGTTGATTGTTTGCGTCATAATTTCCTTTTCCTTTTCTTTTTTTGAGGGATTCGTTGTTACACAAATCTCAGATGTATAAGATGGTGGGAGGACGCAAAAAAAACACCTCCGAGGTTTGAGCAAAGGTGTTGGAAATCCTGTGAATTCTGTTGAAAATTGGCAGAAAATACCAATTATGTAGAAATTGCTATGCTAAAATAGAAGGAAGGATAACCATACCTCTTGCTGTTAAGTTGTCTGTTTTTTCGTTGTAATTCTGTGTCATAGTAATGGCTCCTTTCTACTGATTGGTTTTCTTTGTTACATGTATGTTCAATATAACACATCTGTCAAGAAGATGCATTGAACTGCTGGTTTATTTATTGTGTTAGCTAGCTAAATCCTTTGCTGTACATAGGATATCAGATTAGGATGACAGAAAGTGACATTCTGATTAAATTTTTAAAATTTTTTATCTGTATGTTTGAGAAACTTTTTTGCTTTAATTTCAAATCAGATTTTTATTGGGAAATCAATAGTTCGTGCCATACGGAAATTTGTCTTGTGTTAAAATATGAAAATTGGTATACTGGCTTAAAAGAAGCTGAGTAGGAGGAAAACTATAATGAGCCATTCTGAAAAAACATTTGTTGAAGAATTGTATAGTCAGAAAACAGACCTGTATACAGATGAGAGAATTTTTGTTCACAATTTATTCATTACAGAAAAAGTTAAAACTGCAATATCTCGCCACATACAAGAACGCAGATTTAAAGGAGTGATTTCTAGCTATACCGAAGATTATGGCGATTCTTATGATTATATTGAAACGGAAAATTTCCATAATTATAAGTTTGATAAGTACATACATAGAGGGATAAAGTATTTTACAGGTACGGAATGTTATACAAACTCTAAACTGGATTGGTCCGTCGTGAAAAGCTTAATAGAGAGGGAATTGGCTACAAAAAATCTTGGATTAAAAGAATGTCAAATAACGATAAAAAAAGAACCATATGACCGTGTAACAGAAATCTATCAAGGACTTTTTGGCAAACCAAAATGTAAAACTGTTCCAGACTATCATTATAGCATATGGATTGAAGCTGAATGGTAAAAGATAAAGTCTTGTAACTTTGAGAGACGACTACTGGAATATTTATGTAATGTATTTCACTCAGAGCCTATAATGGCGTAAATAGCTTTTTTATTTACAACAATATTGTGTTTGCAAGATGAGAAATCCTTTTATGGATATATGATGATAAGTTGTAAAAGTGCTGCCGAACGCATATGGTTTGGGCAGCATTTTTTGATTAAAAAGCTAAGTTGGCGGCTTTGAATAAATTACTACAGTAAAATCTGGTCGGAATTATCAGCCAAAGATCGTATCGTAGCACATGGAATTGCAGATGTGAAAGGTGGAAAGATAAAAGATATCCGTGAGTATCTTCATATGGAAACCAACGAATTTAATCTTTATCGAAAAAGGCTGATAAAAAAAGGAATTCTTTCCGGTGAAATGAGAGGATATGCATTTTTTACATTACCACTTTTCGAAGAATATATTATGGAGAATTATTGAGGGTTATGATGAATCACTACAAAACGGACAAAAACGAAATCTGTCAGGAATGGCGGGATAATCTTGCAGCATTTGCAAAGGAACATGAATTTCCGAAAGAGGCGGTCGACGCACTTTCCGGGGCATTAGAATTAACTATCGGAAACGATCACCTGTATGATGTGTTTACACAGTGGGAGCAGAACTACTGGGAGAATCCGAATATGGATTATATTTTGCTTCAGAATACTTTGGAATCGCTGGACGGCGAAGAAGGTATTTCAAAGTATACGTTTGCTCTGTTATTCATGATTGGAATCAGCAGACATACCTGGGAACTGTATCAGAAGCAGGGCATCAGCCGGGAAATTTTTCATGATTCTATGGCGGATATGCACTGGAAGCTGCTGGAGTGTCATCGGATGTATGACATCTGGGGAACATTTGTCATGCATTGGTTTCCGTGGTGGTTTCAGTTGAAACGATTTGCACTGGGAAGGCTTCAGTTTGAACTGATTGAATTTGAGGACGAATATGCGAAAGATGGTCTGATTCTTCATAAGGGAGATCCGGTTATCAATGTGCATATTCCATCCTGTGGAACTCTGGATTATGAAAAAGTACGGGATGCTTATGCCAGAGCTGCAGAATTTTACAAAGACGTGATGGGTACCTATCCACTGGTGTTTGTGTGCGAATCATGGCTGCTTTTTCCTGCGCATAAAGAGATTTTGCCTGAGAATTCTAATATTCGGAAATTTCTGGCAGATTATGGTGTGTATCGCACGGAAGAAACGAACAAAGATCTCTGGAGAATTTATTATGGTGCGGAGCAGAATGATTTTGCAAATCTGCCGGAACATACAGGGCTGGAGAGAGCTTATAAGAAATGGTTGCTGGATGGTCATATGGCAGGACAGTCATGGGGGGTATATCGATATTTACACATATAAAATGTATAGCTGGCGAATGATAGAATTTCGCCAGCTTTTTCTGGTGCGCCTTGCGGCGCACGTTTCTAATGGGTGAAAGTCCCTAATCCACCCTAGTA
>ERZ825137.5869-NODE-5869-length-11086-cov-2.353096_pt1 | contig 11086 bp, 5 predicted proteins | sample MGYA00519873_ERZ825137 | MGnify/ENA primary metagenome ERZ825137 (study PRJEB31778, sample SAMEA3449190) | human gut metagenome | biome: human gut; feature: human-associated habitat; material: faeces | place: United Kingdom | collected 2010/2012 ... | reverse complement strand
CAGAGACGATATCGTCATACAGGTTTTTGGGCGCCAGGCGCGGCGAGATGATCGCCTCGGTCGGACAGGCAGCGGCGCACAGGCCGCACTTGCGACAGGAGTCGAGGATCTCAATGGCGTCTTCCTCGACCTCGATAGCGTTGACTGGGCACACGTCCATGCACGCGGTGCAGGCGCTCTTCTCGTTTTTGCAGGTCAAGCACGGAATGGTGTTGCCGCGCGGACGCTCCTTGTAGTCGGCAGGATTCCACTGCGGCGCCGACGGATCGAGTGCATCGGTCACACCGCCAAGCGGGTTTTTAAGAAAATCGAAACCCTTGCTGATCTCGATAATGTCATCAAACAGATCGTGTTCCTGCGCCATGCGCGGCCCCTCCCTGAGCAGTGCAAACAAGCAAGAGATAATGATACGCTATCGGCCCATGCCTCGGGCAAATTACACGCGGCGCATCTTTGCGGCAAATAGCCCATGGCCTATCGCCGCCTCGATTGCACAAGGTCAATCAAGCGCCAAACTATGCCTCGCACATGAACTGCACGAGCTTTTGTTTGGTCACCTTGGCCTGCTCGTTGGCCATATTACGCTCGTTTCTAAAGACCGCATTTGCAACACTCTGCAGGTCGGCATCGGAAATCTCGCCAAGGCCCAGCTCCTCGAGCGTCGTCGGCAGACCGACGCGTTGGCAAAACTCGAGCACCTGATCAAGCTCGGGTGCACGCTCCAGGCGCAGCTGCACCACCAGGCCAAATGCCACGGCCTCGCCATGCATTGCCTTGCACTCGGGCAGAATCGTCAACCCGTTGGCGATGGCATGCGCCAACGCCAAGCCACCGCTCTCAAAGCCAACACCCGAGAGCAGAATATTGCACTCGATCAGGCGCTCAACTGCCGGCGATGTACGGCCCTTTTTGAGATCGCGCTTGGCAGCGACGCCGCACTCCATGAGTGTGTCATAGCAGGCACGAGCCGCAACCAAGGCCAAGTGCCCCGGCGCGCCACCGTGCTCGTTGGTACCGTGCGCCGCGGCGCACGAACGCGCCTCGAAGTACGTTGCCAGTGCGTCGCCCATGCCAGCGACCGTCATACGCAGTGGGGCTGCCGCGACCACGTTGGTATCGACCACGACCAGGTCTGGATTCTTCTCGAGCATCAGGTAGTGGTCGAACGACCCATCCTCGTGATACAGCACCGAAATAGCGCTGCACGGACCGTCCATCGAAGCCGCCGTGGGGCATACGCACAACGGCAGCTCGGCATAAAACGCTACTGCTTTGGCGATATCGAGCATCTTGCCGCCGCCAATACCCACTACCATGTCGCAATACTCGGCCTGGGCTTCCTTAGCCATTTCGACAACGGCCTCGTCCGTACACGGACCGTCATAAATCTTAAAGAACGGCTCGCTTAGATCTTCGTCCAGAAATCCATCGACGATCTGCCTGCACAGCCGATCCTCGGTGCCCTGGTCAAACAAGACATAGGCAGCGCAGCCCAACCATGACAAATACCCGCCTTGACGCGACAGTTCGCCCGGCCCCTGAACATACCGGCCGGGACCGCCGTAAACCATAGGAAGCGCCATACGAGAATCCGCCCTTCATCAAACAACGATTGGTGCAAAGTAACTTGCCCCCTGCACCAACTTGTGCATTGGAGACAGGCCACTTTGCACCATAGTAAAAAGGGGCAAAGTCATCTGCTGGCTTTGCCCCTTCCTTAGCTTGATTTACTCATCCATGAGATAGTAGTGGCCCAGTGCGTCTGCACCCAGAATGGCGTTTGCGACCATCTCGGGCGTCACCTCAAAGGGCATGTTGCACATGGTGTCCTCGGGCGCGCAGGCGGCCTCGGCAACAATCATGGCCTGCTCGCGCGTAAGCTCGGCAACGCCAAGTTCCTTCATCGTGACCGGCAGGCCCAGCTCAATGCAGAAGCCCAAGACTTCCTCGAGTTTCTCAGTCGGAGCATCCTCGAGTACCAGCTGGACGATGGTGCCAAAGGCGACCTTCTCGCCGTGATACATGCTGTGGCACTCGGGCAGCATCGTCAGGCCATTGTGGATGGCATGAGCGGCAGCAAGGCCCGAGCTCTCAAAGCCAATGCCCGAAAGCAGCGTATTGGCCTCGATGATGTGCTCGACGGCAGGCGTGAGCGCACCCTTCTCCAGCGCGACCTTGGCCTTGACGCCATCGGCCATAAGCGTCTCGTAGCAGAGCTTGGCGAGCGCCAGGCCGGCCATGCCGCCCTTGCCGCCGGCGCAAGTGCCGCCGTCGGCATCATGCGTCGCCTGGGCCTCAAAGTAGGTTGCGAGCGCATCGCCCATACCGGAAACCGTCAGGCGCACCGGGCTCGCCGCGATAACCGTCGTATCCATCAGGACGATATTGGGGTTTGCCTTAAGGAAGAGGTACTTATCGAACTGGCCGTCATCGGTGTAAAGCACCGAAAGTGCCGAGCACGGTGCATCGGTCGAGGCAATGGTGGGGCAAATGATAACCGGGGACTCCAGGTAATAGGCGACGGCCTTCGCGGTGTCGAGGATCTTGCCGCCACCGACGCCGACGATGATGTCGCAACCGTTGTCGCGAGCGAGCGCAACCAGGCGATCGACCTCGCCCTTGGAGCACTCGCCGTTAAAGTCCTCAAACAGCAGCTCGGCCTTGGCCTCGGCAAAGCCGCCCTCGATCTTGGCACCGACGCGCTTCTTGCCCGAAGGCGTCACGATGACGAGGGCCTTAGCGCCGAGCGGCTCGACATAGGAGCCGAGCTTGGCCAGCTCGTCCGGACCCTGGATGTACTTGCTGGGGCTATTGAAAATTGCAGCCATAACTATCCCATTCTCTAAAAAAGAAAGGGGCTCCGTACGGATACGTGCGGAGCCCCTCGTTACGATAACAAGAGTCGATTAGAAATCGATGTCGGTGTCGTAGTAGCAGGCCTTGAGGATCTTCTCGAAGTCGGCAGCCTTGGTCTCACGCGGGTTCTCCGGCGTGCAGGCGTCCTGCTCGGCGTTCGCGGCGATCTCGGGCAGCTTGGCGAGGAACTCCTCCTCGGAAACCATCTGCGGGTTCTCGGCGTCGACCTTCACGCCACCATTCGCGTAATCCTTGATGGACTGCGGAATGTTGAGCTGGTCGTTGAGGTCGCGGATCTTCTGGACGAGCGCGGCGATGAGCTCCTCGTTGGTCTCGCCGGGAAGGTGCAGGATCTCCTTGGCCACGTAAGCATAACGCTCGGCAGCACGGGGATCCTTGGAGTTCCACTGGATGACCTTGCCCAGGTACATGGCGTTAGCGGCACCGTGGATGATGTGGCCGTTCTCGAAGGCAGCACCGGTCTTGTGAGCCATGGAGTGAACGATGCCGAGCAGGCCCGAGGAGAAGGCGATACCGGCGATGCACTGAGCCTCGTGCATGTGCTGACGGGCCTCATGGTCGCCAGCATAGGACTTGGGCAGCCACTCGACGATCTCGCGGATGCCGTGCAGAGCGTTGGCGTCGGTGAACATGGAAGCGCAGGTGGAAACGTAGGCCTCCATGCAGTGGGTCAGAGCGTCCATGCCGGTGTGAGCGCACAGCTTGGCGGGCATGGTGTAGGTGAGCTCGGGGTCGACGATGGCGACATCAGGGGTGATGTTGAAGTCGGCCAGCGGGTACTTGATGCCCTTGGCATAGTCGGTAATGACGGAGAAGGCAGTGACCTCGGTAGCGGTACCGGAGGTAGAGGAGATGGCGCAGAAGTGAGCCTTCTGACGCAGCTCGGGGAAGCTGAACGGCTGGATGATGTTATCGAAGGACTCCTCGGGATACTCGTAGAAGACCCACATGGCCTTAGCAGCATCGATGGGCGAACCGCCGCCGATAGCAACGATCCAGTCGGGCTCGAAGTCGCGCATAGCGGCTGCGCCCTTCATGACGGTCTCGATGGAGGGATCGGACTCGACGCCCTCGAACAGCTTGACCTCCATGCCGGCCTCTTTGAGGTCGGCCTCAACGTCCTGCAGGAACCCGCCGCGGCGCATAGAGCTGCCGCCAGAAACGATGATGGCCTTCTTACCCTTGAGGTTCTTCACCTCGTGGCGAGCGCCCTCACCAAAGTACAGATCGCGAGGATTGGTAAAACGTCCCATACTGTGCCTCCTAAACAAGCCCCTCTTAGACTTGCGTATATAACGGAGCACCCAATTGGCTCCGTTAGGACCGGTTTGCGCGTTGCCGGCGATGACAATGCGCGATGTCTAAACGTCTCAACGCTCAGACAAACACTATTTTACCGTTCTGGTTGGTCAGTTATTCACCTAAAGCCGCCAATGATGAAACGTTTTTTCTATCCCTGAAGACCCTTGTGCGGCATTCATACTCCCAAGCTGGGCAAACGTTTTATCAAGGTTGACCACATATCCCGGGCAGGACTGTGCCCCTCCGAAATGCGCCCCGTTCGCCGCCAAAAATCGACCGCTTGCGGCACCGTGATACCACTCAGCCGTCCAAGGTGCCGACATTTGTGTGACATCCGTCTTCGTGGTGCAAAGGTGCATGTCCAAGTGCGGCACCCCCGGTGTGCCACATGCGGGTAAACTAGAACCTTATATAGAGACATTTGAACCCTAACCGCAGCAAAGGAGGCCCCATGGCATTCGATCCCATTCAAGAGGATTGCCATCGCCTCGTTCTTGAGGCCTTGCGCCGCGACAATATCCCGCTCACCGACGGTGCCGCCGTAGAGCGTCTAATGGAACAATTCACCCGCAACCCCGCGCCGCTCATCGTGCACGACCGCGACCGCGCCGGGCACCTCATTGCCAAGGTGGTCGAGGCTGTCGACTACCGCATTCCCTTTATCCCTGACGATACCCAGGCAGAGCAAGAAGAGGCCGCTGCCGAGAACATGCTTCGCGAGGCAGCCGCACTCGACCCCACCAACTGGGATGCCCAGCGCATGCTGACCGCCCTCACCGCCAACTCCAACGAGGAGTACGTACAGTACCTGGTGTCCAAGTGCGATAAGGTCGAGCACGACCTAGCGCTCAAAATCGCCTCGGCCCAGGACCCCTACGAGCGCGAGGCCGCAGGCGACCTTACGCGCCGCCCCTATCTGCGCTGGCTTGCCGCCTTGGCATCGCGCGCGCTCATTAGCGGACGCTACCGCATGTCGCTCCAAGCCGCGAATCGCAGCTTGGACTTTGCGCCCAACGACCCCGCTGGTGTCCGCCACACCGCGATGCTCGCTATGGCAAAGCTCAAATACCCCGCCGAGGAGCTCAAGCGCTTTCGCTCCGCACACTCCGTCCCCTATCTCGCCAACACGCCGCTGCGCCGTCGTCCCAAGGACGCGGAGCGCGACTTGGACCCATGGACGCTCATCGCGCTGATGAGCGCTGCCTGGCGCGAGCTGGACTACGAGGGCGCCGAGCACTACCTGCGTATCCTTGTGCGCTCATGCCCGCACGCAGCCGAGGCACTCTACTTCCAAACCGAGTTTCCCGATGGCGTCTATGCCCGCGTCAACGTGGGTGTGGGCTCCACCGACGAGCTTGTCCTTGCGCTGTCCGAGGCGACACCGGTACTGCAGGAGGGCTTGGGCGCCCCCGACAACGCCAGCTTTGCCGCCTGGGTCGCCACCAACGATATCGTGCGCTCCCAGATCGACGAACGAATCCTGCGGGCGGCCGAGCAGGGCTTGCCGTTTAAGGGAGGAGACCTCTAATGGATCCGAGCGTCTACATCCCCGCCTACCTGGAGCGCGCCTACGTTGCGTCGCACCCCGAACTCACCGATGCAGCACGCGAGCTTGTCCATAACGACGTGAGCGTCAACCCTCATAAGTATGCGCAGACCGAGCATGCCCAGGCGCTGCTGTCCTATGCCGACGTTCACCGCCACCTGCTCGACGAACTCCATCGCATCGAGGACATGGGCAGCGACGAGGAGTTTGAGCAGACGCGCAACCGCCTGTTCGACGACATGCGCGACGAGCTGCTCAAGATTGTCCGCATCGATGCACTGACCGTCGACGCGCAGCTGCTCGCCATCATCCTGGCCGACACACCCGTTGACGCCTGCCTGGGCGACCTGATGAAGCTCGAGGCAACCACGGCCGATTACCTGCAGCAAAGCGTGCCCGGGTTCGATATGGAGGCCCCGCACTACTGGGCCAACAAAGTTTTGACGGACGGCGTGACGGCGGCAGAGCTCACCGTGAGCGAGCCGGCGCTTATCGGGTGGCTTCACACACTCGAGGCCATCTCGCAGCTGTGCATGGCGAGCGCCCGCTACCGTGCTGCCGTCAACTATTCTCGCCGTGTTCTTAAGGCGGAAGGCTATCCCACCCGAGCGGCAGGCACCGTGTTACTCGCCCTCGCTCGCTTGGAAGACGAGGACGGCTTTTTTGCCCTGGCCCACCAGCTCGAGGAGCAGATGGGGGCCGATACCCTCGAGAACTCCCCCTGGTACCTGCTCGCCCGCACGATCTTGCTGTTCAAAACGAACAAGATGCGCCCGGCGACACGCGCGCTGCGTGAGTTCGCCAACCGCTGCGAGGGTGGCGCGTTCTTCTTACTGAACCCCATGTACCAGACACCGTACCTTCCCTGCCGGCCCGAGCCACACGATCCCTGGGATCTTTCGCACCAGGCCGTTTGGGAAGCGGACGGTATTATCTCGGACACTCCCGACTTTGCCCCCTGGGCCAACGCCTGCGAAGATGTATCGCAGCTTGCCCAGGAATTTGCGCGCCGCTACGGATTTTAGTGACGCACTCGACCCGACCATGTCGTTTACGTTAGGAACGGTTTCATGAACCTCCGCTCATCTCTTGCCTGCACCTCGAGCGATATCGCTCGCTGGGGGCTGCGCTCCGTCCTTAAGCGCCAGGGCGGCGTACTCCCCGGCCGCATCGCCATGAAGATCGACCCCGAGCTGCTAAGCGACCTCGCCGGCCTTATCGACCGCAGCGTGGTGATCACCGGCACCAACGGTAAGACCACCACCTCCAACCTCATCGCCGACGCCGTTGCCGCCAGCGGCGCCACCGTGGTATGCAACCGCGCCGGCAACAATATGGAGCCTGGTGTGGTAGGTGCTCTGCTCGAGGCCCGCGGCGGCCTTAAACACACCAGCAGCGGCAAGCGCGTGGGCGTTTTTGAGTGCGATGAGCTTTACACCGTACGCGTTCTGCCCAAGCTCAAGCCGACGTACTTTGTGCTGCTCAACCTGTTCCGCGACCAGCTGGATCGCTACGGCGAGATCGACCACACCCAAGACGTCATCGCCCACGCGCTGGAGCTTTCGCCGGCAACGACGCTCATCTACAACGCCGACGACCCGCTGTGCGCCTCGATTGCCGCGCGCATGCCCAACGCGAGTATTGCCTTTGGCATCGACGGCGCCACCGACACCGAGTCTGACCGCATTAGCGACTCTCGCTTCTGCTCGCAGTGCAACGCCCCGTTGGAGTACGACTATGTGCAGTATGGTCAACTCGGCGCCTACCATTGCCCCTCGTGCGGTTGGGCACGCCCCGCACTGGTCCGCCGTGTGACGGGCGTGGAGCTCGGCTGCGACGGCTACGACTTTGACCTGGTCTTTGGATCTGCGCCCGACGCGGCTGCCGTACACATCGCCACACGCTACAACGGTCTGTACATGGTCTACAACGTTGCCGCCGCATTCTTTGCCGCGCACGAGTTGGGCGTGGATACGGCGTTTCTGCAGCCCACGCTCGATGCCTATGTGCCCGCCGGTGGTCGTATGGGGCGCTGGGATATCGCCGGCCGCACCGTCGAGGCCAACCTGGCTAAGAATCCCGTAGGCTTCGATCGACAAATCCAGTCCATCAAGACGGCAGGCGGCAGACTCTGCGCTTTCTTCCTCAACGACAACGACGCCGACGGACACGATGTATCGTGGATCTACGACGTCGACTTCGAGCGCATCGCCGATACCCCAGGGCTTGTCGCCTTTGCCGGCGGCACGCGTGCACACGATATGCAGGTACGTCTGAAGTACGCCGGCATCGACGCCGCCATCATCTCGAATATCGAGCAAGCGATCGGCGCCGTGGCGGACGAGGAGGCTGGCGATACTTTCTACGCCGTCGCCAACTACACGGCCTTCCCGCCGCTGGTCAAGGAACTCGACGGACTGAAGGGCGCCACTGCCGACGCTGTTGCTGCCCGCGCCATAGCCCGTGCCGACGGCAGCGCTCTTCCTGTCGGCATCGCGCCAGTCGAGCTTTCGCGCCCGCTGCGCATCGTCTACCTGTATCCCGATGCCCTTAACCTCTATGGCGACGGCGGCAACGTCATCGCCCTCGAGCGCCGCTGCGCCTGGCGCGGCATTCCCGCGCGCGTGGACGAGGTCCGCATGGGCGAGACGCTCGATCTCACCGACGCCGACATCGTCATGATGGGCGGTGGCTCCGACCGCGATCAGCTAGCTGTGGCACACGAGCTGCTCGCTCAAAAAGACAAGGTCGCAGCCTATGTTGAGGATGGCGGCTCGCTGCTTGCCATCTGTGGCAGCTATCAGCTGCTCGGCCGTTCGTACTATATGGGCGAAAATCGCATTGAAGGTCTGGGGGTCATTGCCGCTGAGACCGTGCGCGGCGCCAATCGCCTGATCGGTAACGTCGCCGTCAAGACCGACCTGGCACCCGAGCCCTTTGTGGGATTCGAGAATCACGGCGGCCGCACCCTGCTCGATGCAGAGGCCACGCCACTCGGAACGTCCGTCGTCACGGGCACCGGCAACAACGGCGACGATGGCCTTGAGGGTCTGATCTACAAGGGCGTCATCGGCACGTACCTGCACGGGCCGGCGCTGCCCAAGAACCCAGAACTCGCCGACTGGCTGATCGCGCACGCCCTTGAGCGCCGCGGCGATGCGCAGGCCGCCGCCCTGCTGCCGCTCAAGCCCCTCGACGACGCCTACGAGCACGCCGCCCACGACGCCGCCATGAAGCTCCTCCCCTAGCACCTCACCACCACAAAGGGGACAGGCACCTTTGTGGTGGTTTTTCAGTTTGCCAACGATATGTGAACGGCTAAAAAAGTCTGCTATACTCTTTCCCGCTGTCCCCATCGTCTAGCGGCCAAGGACGCCACCCTTTCAAGGTGGATATCGCGGGTTCGAATCCCGCTGGGGGCACCATTTAAATTAAGAAGCCCGTTACCCCCGCGGTGACGGGCTTTTTGCTACCGATATGCCGGGATTCGAACCCGACAGGGTGCGGACCCCGGCATCATCGCAAAGCCAGCGGGCAAAAAATGGCAAATATGAGTACTGCTACCATTTTAGTTACAGCGATTTCATGCCTTCAGAAGGCGATTTAGCCGTCAGGCGTCCTACGGCGGAAAAATTGCAGACGTTTATCGGCTAAGTACTTGGACATATGTTGCGTAACACTTCATATTTTGCAAATAAATAATGCTACAGGACTTGTGACAGTACTCATATTTGACGTTTTTTGTCCACGCCCCCTTATTGCGTGGGCGAATCAGGTGCAAAACGGGCTTCAAAGCGTCCTTCGCAAACAAAAACCGGGGCCCACATGATGCGGACCCCGGCTCAATACCGTGACGATATGTCAGTTACGCCCTACACGTAGAACAGGATGTCGTCGTAGGTCGGGACCGGCCAGTAGTCGGCTGCCACGATCTCCTCCATGGCGTCCACGGCGGCACGCAGCGCATCCATAGCGGGAACGACCTCATGTGCATACACGTTGGCCTGCTCCTGGCCATCGAGGGCCTCAGCCTTCTGATGCACGGCGTCGAGCGCCTTGATGGAGTCGTTGATGGTGGTGATACCGTTGCAGAGCTTGTTGAGCGTGTTCTGCTCGCACTGCATGGCGGCCTCGGCACCGGCGGCACGAATAGTCTCAAGGCCCTTAGCGACCTTGGTGGCATAGGCGGTAATGACCGGGCGATAGGTACGACGCGCCTCGCGAACCATCGTGGTGGCCTCGATGTTCATGAGCTTGTTGTACTTCTCGAGCTTGCAGTCGTAGCGGCACTGGGCCTCGGCCTTGGTCAGAACACCCGTCTCCTCAAAGAGCGCAATGGCCTTATCGGAAACAAAGGCGGGCAGGGCGTCGGCCGTGGTCTTGTTGTTGGCAAGGCCGCGCTTCTCGGCCTCGACGGGCCACTCGTCGGAGTAGCCATCGCCGGAGAAGAGGATGCGCTGGTGGTCGGTCAGGACCTTCTTGCAGTACTCGAGCGCAGCGTCCTGGAACTCATCCTCGGGCGTACCCTCAAGCGCATCGGCGAAGGACTTGAGCGACTTGGCCACGGCGGCATCGAGCACCAGGTTGGAGTCGGAGACGTTCTGCTCGGAGCCGCAGGCACGGAACTCGAACTTGTTGCCGGTGAAGGCGAACGGGGAGGTGCGGTTGCGGTCGGTGTTGTCCTGCATCAGCTTGGGCAGGGTATCGGCGCCCAGGTCGAGCACGCCGCGCGTGGCATGGACGGAAGCCTTGCCATCGATGATCTTCTCGACGACCTCGGTAAGCTGGTCGCCCAGGAAGATGGACATAATCGCCGGAGGAGCCTCGTTGGCGCCCAGACGATGATCGTTGCCGGCCGAGGCAACGGAGGCACGCAGGAGCTCCTGATAGTTATCGACGGCCTCGATCACCGCGGTGAGGAAGACGATGAACTGCAGGTTGTCGAGCGGGGTGTCGCCCGGATCGAGCAGGTTCTCGGACTCGGTGCCAAGCGACCAGTTGTTGTGCTTGCCCGAACCGTTGATGCCCTCGAAGGGCTTCTCGTGCAGCAGGCAGACCAAGTCGTGGCGGGAGGCGATGAGCTTCATCTTCTCCATCATGACCAGATTCTGGTCGATGGCCTCGTTGACTTCGCCATAGACGGGGGCAAGCTCATGCTGGCAGGGAGCAACCTCGTTGTGCTTGGTCTTGGCGGGAATGCCAAGCGCCCACAGTTCATCGTCCAGGTCCTTCATATAGGCCGAGACGGTGGGGCGGATAGCGCCAAAGTAGTGCTCCTCGAGCTCCTGGCCCTTGCAGGGAGCGGCGCCAAAGAGGGTGCGGCCGGTGATGACCAGGTCCTTGCGCTTGCGGTAGGCGTCC
>ERZ825137.5864-NODE-5864-length-11092-cov-3.849959_pt1 | contig 11092 bp, 10 predicted proteins | sample MGYA00519873_ERZ825137 | MGnify/ENA primary metagenome ERZ825137 (study PRJEB31778, sample SAMEA3449190) | human gut metagenome | biome: human gut; feature: human-associated habitat; material: faeces | place: United Kingdom | collected 2010/2012 ... | reverse complement strand
ATGTTTGACTGCAGCTTCTGTACCGCTTCGCGTACCGGCGTTCTGCCGACGTCGATCATCGTGCTCAGTTCTAGCTCGGAATAGAGTCTGTCCGGCTCAAGGACCAGCGACAAAATCAGCTCCAAAAGCATATCGTATGCCTTCTGCGAAAGGTTTGTGTAGGATTTTGTGGCATAGTATGCCTTTACATTTTCGATCGAGTTCATAGCATCCACGCGACTTTCTGATATATTACTGATAATGTGATTAATATATTATAACATTTGTAATAAAGTGTCAATTCCTTTGAAGAAAACCGTGCCGAAAGAGCAGAAGTGAATTCCACTAAATTTTTTTGATGGATCTTTTACTTTTTTGTTGACATATCTGTGATATATTAGTATTATATTAGCATCACAGCCACCATATCGTATCGAGGGATACAAAAACTGTAGGAGGGATTTTCATGTTAAACTTCTGGGACTATATGGTGATCGCGCTTTACGTAGTAGCTCTTGTTGTTGTCGGCTGGCTCGCTTCCAAGAAAGTGAAGAACGCCAAGGACTACATTTCCGCCAACCGCGGTCTCGGCATCATCGTCATGATTGGCTCTCTGGCCGGCGCGGCGATTGGCGCCGGCGGCACAATCGGTCTGGCCGGCGATGTCTATACCAAGGGCATCAGCGGCTACTGGCAGATTATCGGCTGGAACATAGGCTGGCTCATGCTCGTTTTCATGGCAAAGCGTCTCTGGTCCACGGGTGCTTCCAGTGTCGTTGATGTTTTCGGCAAGTCCTGCGGCAAGACGACCCGCCTCGCGGCGGCGCTCGCCTGCCTCGTGTTCTCCGTTCCGGCTCTGTCCACGCAGCTCATCGGTCTCGGCAACATGTTCAAGGTCGTATTCTCCGTCGCAGGTATCGATTTGGACTACAAGATCTTTGTCACGATTTCCTGCATCATCATGGTCTTCGCCGTGTTCAAAGGAGGCCTTTATTCCTCGGCCTATTCGGGCACATTCAACTTCTTCATTCTTGCCGTCGTGTTCGTTATCTGCCTTCCCATCTTCACGTGCGTTGCCGCGGGCGGCGCTTCGCAGGCGATCACGAACATTGAGATCCTGCCGGCCAGCTTTAAAGACCTCTTCGCCGGCGTTTCCGTCTCCGCAACGCTGCTTGCCATCGTGAAGTACTGCTTCACCGCCGGCTCCAACATTGCCTATGTCAACAACACACTCGCAGCAAAGGACGCCAAGACCGCGCGTAACGGCTCCATCGGCGGCATCATTTCCTACTTCATCATTCCCGGCATCATCATGGTCTGCACGCTCGTGCTCATCAACGTGTTCCCCAATCTGGAAAACCCCAGCTCCGTGCTGACGTTCTCCTTCCTCAACATCTTCCCGCCGGTCATCCGCGGTCTGTCCGTTATCGCGCTTATCGCCGTTGTTCTCTCCACCGCTACGATCTGGGTGCAGAACTCCGGCAAAATCTTCGGCAGCGATATCTATGCCCACGTAAAAAAGAATGTCACCGAGGATGAAGTCCTCAAGGTCTGCAAGTGGGCCACCATTTTCTGGGCGATCGTTTCCTGGGTCATTGCCATGTTCATCCCTCAGGTCATGATCATGTTCAACATCCAGACCAACCTTTACGGCTCGAGCATTTTCTTCCCGCTGGTCGCCGTCCTCTTCTGGAAGGGCGCTACCAAGCAGGGCATCACGGCAGGCATTTTCGTCGGCATGATCTCTTCTCTCATTCTGACCATCGCCGGCAACAGCCCGGTCGATCCGGTCGTCATCTGCAGCCTTCTCAACGGCGTCACGCTCGTTGTTGTCAGTTTGCTCACGAAGAACAAGGAAGGCTCCGCTCTCAACAAGTTCGCCGCGGAATAAGCGGATCGGTTTCCCCTGTAGTTTCACAGCAGAAAAAAGCCGCAATAAGAGGAGCGTTTGTATCCTCTTATTGCGGCACCGGCAAAGAAAAGGAGTATCGCTATGCTTAAATTTGGTCTGGAGACCGAGTGCTGCCATCTCAGCTTTCAGAATAAGCGGATGGACATCTTCCAGTTCATCGACTTCGCCGCCGACACCGGCTTCGACGGCGTTGTGATCAATGTGATCGAAAAGCGCAACCTGCAGGAAGGTCTGGGAGCGCTCGGCAAGGACAATCCCGAACACATCAAAAAGGTCGCGCAGAAGATCAAGGAGCGCGGATTATATGTCTCCGTTGATACGCGCGGCACGAGCTTTGAGCATCTGAGCCACATGCTCGATGTTGCAGATATGCTGGGCGCCGACCTTCTGCGGACGTTCGTTATGGTCGGCAATTCCTTCTCCCACACGAATCTCGTCGGGGAGTTTTCGCAGGAGGGCATGGATCAGGCCTACGAGGATCTCAAAAAGATCGTTCCGCTCTGCGAGAAGAAGCGAATCAAGCTCGCCATTGAAAACCACTGCGCGGAGACCATGACCGAGGTCATGGATCTGGTCAACCGTGTCGATTCCCGCTGGGTCGGCGTGCTTTTTGATTACGGCAATGCCATTCCGGTGTATGAGGATCCCATGCACGCGCTGCAGCTGTGCACCGATAAGCTCTTCGGCGTGCATCTGAAGGATCAGGTCATCTGCAAAACGGGCGAAGAGAATGAACTGGAATACTGCATGTCCGAGACCGGCGTCGGCGAAGGCGCGTGCGACGTTATCGGCCTTTCCAAGTACATCATGGAGCACACGACGCTTGACCGCCTGAACGTGGAGACCTCCTTCCCCTACGCCGGGCGCTTCACCCGCCCGGTGGGTACCGGCGGCGTGACCAAACTCGGCGAGGGCGCGTTCTCGTTTGCCGAGCCTCCCATGCCGATGGAAAAGGTCAAGCCGCTGCACTACTACTCCTATGGCGGCGAGTATCTCGATGAAATGATCGAGATGCAGATGTCCTCTCTGCGCCGCGGACTTGCCTATCTCCACCGCATGCGCGATGAATTTGAAAAGTAAAGCAGGGTACAACACTATGGATTTTATTTGCTTTGATAACGAACCCGGAAGGGTTTATTCCGACATTGTAAAAGTCGATGGAAAATATCTGTTCCTTTCCGGACTGGTTTCGGAAAATCTCAAGACCAGAGATCTTCTCGACGGCGGCATCACCTTCCAGACGCGCACCATTCTGGAAAATCTCCAGACCATTCTGACCGAATACGGTTCGGATATGGAGCACGTGATTCGCGTTGAAGTTCTGCTGAAGGACTTCGCCGAGCGGGACGAGATGAACGCAGAGTATGTGAAGCACTTTAACGCCGCGCACCTGCCCGCGAGACTCTGCTTCGGCGATGTGGGGCTTGCCGCCGGCCTGAAGATTGAGATCATGGCGACTGCCGTGATGAAATGAAATACATTTTCTTCGCGCTGATCAGCTTCTTTTCATCGGTGATAGGCTGCATCTGCGGCATCGGCGGCGGCGTGATCATCAAGCCTGTCGCAGACGCTTTCGGGATCTTCTCCGTCAGCACGGCGAGCTTCATGTCCGGATGCATTGTTCTTTCGATGACGACATACTCCATCGGCAAGGCCAAGGCTGCCGGGGAGCTCCGTCTCGAAAAAGGGATCAGCGCGTACATCGTCATCGGCGCGACGGTCGGCGGCGTCGTCGGAAAAGAGCTGTTCAGCATCATCAAGGCTGGGGCGTCAAATCCGGAATTTGTCGGTGAAGTCCAGTCGGCAGTGCTGCTTCTTCTCACAGTGGCTACGATCCTCTACACCGTAGAAAAAGAAAAGATCCGCTCTCTCCACGTCACGTCGCCTGCCGCCTGCATTCTTATCGGCCTTATGACCGGGCTTTTGTCCGCTTTTCTCGGCATCGGCGGCGGCCCGATCAATCTGGTGGTCCTCTTCTATTTCTTCTCCATGGACGCCAAGACCGCAGCGCAAAACTCGCTCTATATCATCATGGTCTCGCAGATTGCCTGTCTGATCGCCTCGTTTGTCACCCGGTCCATACCGGAATTTCCCGCCGTGCTCCTCGTCGTCTCCATCGCATGCGGCGTGCTCGGCGGTATGGTCGGACGCAAGATCAACAAAAAGATTGACAACAGAATGGTCGAAAAGCTGTTTCTGGGTCTTCTCTGCGTGATCGTTGCCGTCTGCGGCTTCAATATCTACCGTTTCTCCGTTTGAATCAATCCTATTTATAGCAACAAGCAGGACTGCCCTTTATGGCCAGTCCTGCTTGATTATTAGGAAAAACATAAGGAGCAGGCAGAAGAACGGAACGATCACCGCATCAGCCGACCTGGTGGAGCATGCCGAAGAGCACGTTCACCCGGCCCGGGAACCGGTCAAGGCTGATGTACATCGGCGTGCCGCTCTGGTCGCCGTCGAAATATACGGTCAGGTAGCTGTTCGCGCCGGCAAAGTCCGTCAGCTGCTCGCCGCCGCCCGGGTTGAGCTGGGCATAGTGGAACATGGCGTCGTCCGTCTGCGCAAGACGGTAGCCGGAAAAGCCCCAGTATTTTGCGAGCAGCGTGCAGAACTTATCCACGGTCATGCCGTCCGGCAGGATGTCGTCATAGTTGTTGTAGGTGTGGAACGTCTCCTTGCCTTTGTCCGTCTCCACCGTTACATCGCCGCCGGGGATGGGCGTGTCCGTCTCGTCCGCCTTGGCCTCCGTAGTGAGCTGCACGATCTTTCCGCTCATCGTATCGACGAAGAGGTTCATGTAATACTTCCCGTCGTCGGTCCCGCCGCGGACAATGTAGCTGTGGGGGAAAATGCGCCCGAACCAGTAGTCGCTCACGCCCGTGTTCGGCGCTTCACCGAGATAGTCCGGTTCGCCGTCAAAAAAGCGGTACTCCGAAGAGAGAATGCCCATGTCCTGCATTTTCGCAATTTCCTGCCGCGCGACCTTGACCGCCTGCGCGGGGCTGTTGATGAGCCGTCCGGCGGCAAGGGCGCTCCCGGCAAGCACGAGCACGAGCGCCGCCGCGATCAGCACGGTGCGAAGCGTCCGCTTCGCGCGAAGGGGTTTTCCTGTATTCTTTTCCTGCATAGCCGATGTGACCTCCATAAGAATTTCATCGTCGATCCCGCCGGCCGCTTCCATAATATCCAGCGCTTTCACAGCAATTCCTCCTTAATGAGATAGTCGCGCAGCTTTTTCCGGCTGCGGCAAAGCGAGGTATGTACCCTTCCCTCCCGGCAGCCGAGCCTTTCGGCGATCGCCGGGGCGGGAAGAGCGAGATAGTAGCGGGCGGTGAAAATAATCCGGTCGTTTCGGGAAAGCGTATGGAGAAAGGCGTTCACCGCATGAGAAAGCTCCCGTGCCTCAATGATCTGCTCCACATTGTCCCGCCCCGCGACGCACTCGGCGAGCTCGTCGAGCGCGGCGGACGCCTCACCGCCGCCGCGTTTCTGCGCGCTGTCGGCGCGAAAGCGGGAAAATGCGGCGTTCCGTACGGTGCGGAACAGATACGCGCCGAGGTGCTCCGGGCGCTGCGGCGGGATGGTGTTCCAGAGTGAGAGATAAGCGTCCTGCACGATCTCCTCGGCGTCCTCCGCCGCGGGGAGAAACCGGCGCGCGATGCCTTCGCATGCGCCGCCGTATTTCCGCTCCGTTTCGGCGATCGCCTGCTCGTCGCGCCGCCAGTACAGGTCTACGATGAAGCTGTCCTCCATGATCTTTCCTCTTTCTTACGGGGCTGCCCCTTGAGTACTCACCCTTATAGACGCAATTCGGGGCAAAAAGCTTACAAAGAATATGGGATAAAATGAAAAACCGCTCTCCGAATGAGGCCGGAGAGCGGCATTTGTTCTATATTACCGGCTGTACATGGCCGTCATGGCGGCGATGTGGTCGGCGAGCTCGTCGGTGAACGCGCCGGGCAGCATGCGCCAGCACCAGTTGCCGTGGCCGAGGACGCCGGGGACGTTCATGCGCGACTCGCCGCCGAGGGCAAGCCAGTCCTGCATCTGCGCGACGAAGAGATCAGCCACCGAGCTCATGCCGCCGCGGATGATGCCGTTTACATACCCTTCCTCATCGTTCAAGCCGAGATACTGCTTGGCGTAAGCCACATCGTCGCCCTTCGCGTCGCCCAGCCACTGGGCGAGCGTGGCGTTGTCGTGCGTGCCGGTGTAGCAGATGCAATTTGTCGGGTAGCGGTGCGGCAGATAGTCGCTCGGCTCGCGGGAATCAAAAGCGAATTGAAGCACCTTCATGCCGGGGAAGCCCGAGTACTCGCGCAGGGCGATGACCTCCGGCGTCATAAAGCCGAGATCCTCGGCGATGATGTCGAGACCGGGGAGCGCCGTCTTGATCGCATCGATAAAGCTCTCGCCGGGGCCCTTGCGCCAATGGCCGCTGCGCGCGGTCGTCTCGCCGTAGGGCACGGCCCAATAGCTCTCCAGACCGCGGAAATGGTCGATACGGACGGTATCGTAGAGCTTGCCCGCGGCGCCGAGACGCCGGATCCACCAACGGTAGCCGTCGTCTCGCATACGGTCCCAGTCATAGAGCGGGTTGCCCCAGAGCTGACCGTCGGCGGTGAAGTAATCGGGCGGGACGCCCGCGACCTCCGTCGGGCGGCACTGATCGTCGAGCTGGAAGTACTCGCCCTCCGCCCACACGTCGGCGCTGTCGAGCGGGACATAGATCGGCACGTCGCCGATGATCCGGATGCCCTGCTCGCGGATATACGCGCGCAGCGCGTTCCACTGGCGGAAGAACAGATACTGCGTGAAAATGCAGAAGCGGATATCCTCCGCGAGAAGCTCCTCATACCGGCGCAGCACTTCCTCGCTGCGGCGAAGACGGAGATCCTCGTCCTCCCATTCAATCCAGGGGCGCATGCCGAAATGACGCTTTGCCGCGGTATAGAGCGCATAGCTGCGCAGCCAGCTCTCGTTTTCGCGATAGAAAGCGTCTACGTTCTCACGCTCTTTGTCCCAGCCGCGCTCACAGGCGCGGCGGAGAAGATCGAACCGTCCGGCGTAGAGTGCGCCGTAATCCGTCTGCGCCGGGTCGCTGCCGAAGGAAACGGCATCGACTTCCTCGCGCGTGAGGAGACCGTCGGTAATAAGCTGCTCAAGGTCGATGAGATACGGGTTCCCGGCAAAGGCCGAGTCGGTCTGGTACGGCGAGTCGCCGTAGCCGGTCGGGCCGAGCGGCAGGATCTGCCAGTATTTCTGTCCGGCTTTCCGGAGGAAATCGGCAAACTCTCTCGCCTCTCTGCCCAGCGTTCCGACGCCGTGCGGCGACGGGAGCGATGTGATATGCAGAATAATTCCGCTTGCTCGCATGGCAAACGCCTCTTTCGTCTGTTAGAATTTGCGGATGCTGTTAATTTTTACGGATGCTGTCCGTCTTTTCGAGCGTGTACGGCGCGAGGACATGCTGCGCGCCCGAGCCGTTTTCGATCATGTCGAGCAGCACGGCGTAGCTCTTTTCCGCCATGAACGCGATCTGCTGCGTAACGGTGGAGAGCCTCGGCTCGTAGTACCGGCAGATGGGCAGGCCGTCAAAGCCGATGAGGGAAATGTCCTCCGGGATACGCTTTCCGGCATCGCGGACGGCGCGGGCCGCGCCGATGGCCATGACGTCCGCCATGGCGAACACCGCCGTGATCTCCGATGTTTCGCGCAGGAGCTCCGCCATGGCCGTATAGCCCTCGTCGAAGCTGTAGTGCGCGGTCTTATAAAACCGGTCCGCGTCAAACGTCATGCCGCGCTCGGTGAGCGCGCGCAGCACGCCCGCATAGCGCAGACGGCCCGTATCGGAGTATTCACGCTCGCCGCCGATGACGGCGATCTTTTTATGGCCCATGTCCGCCAGATACCCGACGGCCGCCGCGGCAGCGGCGGTATCGTCGGTCGTGACGCTCGAAAGATTCTTGAATTGGAATTCCGCGGCGGAGTTTGTGACAAGAACCGCGGGAATGTGGATCTCGGCAAAGGATTCGATGAAATCCTCGCTGCTGCCGCCGAGGAAGAGGATGCCCTGCGGCTTTACCTCGCGCACGCGCTTCACGGCGCGGCGCACCTCGTTGTCGAGCTCGCCGATATAGTCCACCACAAGCTGGTACTCCCCGCCCGTTGCCACGGTCTGCAGCCGTTCGACCAGCGCGGCGAACAGCTCGTTGTGCGTGCCGCGGACGATGACGAGGATGTTGTTGCTGTGGGTCTGCTTGAGATTGCGGGCGTTCGTGTTCAGCTCAAAGCCCTGTTCCTTCACGATCGCCATGATCTGCTCTCTTGCCTTTTCGCTGACGTGCGGCTGATTGTTGAGCACGCGCGAGACCGTGCCGAGCGAATACCCGGAGAGAGCCGCCAGGTCCTTGATCGTCATCAGCCCTTCACCGCGCCGGCCGCAACACCCTTAATGATGTGTTTCTGGCAGCAGAGATAGAAGATGATGACCGGCAGGATGCTCAGAAGGATCAGCGCCATCGTCGCGCCCATGTCCACCTGTCCGTAGCTTCCCTTGAGATGCTGTATGACGATGGGGATGGTCATATACTCCGTGCGGTCGAGCACGAGATACGGCAGAAGGAAGTCGTTCCACACCCACATGATCTCCAGCACGCCGACGGAGATCATCGTCGGCTTCATCATGGGGAGGACCACCTGGAAGAACGTGCGCACCGGGCCGCAGCCGTCGATGGCAGCGGCTTCCTCAATTTCCAGAGGAATGGATTTTACAAAGCCGCAGAACATGAACACCGCGAGACCCGCGCCGAAGCCGAGATAAATGACCGGGATCGTCCACGGGGTATCGAGACTGAGCTGGTTCGCCGTGCGGGAGAGCGTGAACATGACCATCTGGAACGGGACGACCATGGAGAACACGCAGAGATAATATACGATCTTGCTGAAGAAGCTCCCGACGCGGGAGACATACCACGCGGCCATGGACGTGCACACGAGAATGAGCGCCGTGGAGGCGAGCGTGATGAAAAGGCTGTAGCCCACGGCCTTCAGAAACGGGTAGTTGCCGAAGGTCATGCCCTTGATATAGTTCTGGAAGCCGACAAAGCTGTTCGCGTCCGGGAAGGCAAACGTCTCCGTGTTGACGGCGGCGTTGCTCTTGAAGGAGTTGATCAAAACGATGAGGATCGGCATGATGTAAGCGATGCAGATCACCGTGAAGATGATCGTCAGCACCATTTTGCCGCGTTCTTCTCTCTTTGCCATTACTGCTGTACCTCCTTTTTACGGGTGGCCTGGAGCTGCAGAAGGCCGATCGCGGCCACAAGGATGAAGAACACCACGGCCTTTGCCTGGCCAACGCCGCGGTTGTTGCCGCCGCCGGAGTAGAAGGCGCTGTAAATGTTCAGAGCGAGCATTTCCGTCGTCTTTATAACGCTGCCGTCCGGCTGCTGCAGGAACGGCCGCCCCCCCGTCAGCGCGAGGTTCTGGTCGAAGAGCTTGAAGCCGTTCGTGAGCGTGAGGAAGATGCAGATCGTAAAGGAGCTCATCATGTTCGGAATGGTGATCTTCCAGAGCGTCTGCCAGTTGTTGGCGCCGTCGATGCGGGCCGCCTCGAGCATGTCCTCCGGGATGGACTGGAGACCGGCTATGTAAATGATCATCATATAGCCGACCTGCTGCCAGCACATGAGGATGATGAGGCCCCAGAAGCCGTATTTCGTCTCCAGCAGGATCGACGTGCCGTAGCGCGAGAGGATGCCGTCGAAGATCATCGACCACACATAGCCCAGCACGATGCCGCCGATGAGGTTCGGCATGAAGAACACCGTGCGGAAGAGATTGCTCCCCTTGATGCCCTGTGTGAGGGCATAGGCTACGGCGAAGGCCAGCACGTTGATGAACACGAGCGAGACGAGCGCAAAGAGCGCCGTGTACCAGAACGAATGGACAAAGCTCGCGTCGTTCAGCGCCTTGATGTAGTTGCCGAAGCCGATGAACTGCGCGTCCGAGGTCGTCTTGAATTTGCAGAACGAGAGGTACACGCCCTTGCAGAACGGATAGACGAAGCCAATGGCGAAGGCGCAGAGCATGGGACCCATGAACAGCGGGGCCCACCGCCGGATCGGGCGGCGGACGAGCGAGCTGTTGACGGCTGCTGCGTCGTGTTTACGCTTCAATTCGATCACTCCCATCGAGATAGATTGACTGAGCACGGCGCGGGCCTCTTGCGGCCTCTGCCGTGGTAGAAGAAGAGGACGGGCGAAGGCCCGCCCTCTTCATAAGAATTGTAGGTTTTGCGGTATGGAGACGCTTAGCCGTTGGCGGCAGCGTACTGCACGGCCCAGCCGTCCACGAACGCGGTCTTGACCTGCTCCCAGTTGGCGTCGGTGGGATCGTTGTCATACTGGTTCATCGCGGCGACGATGGCTTCACGGTAGGCGTCGACGTTGGGCTGGAAGTTGGTGACCCAAGGCATGACGTAGTTGCCCTCGGCGGCATAGGCGTTGGCGTCGGCCAGGAAGCCGCAGGTGGACTCGGCAGCCTGCTTGTAGGGCATGACGGCGAATTCATCGACGAGCATACGGGAGACCTCAGCGTCGGTGAGCCAATACATGAAGTCGAGCGTAGCCTGAATGTCCTCGGCGGAGGCCTTGGCGTTCACGGCCCAGCAGTTCTCGGTGCCGCAGTTCAGACCGGCCTTCTCCTCACCGGCAACGCCGCAGTAGAAGGGGATCATGGAGAGGTTGTCAAGACCGTACTGACCATCGCCGGTGCCGGTCAGAGCCGCCCACTCCCAGGAGCCGTTCTGATAGAACACAGCCTGCTCCTTGCCGAACTCGGCCTGGGCGTCATAGCCGCCGGCAGCGAGGGTGGAGGGAGCGACCGCGCTGTTGTTGATGTAGAGATCCCAGAGGTTCTTGAAGTTCTGCATGTAGGTGCCCTTGATGCTCGGGGGGCAGACCTTCCAGGCGTCGGGATCGTCCACGGACTCATAGTAATACTCGAGGTTGGCGAGGTGGCCGGTGAAGCGCCAGCTGGAGTCGCCGCTCATGGAGGAGGAGGTGAAGGCGTCGAAGCCCAGCTCGGCGGCGCGGGAGTGGATGTCCTCCGCAACGGCCTTGAGGGTCTCAAAGTTGGTGATGTCGCTGAGCTGATAGCCGGCCTTCGCCAGCAGATCCTCGTTGACGATGATGC
>ERZ825137.5862-NODE-5862-length-11097-cov-4.642366_pt1 | contig 11097 bp, 3 predicted proteins | sample MGYA00519873_ERZ825137 | MGnify/ENA primary metagenome ERZ825137 (study PRJEB31778, sample SAMEA3449190) | human gut metagenome | biome: human gut; feature: human-associated habitat; material: faeces | place: United Kingdom | collected 2010/2012 ... | reverse complement strand
ACGAGAGGACCGTGTTGGACAGACCTCTGGTTTACCGGTTGTGCCGCCAGGTGCACCGCCGGGTATCTACGTCTGGATCGGATAAGCGCTGAAAGCATCTAAGTGCGAAGCCGGCCACAAGATAAGATTTCTTTTAAGGGTCGTCAAAGACGATGACGTTGATAGGATGCAGGTGTAAAGACGGTGACGTCAAAGCCGAGCATTACTAATTGCCCGTAACTTTCGGGGTATCGGTTGATACTGTATTATACGTTCAGTTCTGTGTTTTCTTGGTTTCGAGTGTTTTATGTATGGCTTGTAGACTGTGTGTTTGCTATGATGTCCTGTACGAATATGAAAAAATAGGTAATTCAGGTGACTATAGCAACGGGGTTCCACCTCTTCCCATTCCGAACAGAGAAGTTAAGCCCGTTCACGCCGATGGTACTGCGTCAGTGGGAGAGTAGGTAGTTGCCGTTTTTGATCTTCCCCTTTTAATAGTATTGGGAAAATATGATGATCAGCAGAGTCCTCCGCGGGTATGCCCCGCGGGGGACTTTTTGCGTTTTGGGAGGGTGTGGTTGTAGTTGTGTGTTTGTTTTGGTGTGGTTTGTTAGGGTGTTTGGATGTGTTTGTGTTGTGTTTTTTTGTGTGTTTGTTAGGTTTTTGATGTGCGTTTAGATGCTTTGGAGCTTGTGTTTAGACTTGTGTATGTTTGTTAGGTTTTGATGTGCATTTGGATGTGTTTGTTTTGCGTTTTTATGGGGTTTTGCGTTTTGGTTTGTATGTATGGAGAGGAGGTGTAAATGTGTTAATATATGTTCAGGTGAGTGTTAGTACTGTTAACAGACAGTTGTCCTCTTTTTATTGTTGTTGCGTTTTGATGTTTTTTAAATCCCTTCTATTATGCTGTTAATCTCCTTTTTATTGTTGTTGTGTTCTTGTCTTTTTTAATTCCTTCTTTTGATTTTTTTCTTTTTAATTTGTGCTTTTGATTTACTTCTATTGTGCTGTTATTGTTATTTGTTGCTGTTTAGTTTGTAGTGTGACGCTTGGTTTGTTGAAGGGGAAGTCTTTGCGTTGCAAATAGCGGGCAGCACTTGTTATTATCATTAGTAAGAGTCTGCTATAGTTTGTGAAATGTGTAAATCTATGCTGGGGGTTCCATAGGACAGTTTTTAAGATATGCTTCTTCTTTGTTTTTAAGGAAGGCTTTCTTATATTCGCTGGGTGACATTCCGTACATTTGTTTGAAACATTTGCTGAAATAATGCGAATCGTTGAAGCCTGTTATATATGCGATTTGTGTAAGATTTTGTTTCCCTTCTTCTATAAGTTCTACAGCCTGTTGAATTCGGAGGTTTTTAATTAATTCTATAGGTGCCAATCCAATCAGAGTTTTTATTTTTTTGAATAATGCAGATCGGCTGAGTCCTACTTCTTTTGCTATATTCTCTACAGAGAGAGTTGTGTTTCCTATATTTTCCTTAATATATTTTACTATTGTATTTATTAACTCTTTATCATAAGAGGATAAGAGTGCCAATTCATTTGAATCTAAGTCTTTATTTATTTCTTCTTTCTCTATTGGAGATGTTATAATTTGAGAACAATATAATGCTTGAAGCCTTTTTCGTTGTGCTAATAAATTAAATATGCGCGCTTTTAAATAATTAGCACTGAAAGGTTTAGTTATATAATCTTCAATTCCTAGTTCGAAGCCTTCTATTTGATTTTCTATTGTTGATTTGCTTGTTAATAATATTATTGGAATATGACAAGTTGAGATATTAGCACGTATGCTTTTTACCATTTCGATTCCGTTCATAACAGGCATCATTATATCGCTGATAATCATATCTGGATTAAACCGAATTGCTTTATCCAGTCCTTCTTCTCCATTTTTAGCTGTGATAATCTGAAAGTATTCTGATAGGATTGTTTGTAAAAAGTGTCGTAATTCATTGTTATCTTCCACTAGAAGGATGGTAGAAAGGTCGTTTTTTACATCAATAGTTTCGCTTATAGGGTTACCTAATAATGTTTTTTCGTATTTATCATCAAATTGATAATCAGAAAGAATGAATTCCGTATTTTTATCAAAATGCTGCTTTCCTTTAAGAAGCCTGATTTTAAATGTAGTTCCTTCATTTAGATAACTTTCTACTTCAATTTCTCCTTTATGAAGTTCAATCATTTCTTTAACGAGGGAAAGTCCGATACCAGTGCTTGGCTGTTTTAAGATCTGGTTCTGAAGAAGATTCTCAAAACGGGCGAAGATAAGCTTCTGTTTTTCCGGAGCTATACCAAAGCCTTGGTCGCTTACTGATATGATGACGCTCTCTTCTTCTTCGTTTATTGTAATTGTGATTTTTTTTCCTTTAGGAGAATATTTGAGAGCATTAGATATGAGATTGAACATGACATTTTCTATTTTGTCAGCATCAATCCAAATATAAATTTCTTTTGATTTCGAACTTAATAAGATTTCGGTTTCTTGATTTAATGCAAGGATTTCAAAGTTACCAATGATATGTTTTATATATGAATACAATTCAATTTGTTGTACTTTTAATTTCATTTTATTGTTTTGTATTTTCTGAAAGTCTAGTATTTGATTAATTAGTTTAATTGTACGTTGTGTGTTACGTTGCATTAATTTTAAATCCTGATGTATAGTTTCAGGTATATCTGTTGTAGAAAGGATATGTTCTAAGGGAGCAATAATGAGTGTGAAAGGTGTACGTAATTCGTGTACGATATCAGTAAAGAATTTAGTTTTAACATCAGATAATCTTTGTTGGAAGATTACTTTTGATTTTAATTTGTAGAATAGCAGGCATATATAGGTAGTGAATAGTGATAAAATGATAAATATTGAAATAAGTAGCATTATACCCCATATTGATTCCCAAAAAGACGGATTAATTGTTATCTGGAGGATTTTCTCATTTTCAACCCATAGTCCATCACTATTGGTAGATTTGACTTTAAATGTGTAAGTACCTTTAGGTATGTTGGTATAGGTTGCTATCCGGTTGTTTCCTACATAATTCCAATTATCAAATCCTTCTAGTTTGTACGCATATTGGATTTTAGTAGGATATTTCATATCTAATGCAACATAGTTAATGTTAAACGAATTGTTCACATGTGAAAGGGTAAGGGAACAAGTTTCATTGATATGTTCCTCCAATATAGAACTGTTTCCCGCGATAATTTCTTTATCTTTGACAAATAACTTATTGAAAATAATTTGGGGCTTATGAGTATCTTTTTTTATTTTCTCGGGATTGAATGATAGGAAACCGCGGTCAGTATTAAATATTAGTTCTTTATTTGAAGTATAAATAGCATTACCCTCCATAAATTGGATGTCGGATGGAAAGAATCTGCTGTCGTATGAATCAAATGTTTCATCTTGTGTTGAAAAACGACATATACCTTCTTCGGTAGCAATCCATAAAAAGCCTCTATTGTCTTCCTGTATACTTTGCAAAACATCCGAAGGCAGCCCGTCTTGCTTAGAATAGTTTTTAAATATGGCTTTTTGATTATAGAAAGATTGCAATTTACATAATCCTCCTCCAAAGGTTGCGAAATAGAGTTCCTTGTCCTGTGTAAGATGTATATTATATACATCGTTGTTACTTAAGCTTGTTGTATCACCTGCTATACGAGTGAACGATTGGAATTGTATTTGATCTGGTCGGGAAAACATATATGTGCATTGTACAATTCCTGACGTGGTGCCTATCCACAAATTTCCTTGTTTGTCAGACTGGATGCAGCGTATTTTTTCTCCGGTAAAAGGATATTGTTTAAGTTCGTTATTTGAGTTGATGAAAATGATATTGCCTTTAACATCCTTGTCTATATAATTAATGCCTTTTCCGAAAGTACCTACCCAAATGCGGCCATTAGGGTCTTCATGTAGGTTGTATACTTGGTTGGAACTCAGACTATAAGGATCTTTGGGATTAAAAGAGAAGTATTGGATATTGTATGAGTGTGCCTTATTAGGGTTCACTTTTATAATTCCTTTGTCCTTAGTTCCTATCCATATTGTTCCCTGTTTATCTTGGATAATCGAATAAGCAGTTCCTGCATATACTTTTTTTGAAGATATCTGGCCTGATGGAGAAAGGAAACCTAAAAATTCTTTTTTGTGATTATAAAGTTGTATGGTACCTTCTTGGGAACTGACCCATAAATTTTTGTTTTTGTCTTCCATAACGGCTCGTAGTTCATTTTCGGAAGAATAGATATCGTTAGAGTTCGGACTTGTCAATTTAAAAAGATTCTTTTTGAAGGAGACTTTGATGAGTCCTCTATTTATTTTTCTAAGCCACATATTCTTTTGCCTATCCAAATAAATTCCTGTAGGCTCATTAAAACTAATAATTTCGGGATTTTCGGATAGGATGAAAGGAGCCAAATCATTTTTTTTCTTATCGTAATAATTGAGAACATTTCCACTACTTTGAAACAATAAATAGTTGTTTACATCTTCGAAAATATTTATACTTTTACATCGGTTGATTTTTATTCCTTTCTTGTCTTTTAGTGTGTAATGTGATATTTTATTCGCTTGGGGTCGGAGATAAGAAACATTACTGAGTTGGTTGTTATATGTTAACCAAATATTTTTGTTGGGAGCTACATATAAGCTTTTTATAGAGTTACTTATAAGTCCGGCTGTCTGAGTGGAGTAATGAATCGATTTTTTATCATTTAAATTGTAAATGAAGAAGCCGTCGGAAACTGTAATAATTAAAATTTGTGTTCGTGAAAAAGCTTTTATATTTCTTATATTAGAATTTGTAGGCAATTTCTTTTTGGTAAAACGGTTTTTCTTTTTGTCGTAATTATACAAATATCCGTTTTCTCCTCCAATAAGAAAACTATGAGGATATTTTCGTAGGCAATAAAAATGGTTGTTTCTATCTCCTATAATATGGCGGATAAGTTTATTAGTAGAAATCTCATATTGAAGTAATTCATTGTCCGTTAATATCCATACATGTTTTTTGTTATCCAAGGATATTGTTTTAATTGATGAGGAAATATGAGTGACCTTTTGGACCTTAAGCGAATCTTCTTTTTTAAGGTATATTCTATATAAGTCTCCGTTTTGCATATGGACCCATACATCTCCGTTTGATAGAATATTAATTTTTTGTGCTTTGTACTTACTACTGTTAGGTATTTGTTGAAATGTTCCGTTTCGGGGATTAAAACGATAAATATATTTATCATAATTTTGAATCCAGAAGTATCCATTAATATCTTCTTTAAGAAAGTCTATTCTGTTACTGCTTAAATCAATGGAATCGGATGGATGAGCTCGGTAATTGATAAATGAATGTCCATCGAAACGACTGATTCCATTCCAAGTAGCGAACCACATATATCCTTTATGATCTTGTTGTATAGCACTGATTGTTTTTTGGGGTAATCCGTCTTGTGTGCTGTATTGAGTTACTACATAATTTGTATGTGAAATTGCTGAAATAGGAATGACCCATATTATAAGGAATAAGATGTAGTTGTTTAAACAAAGTTTTTTCATTGTAGTAGTCTCGTGATGGATTTGGGTTAACGTTTCAAAAGTAGATAAAAAGTCTGTTTACGACAAAGAAAAGATAGAGAAAAAACAAAATTACACAAAAGATACCCATATCTACACGTTTTTCTATTTGAGAAGATTTTATATTTGCCCTTATTATTTATTAATCTTTATAATTATTTATTTTACAAATGAAAAACATTCAAATGAAAAGACATCACCAGAGTGATGTATGGAAGCGTTTTAATAAACGGCTTTTGATAGCAGGAAGCTTCTTGATTGTATTTCCTTTTTCTTTCCCAGTGTCTGCAGAAGTCCGTGGGGGGGGGTAAATTTAGAAATTCAGGCTGTTACCCAGCAAAAGAGAGTAAAAGGTAGGATCTCTGATGAAAAAGGAGAGCCTCTCATTGGAGTTACTGTAAAAGTAGTAGGAACCCCTAATGGAACCATAACGGATTTCGATGGATTTTTTACGCTAAACATTCCAGATAAAGCTCAGCTGGAGATTTCTTATGTGGGGTATAAAACACAAACCATTACGATTGGAAATAAAACCGATATTTCTATTACCATGGAACCAAATAATCAGGAATTGGATGAAGTGGTTGTTATTGGTTACGGTGCTGTGAAAAAACGTGATTTAACAGGTTCTGTTGTTTCAATTAAAGGAGATGATATTACGGCTACTCCCACCAGTAATATTATGGAAGCCTTGCAGGGAAAGATTGCCGGCGCAGATATTATGAAACCTTCGGGAGCCATAGGAAGTGGAGTAGATATTCTGTTACGTGGTACCCGTTCTATTTATGGAAGCAATTCACCTTTATTTATTATTGATGGTGTACAAGGAGGTGACTACGACCAGTTGGACCCCAATGACATTGAGAGTATGGATGTCTTGAAGGATGCTTCTTCTACAGCAATTTATGGTTCGGCCGGTGCAAATGGTGTTATTATCATTACCACAAAACGCGCTAAAGAAGGAAAAGTAAAAGTTGATTTAAATGCTTACCATGGATTTGCCGGAGAAGCAAATTTTATTCACGGTATGACAGGGGATGAGTGGCTGAATTATAAGAGAGAATATTACCGCACAATTAATGGTGTATATCCTGAAACAATGGATGATTTGTTTTCTAGTTTGGATATACAGAATGCCATTAATAATAATCAATGGATTGACTGGATTGATGAGATTACGGGTGGAAATGCGACTAAAGATCGTATAAATTTGTCAATTAGTGGTGGTAATGAAAAGACTAAAATTTATTCTTCTGTTACTTATGATAGGCAAAATGGGTTGTTGCCTAATGAAAACCAAAAGCGATATGGTCTCCGTTTGAATGCCGATTATCAGGTAAACAAAATGATAAAAGTTGGTTTAAGTTCATCTTTAACTTACACCATTCGTAATAACAAGGGCAAAAATATATTTACGAAAGCTCTTTCTGCTGTTCCTTTAGGAGTCGTTTATGATGAGTTTGGTAATATTAACGAAGAGCCTTATCCGGGTGGTAGTACAATATTAGGTGATGAGATGAAGAATCAGTATGCGGATGAAACTCGTACCACTTATATCAGTACGAATGGGTATGCCGAATTTAAGCCTGTTGCAGGTTTGACATTTCGTTCTCAAATAGCAGCAACATTAAGCGACTCCCGTAATGGAAAATATGTAGGTAGCCATTCTTTGCAAGGTGTGGAAACAGGGTATAATACACCATTTGGATATATTAAAAATAATTATGGCTATGGATATACCTGGGAGAATATTTTGACCTATGAAAAGAACTTTTTTAATGATCATAATGTAACATTCACAGGTATTACTTCTTGGGGAAAATCTCAAAATGATTGGAACGATATGCGTGCCCATAATTTTCCATTGGACTCATATCTTTTCCATAATATGGCATCAAGTGAGAAACAAGCTATAAAATCATATTATAGTCAGACTCAGAAAATGTCTTATGCATTACGTTTCAATTATTCATATAAAGGTCGTTATTTATTTTCTTTTACTACCCGTTGGGATGGTGCATCTCATTTGGCTGAAGGGCATAAGTGGGAAGCTTTCCCTGCGGGAGCTATTGCTTGGCGTGTATCTGATGAACCGTTTATGGAAAGGACCCGTGGCTGGTTAGATAATTTGAAAATACGTGCCAGTTATGGTGTAACTGGTAATTCGGGTGGAATGGGAGCTTATTCGTCACAAACGGGTGTGAACACTTATCAAAAGGTATCGGCTGATGGTGAAGTGGTATCTAATTCACAAATGGTGTCTCCGTATGCTAATCCTTCCATTGGTTGGGAAAAGTCGTATACTGTGGATTTAGGTTTTGATTTGAGTCTCTTCAATAATCGTATTAATGTATCGTTTGATTATTATAATACAGATACGAAAGATTTGCTTTTCCAACGTAAATTACCTATTACTTCGGCTTTAACAGCTTGGGGCTCTCCGTTAAATATGTGGCAAAATATAGGTGAGACAAATAACCGCGGTTTTGAAGTAGAATTGAAAACACGTAATATTGAAACAACAAGTTTTACTTGGACCTCTTCTATTTCGTTTTCTAAAAATAAAGAAAAGATTGTTCATTTGCCGGATGGGGATTTAATAGATTCTAAGTTATTCGAGGGACAACCTCTTAAGGTTTTTTATGATTATAAATATTTAGGTATTTGGTCGAGTGCAGAAGCTGAAGAAGCGGCAAAATATGGTGTCCGTCCGGGAGCTGTGAAGATAGAAACTATTCCTCACATTTCAGTGGATGATAGTGGTAAAGAAGTAAATGATGAAGGTGTACACAATTATAGTGCTAATTATGATAAACAGATATTGGGAGCAAAAACACCGGATGGTATTCTTGGTTTTAATAATACCTTTACTTATAAAGGTTTTGATTTGAGCGTATTTGCCGTATTACGTTGGGGACAAATGATTGAAAGTAAGGCATTAGGATGGTTTGATGCTGGAGGCGACAATCAGCCTGCCGGAACGAAGTATTGGACACCGGAGAATGAAAATGCTTATTTCCCACGTCCGGGTGTTTATAATGGGATTTCTAAAACTGGTATAGAATCTTTAAAATATATAGATGGTTCATATGCTAAGATCAAGAATATTACTTTAGGTTATACAGTTCCAAAAAAGTGGTTGAGAAAAGTAGGTGTTGAGAAATTACGTATATATGGAACTGTTTATAACTCTTTAATTATTCCGTTCAAAGATGAACTGAAGGATACGGATCCGGAAAACGGCGGTTCGGATACATTCCCATTGTATAAGGAATATGTAATAGGTATAAACTTATCATTTTAATCTTGAAAAATAGTAAATATCATGAAACTGAATAAAACGAAATATATATTACCAGTATTAATGTTAGGAGCTGGTATCAGCTATACTTCTTGTTCGTTAGATGAGTTCAACCCTTCAGGGTCTACTCTTGAAACGGTCTCATCTTCAACGATTACAGGATATGAGGGAATCTTGAATAATATATACTTTGGCATGGAACGCCGTTTGTATGGATACAGTGAATGGACTATTTTCACAGAAGCTGGAACAGACCTATGGACAGCTTCACGAGGATACGTTTCCAATTATTTTAATTATGGTGCAGGTGGTGGTTGGAATAATAACATGATGCTGAATATGCTGAACGTTTCGTATGACGGAGTAGGGAGTTGCAATGTAGCTATTAAAAATGCAAAGCTGGCTCCGTATAATACGGAAGAAGAGCGTAATGCAAAAGTAGCTGAGGCTTACTTTATGAGAGCTGTATATTATTATAATCTAGTGGAGCAATTTGGTGGGGTAACTTTGCAGTTGGAGCCGACGGATAAGGTAGATTTACATCCGTCTAAGAGTTCTCCGATGGAAATTTATGAGAAATGTATTATCCCTGACTTAGAATTTGCGGCTACATGGCTTCCAATAGAAGAACGCACCACGCGCCCGTCACGGAAATCAGCTATGGGATTTTTGTGTAGGGCTTATATTCAGACAATGGAATATGGAGATCATAAGGAATATGCGCAAAAAGCATTAGATTTAGCCAAAATTATGATGGCTGATTGTGAGGCAAATGGAGCTCAGTATGGAATTATGATGTACCCGACTCTTGGCGAAGTATTTTCTCAGGAGAATAATTATGCTAATACCGAGGCTTTATGGAAACATCGTTTTGTAAACGGAGGTAGTAGCAATAATGCGTGGATACTGAATGAAAATAATAAGTTGTTTGGATGTCCGGCTAAACAGTTTAATGTGGCGATGCAATACAAGAAGGATGTACATAAAGGAAATCGTTACGAAGGAAAGACCGATTACGAGCTTTGGGGTACTCAGTATGAGGGACAATTTATGCCATCGAAATATTTGCTCGATTTGTATGTGCAGGATGACAAGAGTCTAGATCCTCGTTATGCAGCTTATTTTCAGTCAACATGGTTATGTAATAAGGATAATGGAGGCTCTTGGAGTGCAAGTTCAGCGTTGACTTATGATAAAGATGTCTCTTCTGAAAATATTTCGTATCTTTATACCAATCCTGACACAGGAGAGTCTTCTACAAAATATACAAAGTTTGTATTTGATGAGCCGGCTATTCGTTTTGTAAATCCGTATGAACCGGATTATAAAGAGGTGGTAGCCACCAAAGATCAGGCCAAAATGCTGATTGTTGATTATAAGGATGTGTATGCTGAAGATGGATATGTGTCTGCGAATTATGTTCGTAAAACTGACGGGGCGACAGTCGTTAATCCGTGGGCTTATTTTTATCCATCCTTAACTAAATTCTATAGCGAGTCGTTTGTACGGACCAATTCTTCCAAGTTAGACAGGGTAGGAAATTTGAATGCTACCTTTATGATGCGTACACCGGAAGTATATTTGATTGCTGCAGAAGCTGATATTTACGTCAATGGCGGAGCAAATGCAATAGGCTATATAAATAAGGTGAGAGAGCGTGCTGGTGCTAAACCCCTTAGTGGAACGGCAACGATTCAGACAGTATTGGATGAACGGGCTCGTGAACTTTGTGGTGAATATGTCCGTTTCTATGATCTGAAACGTACTAAAAAACTTTCTAAGGAGTATTTAACATCTACTAATCCGGTCGTTGGCCAGTACTTTGATGATTCCAAGCATACGCTTCGTGAATTCCCATCAGGTTTCTTAGAGAACTTGCAGGAAGGTGGATGGTATTATCAGAATCCAAATTATTAATAATAGAAATTCTCGGGTTTTTTAAATAAATTGTTAATTTACAGGCTATCTCTGCGTGAGCAAAGATAGCCTGTTTTGTTTATACGGAAATTGCGGAAAACGGAATAAAGTAAATATCGGTAATGAGTTCTCGTAATAGTAAGTGTCCACTTTCTGTTCCTTAAAAGATTATTAGTTATTCATTGATCCGCGTTCTATCCAAACACCCTATCTGAATATAATCAACTTCTTTGAGAAACGTTCACCAATGCGGCAGCAGAATCATTCAATGCTAAAATCAAGAGTTTCCGTTCACAATTCAGAGGAGTCA
>ERZ825137.5861-NODE-5861-length-11099-cov-3.244024_pt1 | contig 11099 bp, 12 predicted proteins | sample MGYA00519873_ERZ825137 | MGnify/ENA primary metagenome ERZ825137 (study PRJEB31778, sample SAMEA3449190) | human gut metagenome | biome: human gut; feature: human-associated habitat; material: faeces | place: United Kingdom | collected 2010/2012 ... | reverse complement strand
CTGAATATTAGTCGCGCAAAAGCGGCTGAAATAATTGAGGCAGGTAATGTTTCAATCAACCATTTGATATGTAAAAATATTAGCTATCAATGTCAATTGAATCAAATAATAAGTATAAGAAAATTTGGTAGAATTACCATTTTAGAAAATTTAAGAACAACAAGAAAAGATCGAATTGTTTTACTTGTTGGAGTTTATCATTAGGAGGAAAACATGAAAGAGTATAAAGATACGTTATTAATGCCAAAAACCGATTTCCCAATGAGAGGTAACTTGGGTGTTAATGAATTAACTATTCAACAAAAATGGGATGACAACAAAATTTATGAGAAAGTATTAAAGAAAAACGAAGGACATGAAACATTCTTCTTACATGATGGTCCTCCATATGCTAATGGAAATATGCACATGGGACATATGTTAAACAAAGTCATCAAAGACGTTATTTGTCGTTATAAAAATATGAATGGTTTCTATACACCATATATTCCTGGATGGGATACTCATGGTTTACCAATTGAAAATGCTATTCAAAAATTAGGTGTTAATCGTAAAGAAATGCCTACAGCTAAATTTAGAGAAAAATGTGATGCTTATGCTCATGAACAAGTAAATAAACAAATGGAACAATTGATCCGTATGGGAACATTTGCGGATTACAAACATCCTTATTTAACATTACAACATGAATTTGAAGCAAGACAAATTGAAGTGTTCGCTAAAATGGCGATGGATGGATTGATTTTCAAAGGATTAAAACCAGTATACTGGTCACCATCAAGTGAATCTGCTTTAGCTGAAGCTGAAGTTGAATATCATGATATCAAATCACCAACAATTTTTGTTAAATTCCAAGTTAAAGATGGTAAAGGAGTCTTAGATAATGATGTTAATTTCGTTATTTGGACAACTACTCCTTGGACAATTCCTGCTAACTTAGCAATCTGCTTAAATGCTTCTTATAACTATGCATTAGTAGAAACTGAAAAAGGAAAATTAATTGTTTTAGATACTTTAGTTGATGAATTAATGGCTAAATTTGAAATTACTGATTACAAAGTTGTTAATCATTATAAAGGATCTGAATTAGAATACATCACATGTCAACATCCATTATATGATAGAGAATCATTAGTTATCTTAGGAGATCACGTAACAGCTGATTCTGGTACTGGATGTGTTCATACTGCACCTGGATTTGGGGCAGACGACTTCTTTGTAGGTCAAAAATATAACTTACCAGCTTATTGTAACGTTGATGAACATGGTTGTATGATGGAAGATTGTGGTGAATGGTTAGCTGGTCAATATGTTGATGACGCTAATAAAACAGTAACTATGAAATTAGATGAAATTGGAGCTTTATTAAAACTTGAATTCATCACACACAGTTACCCACATGATTGGCGTACTAAAAAACCTATTATCTTTAGAGCAACTGATCAATGGTTCTGTTCATTAGATAAAATCAGAGATAAATTATTGAGTGAAATTGATAATGTTAACTGGTTAAATGAATGGGGACACATCAGAATCTATAACATGATTAGAGATCGTGGAGACTGGTGTATTTCACGTCAACGTACTTGGGGTGTACCAATTCCTATTTTCTATTGTGAAGATGGAACTCCAATTATTGAACAAGAAGTATTTGATCATATTTCTGAATTATTTAGAGAACATGGTTCAAATGTTTGGTTTGAAAGAGATGAAAAAGATTTATTACCTGAAGGATATACAAATGAACATTCACCAAATGGTATCTTCAAAAAAGAAAAAGATATCATGGATGTATGGTTTGACTCAGGAAGTTCACATACAGGTGTGATGGTAGAAAGAGGATTTAATTATCCAGTAGATCTTTATTTTGAAGGTAGTGACCAATATCGTGGATGGTTCAACTCATCATTAATTATCGGTGTTGCTGCTCATGGTAAAGCTCCTTATAAAACTGTCTTATCACATGGTTTCGTATTAGATGGTAAAGGAAATAAAATGTCTAAGTCATTAGGAAATACAGTAGAACCTATTAAACTTGTTAACCAATATGGTGCTGATATCGTAAGATTATGGGCTACTTCTGTTGCTTATCAACAAGATGTTCGTATTTCTGATGAAATCATGAAACAAGTGGCTGAAGGATATCGTAAAATCCGTAATACCATGAGATTCGTTTTAGGTAACTTAAATGACTTCAAAGCAAGTGATTTAGTAGAAATCAAAGATTTACCTGGTGTTGATCAATATATGTTAGCTAAATTAAATGAATTAATGAAAGCTTATGATGAAGCTTATGCAAATTATGACTTTGCAACAGCCAACCAAGAAATCTTAAATTACTTTACAAATACTTTAAGTTCATTCTATATGGATTTCACAAAAGATATCTTATACATTGAAGATGCAAATTCTCCACGTAGAAGACAAGTTCAAACTGTTTTATATCATCATGCTAAAACAATGATGAAATTATTATCAACAGTACTTGTATTTACTGCTGAAGAATTACATGATCATTTCCATTGTGATGAAACTAAAGCAGAATCTATCTTCTTAGAACCAAAATATGAATTATTTGATATTGAAAATGAAGAAGAAGTTTTAGCTTATTTTTCTAAATTTATGGAAGTAAGAAAAGATGTTTTAAAATCTATGGAAGGTTTAAGAAATGAAAAATTAATTAAATCGAACATGGAAACAAAAGTAACATTATCTTTAAAAGATGAATATAAAGATATTGCTAACTTAAAAGATGATTTAAAACAATTATTTATTGTGGCTAAAGTTGAATTAGTTGATGATACAACTTTAGAAGAATATGAAACTAGCTACATTAAAGTTGAAAAATTCAACGGTGTACAATGTCCAAGATGTTGGAACTATTTCGATGAAGATGAAATGAATGGTGAATTATGTTCACGTTGTGCAAGTGTAGCTCATCGTGTAGCTGAATAGTAGATAACAGGATGTATCGAAAGATACATCCTTTTCTTTTTAAAAAACAATTTTGTAATGAAAAATAAAGCGAACTGTGTTATTATTTACGAGATTGTAGGTGAGGGAGTATATGAAAAAAGAAATATTAGGTAAATGTATGCTATTAATGTCTGCTCTTATTTGGGGAAGTTCTTTTATTGTTATGAAAAATGCTGTGGATTTTATTTCTCCATTTACGCTATTATGTATACGTTTTGTGTTAAGTACAATTTTCATTTCTATTTTATTTTTTAATAAAATAAAAAAAATCAAAAAACAAGATCTATTAGGTGGTTTTTTAGCAGGTCTAGCCTTATTTAGTGCTTTTTCAATTCAAACATTTGGTTTGCAATTGACAACACCTGGTAAAAATGCTTTTTTAACAGCCGTTTATTGTACGATTGTTCCTTTATTAAGTTGGCTTTATTTTAAAAAGAAACCCGATAAAGCACAAATATTTGCGGCTATCCTTTGTTTTATTGGAGTTGGTTTTGTTTCTTTAGATAGTTCTTTAAAGGTGAATTTAGGTGATCTTTATACTTTGATTGGTGGTTTTTTATATGCTGTTCATATTATTGTGTGTGAAAAAGCAATGAAAAAGACATCTCCAATTATTATTACTGCCTTACAATTTGCATTTGCTTCTATTTTTTCATTTATAGCAGCCTCTTTATTTGAAGATATTTCAGTTGTTTTCCATATTGATTCAAGTATTTATCTTCAAATCTTATATCTGGCATTTTTTGCAACTACATTATGTTATTTATTTCAAAATGTGGGACAAAAATTTGTTAATGAAAATATAGCAGCATTATTATTAAGCTTAGAATCTGTTTTTGGAGTTTTCTTTTCCATATTATTTGGACAAGAAATAATGACACTTCAAATTGGATTAGGATTTATGATTATTTTTATTTCGGTTTTGATATCAGAAACAAAGTTATCTTTTTTACATAGGGGAGGAAAACAATGATTAAAAAATTACTTACAATAACTTTATCATTGATGATGATTTTTACATCATTCGTACCAGTTTTCGCTGAAGGGGAAGAAGTCAATATTGTAGGACAATATGGAATTGTCATCGATAAAGATACCGGACAAGTTTTATACAATAAAAATGCCCATGATAAAATGTATCCAGCAAGTATTACAAAAATTTTAACATGTATTGTTGCTATTGAAATGTTAGATGATCTAGATAAAACAGCTACGATTACTCAAAGTGATATCGATACAGTTTGGGAAACAGGAGCTACTTCTGCAGACTTTACTGTCGGAGAAGTTGTCACTTATAGAGATATGTTGATGGGAGCAATGTTACCTTCAGGTGCAGATGCTTGTCGTGCTCTAGCTAATAATACGTGTGGTAGTCAAGAAAAGTTCGTTGAAAAAATGAATCAATTGGTAAAAAAATTAGGATTAAAAGATTCTCATTTTGTAAATACAACAGGAATTCATGATGATGATCATTATACAACAGCTTATGATATGGCTAAAATTACCCAATATGCTTTAAAAAATAAAAAATTTGTTGAAGTCTTTGATAGATATCAATATACGTCAAGTGATGGTCAACATCAATGGGTCAAAAAAGTTATTTATAAAAGTAAAAGAGACCATATTGATACATCAATGATTGAAGGCTGTAAAAGCGGTTACACAAGTAAAGCCCAAAGTACTTTATCTAGTTTATTGAATATTGATGATCATCATTATGTTTGTGTTGTTGGCTTTTCTAAAAATAGTGATGGTTATAATCATTGTACAGTAAATGATACCCTTGCTTTAGGTAATTATGTAAAAGATCATTATTCAGTTGCGAATATTATTAAAAAAGATGCAAAAATGAATTCTGTTAAAATAAAAAATGGTCAAACAAATAAAGTTGATGTCATCACAGAAAAAGATATCGAAGCTGTTTTACCAAATAATTACAATCCATCTGATTTAAAATATAAATATCATTTAAAAGATTTAACAGCTCCTGTTAAAAAAGATCAAAAAGCAGGAACAATGGATGTTTATTATCGAGATACTAAATTAGAAACAATTTCACTTAATACAACACAAGCAGTAGATGAAAGTGGTTCTGTTGTTTTTATGAGAAAAATGAAAAATGTTGTTTTACCATGTGTAATGGCAGTTGTCATCATTCTTGTGGTTTTATTATTAGTAAGAAAAATCATGATTAAACAAAGACGTAAAAAAAGACGTCAACAAAGAAATCGTAGAAAGTAGGGAAACCTACTTTTTTACTTATATATGCTTAATTATTATATGTATATATAAGTAAATATATTGACATATACTTATATATACGTATAATATAAGCAAGAGGTGAGGAATATGACTTATAAATGCGTATTTAGTGATATTGATGGAACATTATTGAATTCAAAACATCAAATAAGTGAAAAAACAAAAAAGAAAGTACAACAGTTAGCTATACAAAATATTCCTTTTGTTCTTGTTTCAGCTAGAATGCCTAAAGGAATGCATTATTTTTTAGATGAATTACAAATAAAGGCACCAATGGTAAGTTATAGTGGAGGTTTGATTTTAGATGAAAATCAAAAAGTAATCTATTCAAAAGGATTTTCAGTAGAAATGGCGAAAAGACTTTATAAATATATTAAATATTATTATCAAATTCCTGTTAGTTTTTATGTTGAGAATCATTGGATGGTCGATGAAATAGATGAAGGAATTGAAGAGGAAAGCATTATTACAGGGTTGAAACCTGAAAAATTGGATTTAAATGGAGTTAAAAAGGTTCATAAATTATTAGTGATTGCTGAAGCAGGAATTGTTGATCGTTTAGAAATGAGCTTAAAAGAAAAATTTAGTGGTTTAAAGATTTATAAATCAAAAGATACTTATTTAGAAATTATGGATGAATCGGTATCAAAATCCAGTGCAATTCAATTTTTATGTGATAAAATGAAAATAGGTCTTCATCAAACAGTTTCTTTTGGAGATATAATGATTTAGATATGCTTCTTTTAACAGGAAAAGGATTTGCGATGGCTAATGGAGCGCAAGGTGTTTTAGAAAGTATTCCAACACATACGCTTTCTAATGATGAAGATGGAATCGTTTATGCATTAGATAATTTAGTAGGTGAATAAGGTGTATCAAGAAGAAAGAATTTATAAAATATTAGAAATATTAAAAACTAAAAAGACAATGACAAATCAAGAAATTATGGATCAATTTCATATTTCTAGAGATACAGCAAGAAGAGATATTGTTCGTCTTGTAAGTGAAAACTTAGCTGTTAGAACACATGGTGGTATTACTTTAAATGATGTACATCAAATTGGAAATTATCAAACAAGAAAACAAGAAAATGAAGAGATAAAAAATGAAATTGGCAAAACTGCTGTTTCTTTGATTGAAAATAACAAAGTGATCTTTTTTGATACTTCAACGACTGTTGCAGTTTTATGTCAATATGTAGAAAGTGATATAGAAGCTTATAGTCATTCTTTAGATAATATTGAAATATTATCGAATCATTGTTTATGTCAGATGATTGGTGGAACTTACTTTAAAAAGAATCGTTATATGTATGGAAGTCAAACGTTGAATATGATTGATCAAATTTATTTTGATTTAGCTTATGTAGCAGCAGCAGCTGTGATGGAAGATGGTATTTATGTTGAAGAATTTGAAGATGCTATGATTAAAAAAAAGGTAGCAAGTCGAAGTCAAAAAGTTTGCTTAGTTGTAGATCATAGTAAATTTAATAAAAAAAGTTCTTATAAAGCTTTAGCTTTTCAAGATATTGATGTTCTTGTTGTTGATTGGTTACCTGATACTTATCGAGAAAAGATAGAACAAGCAGGATGTCAAATAATATATACAAAAGAAAAGTAGATTCGCATGAATCTACTTTTTAGCAAGCATTTTATCAAAAAAATAACCAATTACTCTAAAAATCATGGCTAAACCAAAGATAGATAAAGCACCAATTGTTTCATATTTATGGAAAAGGAATGTACATAAAAAATATGTAATGATTCCTAATGCTGCTCCTAAACCTGTTAATAATGTCATGAAAACATCTTTTTGTTGTTGTTTCATAATTTCACCTCAAGAACTATTCTAACATAACAAAAACTAATAAACAATAAATAGAAGTTGTGCTATAATCTAGATAAAGTGAAAGGGGAAGTCTATGTATAATACGTTGATTTTTGATTTAGATGGAACACTTGTAGATTCAATAGAAGATTTAGCTTTATCTACAAATATATTAATGGAAGAAAATCATTTTCCTACCTATGATTTAGATACATATAAACAATTTGTAGGAAATGGTGTTGATAAATTAATAGAGCGTGCTTTACCTGAAAAATATAAAAAAGATGTGAGAAAATATCGTGCACGTTTTGATGAAATTTATAAAGAAAATTGTTTAAAACATACAAAACCTTATTCAGGAATGAAAGAATTAATTGATGAACTTTATCATCAAGGGTATAAATTAGCAGTTGTAACGAATAAACCAAAAATAAATGCAGTAACAATTGTAAATCATTTATTTCCTGGTAAATTTATGTATGTTTTTGGAAATACAGTTTATCAACCAAAAAAACCACATCCTTGTTTAGTACAACTAGCTATGCAGTTAATGGAAAGTAATAAAAATGAAACATTGATGATTGGTGATAGTAATGTAGATATTGAAACAGCCATCAATGCTAAAATTAAATCTGTAGGGTGTGAATGGGGCTTTAGAGGAAAAGAAGAACTTGTTCAAGCTGGAGCAACTTATACTGTTTCTAAACCAAGTGATATTAAGGACATTCTAAAATGATTGCAGTATCGAGATGTTTAATTGGTGAAAATTGTACATATGCTGGAAAGAATAATCTTTGTAAGGAAATAAAGGAACTTTATGATCAAGGTTTAGTGTTACCACTTTGTCCAGAAGTCTTAGGTGGTTTACCAATTCCTAGAACACCTTGTGAAGTTATTGGAGAAAAAGTGATTGATCAAAAAGGAATTGATCGTACAAAAGAATATACACAAGGTGCTAAAATTGCTTTAGATAAATGTTTAGAAAAAAATATTAAAATAGCTGTTTTAAAAGCTAAAAGTCCAAGCTGTGGAAAAAATCATATTTATGATGGAACATTTTCACATCAGCTTGTTGAAGGTGATGGTATTTTTGTACAGATGTTAAAAGAAAAAGGAATTGCAGTTTATAGTGAAAATGAAGTAACAGAGGTTTTAAAATTAATAAATGGAGGAAAGTAAAAATGGGACATATTTTATGGGTAGAACCTGTATTTAAAGAAATGATTTGGGGAGGAAACCAACTTAAAGAAAAGTATGGTTATGCTATACCAAGTGATCAAACAGGAGAATGTTGGGCACCTTCAGCACATCCAAATGGTGATAATAAAATCAAAGAAGGAGAATTTAAAGGTCAAACACTTTCAAAAGTCTTTGATGAACATCGTGAACTTTTTGGAAATATCAAAGATAAACAATTTCCATTGCTTGTAAAAATCATTGATGCTTGTAATGATTTATCTGTACAAGTTCATCCAAATGATGAATATGCTGGTCTTCATGAAAATTCATTAGGAAAGACAGAATGCTGGTATGTCTTAGACTGTAAAGAAGATACAAAGATGGTCATGGGACATCATGCTAAAACCAAAGAAGAACTTGTAAAAGCTATTGAAAATGATGATTATGATCAATTATTAAATAAGTTTGATATCAAAAAAGGAGATTTCTTCTATATTCCAAGTGGAACGATCCATGCTATCTGTAAAGGGTCATTGATCTATGAAGCACAACAATCATCAGATATCACATACCGTGTTTATGATTATCATCGAAAAGATAAAGATGGAAATGAAAGACAACTTCATGTAAAACAATCCATCGATGTGACAACAGTACCTTATAAACCATATGATCTAGCTAAACAAGTAGAGGAAACAATAGAAAATGGAACAAGAAAAGAGCTTGTATCATCTAACTATTTAACATTAAATAAATATGATATGACAGGCTATAATAAAGTAAAGAATGATAAACCATTCCAACTTGTATCAATCATTGAAGGGCAAGGAACAGTAGAAGGAAAAGAAGTGAAAAAAGGAGATCATTTTGTAGTTTGCTCAGATCAAAAAGAAGTTGATTTTGATGGAACAATGACAGTAATGATTTGTACATTATAATGAGATGTTATCATTGTAGTCATGAAATAAAAGATTCTGCTTTTGCTTATAAGGGTAGACAAGAATGTAAAGAATGTCATAGTATTTATCAAATCCATTTTCCTTCAGGAGTAGGATTTATTCCTATTGTGATTGCCTTTATACCGGCTTTATATATGGTAACAATTTTAAGATATGCATTTATTGTTGGACTTGCGGTCTTTGTTATCTTTTATTGGGCCATTGATATTATTATGAATAATATTTTAATTTATTTAGGTAAATATGAAATTGAAGAAATTGAATAAAACTTGTATTTAAAAAAATAAAGAGTATCATTAAATATGTAAATAGAAACAGGGGAGCTTGTATGCAGGCTGAGAGGAAGTCATCAAACTTCGACCCTTTAACCTGATATGGATAATGCCATCGTAGGAAGTCAACATTTCGATTTTTTTACAGGAGCATGTCTCCTGTTTTTTATTTAAAAAGAAGTATCCACATATGTGGCGGATTGAAGGGGAGCGCCTTGAATCTTGTATTAAGCGAAGGGAAGCTGTGTTCCAGCGTGAGAGGATACCACAAAGTATCGACCGAACTACCATAAAGTTATTTCATAAACGAAGTTTATGTTTTTGATGATGGGTAAGTTTGGTCATCTTCATATTTATGAAATAACTTGTAAAAAACAAGGAGAGAAAATATGTTAGAAGAAATGTTAAAAAATGTTAGAGAAAAAAGTCCACTCATTCACAATATTACAAATTATGTTACAGTCAATGATTGTGCTAATGTCGTTCTTGCATGTGGAGCATCACCAATTATGGCAGATGATCAAGAAGAAGTTGCTGAAATTACTTCGATTTGTACAGGACTTAATATTAATATTGGAACACTTAATATGCGAACGATTGAATCGATGGTCATTGCTGGGAAAAAAGCTAATGAACTTCGTCATCCAGTTGTCTTAGATCCTGTAGGAGTTGGAGCATCTACGTTAAGAACTCAAACAGCTTTAAAGTTATTAAAAGAAATTCAGTTTTCAGTTATTCGTGGAAATATTTCAGAAATCAAAACTTTAGCTTTAGGAAGTGGTACAACGAAGGGTGTTGATGCTAATCTTGCAGATAAAGTGACAGCAGAAAATATCCATGAAGTTGTCAGTTTTGCTCAAGAGTTTTCTAAAAAAACAGGGGCAGTTATCGCTATTACAGGAGCTATTGACTTAGTATGCAATGAAAATATTGCTTATGCTATTTATAATGGACATGAAATGATGTCTTCTATTACAGGTACAGGTTGTCAATTATCTGCTTTAACAGCATCTTTTATTTCAGCAAACCCTACTCAATTATTGGAAGCAACAGTTGCTGCAGTATGTACCATGGGTCTTGCTGGAGAAATCGCACATGAAAGATTAACAGCGTTAGATGGTAATGCAAGTTATCGAAATTATATTATTGATGCTATTTATAATATGACTCCTAAGCAATTACAAGAAGGATCTCAATATAAAAAAATCTAACTAGATATGTGATTACTCTAAAGTAATGAAAAGAGGAAGATTATGTAAACAACAGATAAGATGTTAGAAGCAACAAAAGAACTATGGAAATCTTATAATGAACATCCTTTTGTACAAGGAATACAAGATGGTTCATTAGTGAAAGATAAATTTAAATATTATATTATGCAAGATTATCTTTATTTAAAAGAATATGCAAAAGTTTTTGCTGTTGGCGTAGCAAAAGCAAAAAGTTTAGAAACAGCCAATCTTTTTGCAAAGTATATTGAAGTTATGAATGGTGAACTTGATGTTCATCATGGGTATATGGGAAAATTTAAGGTAAGCCAAGAAGAAATTGATCAAATGAAACCATCACTTGATAATTTATCTTATACCTCTTATATGCTACGTGTTGCTTATGAAGAAGGAGA
>ERZ825137.5855-NODE-5855-length-11101-cov-4.643310_pt1 | contig 11101 bp, 7 predicted proteins | sample MGYA00519873_ERZ825137 | MGnify/ENA primary metagenome ERZ825137 (study PRJEB31778, sample SAMEA3449190) | human gut metagenome | biome: human gut; feature: human-associated habitat; material: faeces | place: United Kingdom | collected 2010/2012 ... | reverse complement strand
GCCAAAATGGCAGGTACTTTTTCCAGCTTGGCAAGGCGGCAGGCACGCAGACGGCGCTCCCCCGCGATGAGCTGGTATTTCCGCAGCCCCACCCGCCGCACGCTGATGGGCTGCAGCAGACCATTTTGCAGAATACTGACGGCTAGCGCCGCAATCTCCGGCTCGTCAAAAGCCGTGCGGGCCTGGTAAGGGGATGGTTCGATGCAGTCAACGGGCAGCATGACAATGCGCCCTTGTTTTTGTAGTTCATTCTTAGCCACTTTTGATTCCTCCCTGCGGGTGATTATCACATAAAAAATGCTATGCTTTTCCCTGGGAAAAGCATAGCACGAACTGGAAAAAAGTGGAAGAGAAATCGTTCGCTGGATTTTGGCCCTTTTCGCGGTTTTACAGCGGCTTCTTGGCAATTTTGCCGCCGTTTCTGGGGTAAACGGTCGGAGTCTGCGATATTTTTTCGCACACCACCAGCCCGCGGGCACTGCCATCGGGCAGGGTGAACTGCCGGGTCTCGCGGTATTTACCGCCCAGCTTCTTTAAAGCGTTAACTGCGGCCTTAGCTTCGGCGTCAGCTTCGGGGCCTTTCATGGCGATGAACACGCCGCCGACTTTGACCAGCGGCAGGCAGTATTCGCACAGCACAGGCAGTGCCGCCACCGCGCGGGCGCTGGCCACATCGAACTGCTCGCGCCAGATCTTGCGGGCGGCCTCCTCGGCGCGTTCCTTCGCAAACTCGACACCGGTCAGACCCAGCTCGGCACAGGCGTAGCGTAAAAAGTCCACGCGCTTGCCCGTCGGCTCCATCAGCGTCAGATCCAGCTCCGGGCGAAACAGCTTCGCCACAATGCCGGGAAACCCTGCGCCCGTGCCAACATCCACCATACGCCCGCACACCTCCGGGCGCGCGGCCAGCAGCAGGCTGTCGATGAAATGACGGTCCTCAATGCCTTCGGCATCCGTAATGGCGGTAAGGTTTACTTTTTGATTGTATTCCACCAGCAGCGCGGCATATTCGTCCAGCTTCCGTACCACGGGAGCTACGTCGATGCCGTAAGCCGCCGCCTTCCGGATGAGGCGCTCTGTATCAATCATAGCTTTTATTCCTTTCCCTCACTTCTGCGCCGTTTCGCCAGCTCCACCGCAAGGCAGGCAACATCCGCCGGGCCGACGCCCGGAATCCGCGCCGCCTGCCCCACGGAACGGGGACGTATCTTCGCCAGCTTCTCCCGAGCCTCCAGACGCAAGCCCGTTAACGGCGCGTAATCAAAATCCTCGGGAATCGGCGTTTCTTCCTGCCGTTTCACCGCGCCGATCTGGCTCTGCTGGCGTTTGATATAGCCCTCATATTTGATCTCCGTTTCCAGGCAATAGGCGATAAAGGGCGTGACGTCCGGGTTTTCCGGCAGCATCCGTGCAATGTCGGTATAACGCAACGCGGGACGTCGCAGAAGCTCTGCGGCCGAGGCCCCGCTTGTGAGAAGCGGCTCGCCTTTTTCCGCAAGGACCGGGTTCGCATCCGCAGGACGCACAACCACTTTTGTCAGGCGGGCAGCTTCCTCCCGGACGTCCGCATTGCGCAGGATGCAGTCGGCGATCAGGTGCGCAAGGTGCGCAAACTGCTCCCTGCCGAAGCCGAAGCGGGTCATTTCGTTTACGCCCATGCGCAGCGCGCCGGAGGCAGTGAAGCCCTCCTCGTCGGGCGTGGCCTGATAGTTGCAGATGATGTTGTTCTCCTCGAGCCGCTTCGCGATCTCCGGGCCTCTGGCGTAGCCGACGCGGACGATGACCTGATGCGTCTCGGTGTAGCCCACGGCCGGGTCGCCCGCCACGTCAAGCCCCTCGGCCTTCAGGCTGGCGGCGAAGCTCTTCGCGTTCTCGATCACGGCCCTCTGGTATTCGTCCTTGAAGGCGTTCATTTCATACGCGGCCATCAGCTGGCCGAGCAGCGTTCCGAGGTGATGGTTGGAGACGCTGCCGGGGAAGGCGCGCGTTTCGATCGTCTCCCAGAGGCCCCATTTGAGGTCCTCCGGCTTGTAATTCACGCCGATCACGCCGCGCTGCGGGCCGAAGAAGGTCTTGTGCGTCGAGCCGGTGACGATCTCCGCGCCCTCTTCAAACGGCTTCTGGAAGTGGTCGCCGATCAGGCCCAGCACATGGGCCATGTCGTACATGACGGTCGTGCGGATGCCCTGCTCGCGAATGAATCTTACAAGCTCCGCGACCGGCTCCTTGTACAGCACCATGGACTTGCCGAAGATCACGAATTCCGGCCGGTACTGCGCAAGCAGCAGCTTTGCCGCCTCCGTGTCGATGCGGTACGGGTCGTCGGCGCAGACGGGGAAATTGACGACCATCTGCTTTTCGGTGACGGGATCGACGGCGATATAGTCGTGCAGCGCACCCATGGGCTGTGCGGACAGATGGCCGCCGCGGACGATATGGTTGTTCATGACCCAGCCGAGCCGCTGCGGCGTGCGCTTGCGGTCGACGCGGTTCTTGAAGTCCATGAGCGCGGAGAAGACGGCGGTATTGGACATCTGGCCGGAGGTCACGCGCGTTTCGACCTGCGACGCGCCGAGGAACTTCTTCATCTCCTCAACGAGCAGTGCCTCGACCTCGCCGATGAAGTTTGTGCCCTGATAATAGAAGATCTCCGCGTCATAGAACGCCTTCTGCTTTTTATGCTCGGCATAGCGGTTCGACGGATCGGAGGCCGAAAGCAGGCGCACGGCGCGCGACTGCGTGTTTTCGGACGGGATGAGATTGATGCACCGGTGCTGCCGCCAGAGGTGGTTCTCCTGCGCCTTTTTCAGGAGCGCAGCGGCCTTTTCGGCATACGGCGCGTCGCAGTGCGGCGCAGCCGGGGCGGGATGATCGGGCAGGATGGGACGGACATAGGGCGCGGCGTCCTGCCGGATGTGCCACGCGACGACCTTGGCCGGCTGCCGCTTGCCGCGGATGTCGATCTCAAGATCAAAGTCCTGGCAGATGCGCGAATCGAGATACGCAAGGCCGATGGAGCGCTTGCCCGTCTCGGAGGTGATGACCGTTTCCAGTCCCTCGCCCTCCGTCTTGAAATAGGGGATCATCGTGCCGGAGGTCACATAGCCGACGGGCTTTCCCTCTGCCCATGCGTCCCTGCTGTAGACCGGGAAGCCCTTGCGCAGAACGCCCTTGCCTGCAAGATAGACCGGCTGGATGCGGTATGGAAGATCCGCAATTGCGGAATAATCGCGGTTCATGATCTTCTGGAACGCCTCGAACTGTCGCTTCAGCGCGGCGCGGCCAATGAAATCGCCCTTTTCCTCTGCGAACGAGACGGCGAATTTGGCCAGCGGCACAGCATAGACCGGGATCTCGCCGCCAAACTCGCACTCCCCCATTTCATGGCCGTAGAGCGGCAGAGAAGCTTCCATTCGCAGCGTATCGCGCGCGCCGAGCGCGGTGGGTCTTGCCCCGAGTTCGATCAGACGGTCCCAAAAATACCGGGCGTCCCTTGATTCGCAATAGAGTTCATAGCCGATGGGTTCTCCGGTATAGCCGGTCTTGGCAACGCGGACGGGACGGCCCTCCATGGTGAGCGTCCCCAGCGCGTTCTTGACGTTTTCCCGCGTAAGCGCCTTGCCGCCCGACAGGGTCATGAGCAGCTTTTTGGCCTCCGGGCCCTGCACGGCGATGGCGGCATAGCGGTCGGAGACGTTGGTAAGCGTGACGTTATAACGCTCGGCCTCGCGCATCAGGTGGGCGAGGTCCTTGTCGATGTTGCCCGCGTTGATGACAAGGAAATACTTTTCCGCCTCAAAGCGGTAGAGATATGCGTCGTCGATGGCGCAGCCGTTCTGGTCGGGGATGATGCAGTACTGCGCCTGATTGAGATCCAGCGCCTGCACGTTGCTGGACAGGACGTGCTGCAAAAACCGGACCATGTCCGGCCCTTCGACGTCGATACGGCCCATATGGGACACGTCGAAAATGGCGCAGCGGCTGCGGCAGTAGAGATGTTCGGCGACGATGCCGTCCGGGTACTGGATGGGCATATCCCAGCCGCCGAAGTCGACCATCGTGGCCCCGGCGTCCAGATGGGCCTGATAGAGTACGGTTCGTTTCAGTTCGCTCATGGTGTTCCTCCCTTTTTCCTGATCTCGCGCAGGCTGTGCGCCTGCGGGTATGCAGTGCTTCGATAATCCTTATCCGCCCGGTCCGCCTCCAGCAGATCCAGCCGGTCCAGTTCCTTGAGTTTGCGGTAAATGCGCAGCCATGCGCATTCGTTTTCGGGGTTGACCTCGCAGCGGCCGTTCCGCTGTCCGCCGCACGGCCCGTGGACGAGCGATTTTGCGCACTGCGTCACGGGACAGATGCCGCCGGTCTGGCCGAGCATACAGTCGCCGCACATCCGGCAGGCCTCACGGAAAACGCCAGCACGTTCAATCTGCCCGAGAAACAGCGTGTCGTTCGCGGGGAAAACCGGAACCGCAGTATTGGCCGCGACAGTCTGTGTGCCGTCGCCGCAGGCCAGACAGACGATGGCCTCCGCGCCGCTGTCGCGCAGGGGCTTGAGATCGCGCTTGACGAGCAGCATATGGCAGCACTCGTCCGGCAAGACCGTACCGACTGTCTCGATCCCCTGCTCCTGCAGCAGCTGGCGCATCTGCTCCAGCTCCTTTTCTCCGCCGGTCTGACAGGCTGCGGCGCAGCTGGCGCAGCCGACCAGCGCGACGCGGCGGACACCGCGCAGCATCGCAAGCACCTGCTCCACGGGCTTTTTTCTTGTTACGATCATATGCTTCTCCTTAAAAAACAGAAAACAGAGCGCGCCAAAAGAAGGCGCGCTCTGTTCGTAAACCTGAAAGATTCTCCCGGCTGACCGGGATTGCTTCTTCGGTGCTGCGGATGCAGCTTTCCAGAGTTCCGTCCGGAATCAGTTTTTTTGCCTGAGAGTTCGTTGCGCGTTCCCCTTCGGCGGCATACGGGTATGCCCTCTCCTGATTCGTTCATCCGGCTGAATTCAGTTGTCTGAATTTGTACATTCTGACGAAAATCGCTTTTGTTCATCTGCGTATCTTATCTACTTTTTCAGTCTATCGTATTTCCAAGAAAAAAGCAAGCACTTTTTGGGAAATGCGCAAAAACAGCCCCCAACAAAGGGGGCTACACACAGCCGCCGGTGGATGGACACGCCATCCGCCGGCGGCTGTGATACTTGCTGTGAGAGAAGACCTACTCCACACCTACGATGGGTATCGCTTGCTGAATCGCAGGTATATTCCCGCAGCTTGTATCGTCCTGCCTATATCTTCTATACGGAAGGACCGAGACTCTTCCAGCCACGATCGTTTTCTTTGTGATCCACAGGGTTTTGCAGCCCACATCCATAGCTTGAGCAGTTTCCTGATTTCGGGAAACTGCTCTTTTTCAACGAGATAAAATTCAAGCGTCCGTTGATGCATTTGCCGCAGCCGGAACAGGAGCAGGGGTTCACAATGGAACAGACAATGTAATATTCGCAGGAAGCCGGAATTTTAGAAGTCCCGGCTTTTTTGCGTTCATGAGGTCAGCTTGGTATAAAAACAGGGAAAATGCGGAAATCATATCCACAAGGAGCGTGAGGCTATGGAAATGACCGTCAAGGACGAGCGGAAGCTGGTTGAGATCTGGCTGACGAATGCAGAAAAGTCAGACCCGGTCCTGCGCGCCGGCTTGCAGAGCGTCTATGACACATACAAAAAGAAAAAGTATCTGGTGGCCGTATTTGAATCGGGCAACGGCGACCTTTATGAACAGACGCGGGATCTGCTGCTTTATAACCGCCAGAGATTGGCAGAGCAGGAAGTCCAGCGTGAAAAGGCGCAGCAGATGACCATGTAGCGCCGGATACATTGGGGGCGAAGAGAAATTCTCTCTTCGCCCCCGTTTTCTTTTTATGCACCTCCCGATATACAGCGCATTTTTGTCTTGCAATCTCTATTTTGATGATGTACAATATTATCTACAAAGCAGGAACATTGAAGTAGATATTTGCGGTAGAAGTGTGGCTGATTGAGGAGGTTGCGTATGAATGAACCGGTGAAAAACGAAATTCAGCTTTTTGAAGACCAGAAGATCCGCGTGGCGTGGGATGCAGCGCGGGAGGAATGGTATTTTTCCATTGTGGATGTTGTCGGCGTGCTGACAGACAGCCCCGACTATAATACCGGGCGGAAATACTGGAACAAGCTGAAGCAGCGGCTGAAAGACGAGGGCAATGAACTGGTGACGAATTGTCACCAGTTGAAAATGCGGGCGGCGGACGGTAAAAACCGCCTCACGGACGTTGCCGACACCGAGCAGCTTCTGCGCATCATCCAGTCCATTCCCTCCAAGAAAGCCGAGCCGTTCAAGGCGTGGCTGGCGATGGTCGGCCGGGAGCGCATTGAGGAAACCATCGACCCGGAGCAGGCAATCGACCGCGCGCTGGAAACCTATCTGAAAAAGGGCTATTCCGAGGAATGGGTACATCAGCGGCTGCTTGCCATCCGCATTCGCAACGAGCTGACAGACGAATGGAAAAAGCGCGGCGTGCAGAAGGGCAAAGAATACGCGATTCTGACGGACGAGATCACCCGCGCGTGGGCTGGCATGAACACACGGCAGTATAAAAATCTCGAGGGACTGAAAAAGGAAAATCTCCGCGATAATATGAGCGATCTGGAGTTGGTGCTGACCATGCTGGCAGAATCGTCCACGACCGATATTGCGAAAGCCGAGCAGCCGCAGGGCTTTGACGAAAACCAGAAGGTCGCCCGGCGCGGCGGCAATGTCGCGGGTGTGGCGAGAAAAGCGCTGGAAGCCGAGAGCTTCCGCCAACTCGTCACGGACATAGTAACGGACGCGGCGCAGCTGCCGGAGCAGACGGAGGAGAACGCAAATGGGAAATGAGCCGAAAAGCAACTACCGAGGAATCCTCGGCAGCTGGCGGCAGACGGAACAGTATCTCAAGGGTGAATGCGAATGATAGAACGCTTTGACATTGCGGGGTATGCCCGCATTTCGGTCGATGAGGAACTCGACCGCGACAATGTGTCGATCGAAAACCAGAAGTCCATCATTGAGGATTTTGTAACGACGCACTTTCCGAACAGCACGCTGACGTTTTTTGAGGATCGTGACCGCTCCGGCTACACATTCGAGCAGCGCGAGGGGTATCAGGAGATGCGCCGGGGGCTGATGAGCCACAAGTACGACATTCTCATCGTCAAGGACTTCTCCCGCTTTTCCCGCCGCAACTCGCGCGGACTGGTAGAGTTGGAGGATCTGCGCGATGCGGGCGTGCGGATCATTTCGATCGGCGATAACATCGACTTTCCGAATGACGACGACTGGCTCAAAATTCAGTTCCAGTTCTTAATCAACGAAATGCCCGTCACGGACACGTCGAAAAAGGTGCGCAGCGTCGTGAAGCGGCGGCAGGAGGAGGGGCGCTGGCTCTGCGCCGCGCCGTATGGCTACATTCTCAACAAACAGCAGGTTTTTGAGGTCGTGCCGACGGAAGCCGAGGTCATCCGGACGATTTTCAGGCTCTACTTGGACGGCTGGGGCTACAAAAAAATTGCAAACTACCTGACGGACAACAACGTGCCCACGCCGCGGATGTCCGAATGTGAGCGCCGCGCCGCCGCGGGAGAGCCCGTCCGCCGCAAGACGAAAGCGGCGTGGGCGATCGTCACGGTGCAGGGGATTCTCGACAACGATTTTTATATCGGCACGCTGCGGCAGGGAAAATTCACGCGCGTAAAAATCAATGGCACAGACCGCAAGCTGGACGAGAGCGAGCACCGCGTCTTTGAGCACCACCATCAGGAGATCATCGACTACCGCACGTTTGCGACCGTGCGCTCTCTGCGCGAAAGCCGCTCGACAAATAACTATCGCGGGATCAAGGTCAACGACAACGTGTACTCGGGACTTCTCGTCTGCGGCGACTGCGGCAGTCCGATGTTCGCCATGAGCCGGAGCGATCTGACGCCCGCCTATACCTGCGGAACGTATCACAGGCGTGGACTCAAGGGGTGCACGAGCCACCATATCCGCGTGGAAACGCTCGATGCGCTGGTCAAGGACTATGTGCGGAAAGTCCGTGACAATTCCAGCACCATGCTCGAGCGGCTGAACGCCGATCTGGAGAAAGAACAGGCCGACATTGCGGAGACGAAGCGCACGGAAGAAAATCTGGAAGCCTTACTGCTTGACAAGCAGGAGGAGCTGAAAGCGACCAAACGCCAGCGCATCCGCGACATCATGAAGCACCCGGAGCAGGAAGCGCTTTTAGACGAAACCTACGACGAGCTGGAAGCGGAGCTGACACAGCGCATTGCGGGCATTCAGCACCAGATCGAATTTGCCAGCGACAAGCGCAATACCATCATCCGCATCAACCGCGTGGCGAAAACGGCAATGGATGTATTTCACGACATTCTGGAAAAGCCGTCGCTCGACCGCAATGACCTGAATCTGATGATCGAAAAAATCCGGGTCTATGAGGATCACATCGAGGTGCAGCTCAAGGCGGACATCGACAGCCTGCTCAAGACCGGCGCGCTTCCGGAGGACGCCGTAAATTTTAATTGGGACACGGAAAATAGCGAATCCCAGCTTGTAGGGGCGGACGACTCTGTCCGCCCGCGGGTCGATGTGGGCATCGACCCCTACGAAACTGAAATTGTCCAAGGTGCGGCGCACCGAAAGGACAAGGTTTTCCGTGTCAGTGTTATCAGCAGCGGCGACCCGCTGGAGATTTATACGGAGAAGGACGGCGAGGTGATCTTTAAGAAATACTCGCCGATGGGCGATCTGGGGGAATTTGCGGGACAGATCTGTGAAGCGATTGGGAAGAACACCGGATATATCGCGGCGGTCTGCGACCGGGACGCGATCATTGCGGTGCATGGCGTGCAGAAGCGGGAGCTTCTGGACAAGCGCTGCTCGCAGGAGCTGGAGCAGCTCATGGAGCTGCGGCGCAGCTACCGCTATCAGGACGGCGATCTGCCCGTCCGTCCGGCCGACGGACGCATCCGACCGCTACCGCGTCGGCGCTGCGGCCCCCATTGTGACAGAGGGCGACTTAATGGGCTGCGTCCTGCTTCTGAGCGAGGACGGCGCGCCTGCGCTCGGCGAGGCGGAGCAGCGTCTCGTGCAGACCGTCGCGGGCTTTCTCGGACGGCAGATGGAGAGCTGAACAAGCAGGCAGGGATTCGGTTCCCTGCCTGTTTTTGCGGGTGGAGAAAAAACAGTAGCAAAGCGGCGGAAAATCTGTTATACTACTATAATATAAGGCGAAGTATAGGCCGAGAAAGGAACACCGAACATGGACTTTACCGGCTTTCTGGGAAATGACGCCGTCAAGGCGCGTCTGAGCGGCGCATTCGCCAGCGGACGCGTGGCGCACAGCTATCTGCTCTGCGGGCCTGCCGGTTCTGGCAAGCATACGCTCACGCGGATCTTATCGGCGGCAATGCAGTGCGAGGGGCGCAGCGGAAAGATCCCCTGCGGCGTCTGCTCCGGCTGCCGCAAGGCGCTTGAGGGTGTCCACCCGGATATCATCACCGTCGACGACCCCGACCACAAGGCCATGACCGTCGACCCCATCCGCGCAGCCAGAAGCGATATGTTCATCCGCCCGAACGAGGGAAAGCGCAAGATCTACATCATCCCGCGCGGGCAGGATATGAACGAATCCGCGCAGAACGCGCTGCTGAAGATTCTGGAGGAGCCGCCGGATTACGGCGTGTTCCTGATCCTGTCGACCAACGCGGAGCGGCTGCTGCCGACCATCCGCAGCCGCTGCGCGGAGCTGCAGCTCGGCCCGGTGGCGCAGGATGAGGCGCTGCCGTTTCTGCGGCAGAATGCGCCGGACAAGCCTGACGGCGTTCTGCGCGCGGCCTATCTGCGCGCGGGCGGCTTTCTGGGTCAGGCGCTGACGCTTTTGCAGGATGCGGAGGACGAACCGTTCGTCCGGCAGTTTGCCGCGGCCTATGCCGCGCATGACCGGATGGCGCTGCTGCGCGTGCTGCTGCCCATGGAAAAGGCGAAGCGGGAGCAGCTGCTTCCCGCGCTGCAGCAGCTGCGCGCGTGCATCTGCGGTGCGCTGACGCAAAGAGGCGGACTGGACACCGCGTCGGAAAGCGCCGCGCAGATCGTCGCCAGCCGCTCCGGCTCAGAGCTTTTGCAGGCGTCCGACAGCATTCAGGCTGCCATTGACGCGCTGGCCGCCAATGCGTCGGCAGGCGCGGTCACCGGCTATCTTGCGATGAAGCTGCGCTGAGCGCCGAATCTGAAATTTTACCTTGCCGCAGGCTCTGCGGCAGATTGGAGAGAACCATGCAAGAACAGACCCCCGATACCGTTCTGGAGCAGCAGACAGCTGCATCAGAACCGGAAGATCAGGTGCAGGAGCCAGCGGCTGATATACAGCAGCCTGCACAGGCCGCCGCGCCTGCAAAGGAGGAAGCGCCCGCCCAACCGGCGGAGCCTGCCGCCGTTACCGTGGTGGACATCCGCTTCCGCAATAATGCAAAATCCTATTATTTCGACCCTGCCGGACTGACGCTGCAGGCCGGTGCGCACGTCATCATCGACACGGCGCGCGGAGACGAATTCGGCCTCTGCGCTGCCGGCAACCACCCGGTCAAGCCGCGTGAGCTGGTGCTGCCGCTGCGCAGGGTGCTGCGCGTAGCGACGCAGCAGGACGAGCGCGCGAACGCAGAGAACCAGGAAAAGGAAAAGAAGGCCTTTGAGATCTGCCAGCAGAAGATCGCCGCGCACGGGCTGGAAATGCAGCTTGTCTCGGCGGAATGCGCCTTTGACGGCAGCAAGCTTCTGTTTTTCTTCACGGCGGACGGCCGCGTCGATTTCCGCGAGCTGGTCAAGGATCTGGCCTCCGTCTTCCGCACGCGCATCGAGCTGCGGCAGATCGGCGTGCGCGACAAGGCCAAGATGGTCGGCGGACTCGGCGTATGCGGCAGGCCCTTCTGCTGCAAGGAATTCCTCGATGATTTCCAGCCCGTTTCCATCAAAATGGCCAAGACGCAGAACCTCAGCCTGAACCCGACGAAGATCTCCGGCACGTGCG
>ERZ825137.5852-NODE-5852-length-11107-cov-8.220232_pt1 | contig 11107 bp, 9 predicted proteins | sample MGYA00519873_ERZ825137 | MGnify/ENA primary metagenome ERZ825137 (study PRJEB31778, sample SAMEA3449190) | human gut metagenome | biome: human gut; feature: human-associated habitat; material: faeces | place: United Kingdom | collected 2010/2012 ... | reverse complement strand
GATGTGTAGCATTGGTAATCAACGCCGTCTGTCCGTCCGTCACGGGAATGAAACCTCAAGTTGAATTTGTTTCCGCACTGGCAAATCATCAACCGTCCGTAGACAGTGGTATGTTGCATTCTTCCTGTTCTGCGTTTTCCTTTGTTATGGTTTTTCAGAACCGCCGACTTGGCATCCATCAGTTTTTGTACTTGCTCATACTCCTCGACGGTTACGATTGGCTCGTGTGTGCCTTGAACCTGAACATACTCCAAATCACCGTAATTCTTGATTTTCTTCTGCTTCAGGAAATCAGGCGTATATTCCTTGTGGTAGGTTATGATGCCGCAGTAAAAGGAATTACGAAGCATTTTCGAAATGTACGATGCAAACCACTGTTCCTTTCCCAGCGCCGTCAGCCGTCCAGCTTTCTCAAGCTCGTACTGGATGGTTGTTACTCCCATTCCACTCAGGTACATATCATAAATCATTCGCACCGTCTTTGCCTGTTCGGGGTTGATGACCATCTCCTTGCCGACACGGTCGTATCCGAGGATATTCCCATTGCCGTAGAACACACCGTTTTGCATAGAGGTCTCCTGTCCAGCTTTTACACGGATGGATGTTTTGCGGCTCTCGTCCTGTGCAAGGGTTGCCATGATCGTAAGCCGCAGTTCACCGTCGCCGTCAAAGGTTTTGATGTTGTCGTTGAGGAAAAACACCTCAACACCGTATTCCTTCAACAGCCGAGTGTACTGAAGGGTATCCACCGTGTTTCTCGCAAAACGGGAAACCTCACGGGTAATAATCATATTGAACTTCTTCTGCCGTGCATCCTCAATCATTTTCATAAACTGCGGACGCTTCTCAGCCGAAGTTCCCGTAATACCTTCATCAATATACTGTGCGGTCAGAGTCCAGTCAGGTCTTGCCGCCAAAATTGGCTTATACCAGTCAAGCTGGTTACCGAGAGCTGAAAGCTGTGCTTCGTGCTCCGTTGATACACGAGCGTATATAGCAACATCTCTCTTTTGAAAATCGGAATTTAATCCATACATTACTTACCCTCACCTTCCTGCTTTTCCTTTTTGTAACAGGTGAAATCGGCAATGCAGACATCATCCTTGTATTCCTGAAGGATGTTCCTAAATACATGGCCGGGGATTTCGCCGTCAAGATAAAGCTGCTCGATGAGCTTCAGTGCACCGAAAATATTGTTTTCTTTATCTGCCTTGATCATATTCATTTTCGGGCACCTCCTCAACGATGCGATTTCGGCAATCGCACATTCGAGGGCTTCTTCCAAATCGAATAGTCAAAGCCACGATATTGATTGCACACATCGCAAAGCTCTCGCACAGTTTGGATGGGGTCTGAGCGTTCGACCCAATAGGCAGGGTCGTTAAAGTAGATATCTGCGCATCTGCGGCACAAGCACAGTTCCATATACGGAGGGTGTTTTCTGAAATCAGTCATTTCTCAGGCCTCCATTCTCCGCAACGGATCGACGGATTCGCTTTTGCATGCGGGTGAGCCTGAGAGAAACAGCCGCAACAGAGGTGTGATATATCCGGTTCGCTACTTCTGAAAGTGTGTATCCATCCCGGTACAGCAGAGTCAGAAGCTCTTTCTGATCTGGATTGAGCTTGCAAACCGCACAATAAAGAGCGTTGTTCTCGATTTCGTCGATGAGATCGATCATCCACTTGTTTTCAAACAGATTGCACACACGGTGTTCAAACTCGCTGCGCTCAATATCGGGGGCAAATTCCTCTAAATAAATCAGGGCATCGTTCAGATCGTCGCCATAATAATTGATTTCTGCATTTACGCAGCGGCAGTCCGAAAGTGTTGCCCACACCACATCACGGTAGATGCTCAACAGCAGTTTTGTTTTATGGAATATATCGTCCTGCGGCAAGCCCAACTGCTCATACATTTTTGCGATGCTTTTTGCTGCTCTTGTATTGTTCCTTCCCATTGCCGCTCCTTTTCCGTATGAACGGGCATACTAATCACGATTGCGTATCTTCAACATCTGAAAATTGCGGTATCTTTCCGAAACCTCTTGACAGGATACGCAAGTTCGAGTAAGATAAACACGTAGTCTAATTGCGCATCCCTATTATACGCAGTTTATATGCGCTTGCCAACGGAAAATAGCAATTTAATTTCCGGAATACTTTGAACGCTACGGAGGACGGTACAATGCGGTTTTGCGAGAAATTAAAAGATGCCCGCACAAAGGCGGGCTTGAAGCAGGAGGAACTAGCGAAGGCACTTGGGGTATCCCTCAGGACGATCACCAACTACGAGTCCGGCGAGTGCTATCCAAGAAAGCGGGACATCTATCACAAACTGGCAGAACTGTTTCACACCGAAGAAAATTATTTCCTGAATGAGGACGAGGAGTTCCTCCTTTCTGCCGCAGAGAAATACGGCGCGAAGGGCGCAAAACAGGCGCAGGCACTGGTGGATGAAGTCAGCGGCCTTTTTGCGGGCGGAAATATTGCCGATGAGGATCTGGATGTGATGATGAAGGCTCTGCAGGATGCGTATTGGATTGCCAAAGAGAAGAATAAGAAGTTCACGCCCAAGAAATATCGCAGGGACTAATTTTTAGCTGTCCGGTTAATTGGACACGTCTTATGTTAGAATGGCGATGTCAAAACAGGCAGAGGGGGGTGTTCGCTCTTGGATATTCAGACTTTGGAGATCGTGCAGACAGCAAACAGACTGGTCGATACGTTCGGCACGAGGGACCCGCACAGAATCGCCCAAGCGCTTGGAATTGAGGTCATCTCCGTGGATTTCAAACGGCAGCGTGGAGCCTATAAGGTTCTGATGCGCAACCGATTTATCTTCATAAAAAACGATCTGGACCCGGTGATGGAAAGAGTTGTTATGCTCCACGAGATCGGACATGATGTTCTTCACCGGAAGGAAGCTGTAAAAGCAGGCGGCTTTAAAGAGTTCAATATCTTTAATATGCGGGAGAACCGGATGGAATATGAAGCAAACGTGTTCGCTTCCCAGGTATCCTTAGATGACGAGGAAATTCTCGAATACATACACTATGGCTATGATATCCAGCGGATTGCCAGCGCGATGCACACGGATGCAAACCTTGTTGCGTTAAAGACAGACGCGCTGATTGCACAGGGCTACTGTCTGCACCATCAGGAGTATGAAAACAGATTTTTGAAATAGAACGGCAAAGGGTATCACGGCGTTGATAAACAACAATAAAATGTGAGGTTTGCAGAAACCTGTTCGGGTGAGCAATTTGTGCAGACGGCATTTGCACAAATCTCATGGGGTATACCGTTGGCCGCTTACCAGATGATACAATGCGTAATTGGTACGCTTGCGGAAGGTGCTGCATCAGTGCCGGAAGCTTTTGAGGCTGATGCTTTCCTTTTGGCGCGAAACTCGATACAATAGAATCCGCACAGAAGCCTGCGCCACCCTGAATTCGGTTGTAATCCCAATGATTTTATGTTAGAATCAATATTAGATCAAAATACATATCTGGTTCAAAAGATAACCGAGATTCCTACCTGTTGGATTATATACCGTTGTCCGAACATAGCTGTGGAATCGCTCCAGGCGCATTATGTTTGGAAATGCATTGCATGTGCGAACTATTGGATACATAATTGTGTTATTGCATAAAGGAGAAACGCTATGCCATATTTAGAAACTGTCCAAGAGCTTCTGGAAGCCAAAGAGGGCGAACACGTCCAATTCAAAGAAGCCAAAAATCGGTTTGACTTTGGAGAGGCGGCGAAGTGCTGCTGTGCTTTGGCGAACAATGGCGGCGGTAAGTTGGTATTTGGCATCACGGACAAGAGACCCCGCAGCGTGGTCGGGAGCGCAGCTTTCGACCAGCCGGAGCGTACCCGCATGGGCTTGATTGAGAAATTGAAGGTCAATATTGATTTTCAGCTTTTCAACTACGAGGGAAAGCGGGTTCTGGTCTTCGACGTAAAGAGCCGTCCCATCGGCATGCCGGTACAATACGACGGCGTAGCGTGGATTTACGAGGGCGATACGCTCAAGCCCATGCCGGAGGATATGCGCCGCAGCATCTATGAAGAAACCGGCGGCGACTTCTCTGGGACGATCTGCGCCGGGGCAACGGTCGATGATTTGGACGAGACAGCCATTGAAAACTTCCGTGCCAAGTGGATCGAAAAGAGCGGCAAAAAGCAGCTTGCCACGCTGTCTAAGGAGCAGCTTCTCCACGACTGCGGCGCAATCACGGATGACGGCGTGACGTATGCAGCTCTGATCCTGTTCGGCAAGAACGCGGCGATCATCAAGTATCTGCCGCAGGCTGAGATCATTTTTGAGTACCGTTCCTCCGAAGCATCGGGTCCGGCAAATCAGAGAGAAGAGTTTAAGGTCGGCTTCTTCGCTTGCTATGACCGCGTGTGGGAGCTTGTCAATCTGCGGAACGACAAGCAGCACTATCAGGAAGGCTTTTTCGTGTTTGACATTGCGACCTTCAATGAGCGCGTTGTCCGAGAAGCGATCCTGAACGCGGTGAGCCACAGAAACTATCAGTTTGGCGGCAGTATCTTTGTCCGCCAGTTCCGCGACAGGTTAGTTGTCGAAAGCCCCGGAGGACTTCCATTCGGCATTACGCTCGACAACATACTGGATCGCCAGCTTCCGCGCAACCGCCGTATTGCTGAGATCCTTTCGCTCTGCGGCATGGTGGAGCGTTCCGGTCAGGGCATGAACCTGATGTTTGAGCTGAGTGTGCAGGAGGCAAAACCGCTTCCCGACTTCACTGGCACAGATGACTTCTTCGTCAGCGTCACACTGAACGGACTGATCCTCGACAAAGCGATGCTTTCCGTTATCAACCGGATCAGCGAAAGAGGCGCGGAGCTACTGTCCACCGAGGACTTCCTTGTGATTGATGCTCTGTACCATGAAAGACCGCTGAATGAGAAGATGCAGTCCCGTTTGAACCGGCTGATCGAGATGGGTATTGTCGAGCATATCGGCCGCAAGAAGTATGTTCTTGCCAGAAGCCTCTATGCGGCAACGGGCAAAACCGGTGTGCATACAAGACGCGTCGGCTTGGATCGAGATACCAATAAAGAGCTGCTGTTAAAGCACATTCGGCAGAACAACGAAGTTGGTACTCCGTTCAAAGAATTGCAGCAAGTTTTGCCGGGTCTCAACCGCAATCAGATTCAAGTGCTGATGCGGGAACTCAAGGAAGACGGAAAAGTGGTCTGCAAAGGCAAAACCAGTGCTGCGAGATGGTTTATCATCAAGTGATTCACCGGCGATTTCAGATGTGTTTTTGTGTTCAACTTGCGACTAACTTAAAACCAACTTGCGACCAACTTGCGACCTAATCAGTATGTTGGTGATGTCAATTTTCATTTATTATGCCCTCCCGGTGTTACGCGCACAACCAAAATAAATCTCTGCAAAAGCGGAAATCCCAGACCATCAATGCTGATAGTTTGGGATTTCTGTTTTTTTGAAGATGTTGCTTTTGTGTTAGTCCATTTTAATTTTCCATGCAATAGGCGATCTCGAGAGAAAGACTCGCACAGGCTGGAAAATACAACATCCTTGCCCGGTGCGAGTCTTTGCACTTATGCAATTTGAATCGCTGTGTACCGAGCGGTACGCGCGGTGGTGTAAGCGGTCGGCGTGCTTGGCTCCTCAATTGATTGCGGCCTGTGCCACGCTATCGCTTTTCAGATGAGATCGGTGGTTCCTGCCCGAAGCGGCTCAGCTCACGTTGCCGTTCTTGTCACAGGTCAGAGAGAGATTATATGTTTTATCAAAAGTAATGGCTCCCAAATATTTCTTCACCATTCTGGCTGAACCGTATGCGGTGTTTCCGCTTCTGGTTGCGGACTTGGAAGCAACAGACCAGATGCTGTTGTAAATTGTGACATTACAGTTGGAGGCTGTGCAGGTCGAGCCGGTCCCGGTGTAGGTAAAGGAGCCGGTAAGGGTGATCTTCCACTGCGGGACTCCCTCCGTGCTGTTGAATATATAGTTTTTTGCCTTCGTTATAGAACCCAAAGCTCTGGCCTGCGGCAGGGTCTCCAGCGTGATCTCAAGATAGCTGCCGTCCGCATAGGAGATGACTTCCAGCAGTTCCTCTCCCGCGCTTGCATGCGCAATCTGCGTGGGAAGCCCCGATAGCAGCAGGACAAAGGCGAGCAAACCGGCAATTACTTTTTTCATAATATCCCTCCGTATTTCTATTTTTGCTTCACTCGATATATACTTCGATGTACGGCGCGTCGCCAATGCTATTCCTATCCCGGACTGTCACGATGGTGACCAGAGCCACCCAGGAAATCAGAATGGCCAGCGTTGTGACGCAGACCGCGAACAGCACACGCCTCCGGATGCGAAGGCCCTTCAGGACCGCTGCAGTTTCCATATTTTCCACATACGCTGCCGCGATCTCCTGCGGCGTTCCCAGCTGTGCCTGAATCGCCGCAACGTCCGCGTCGGGATGTTCCTGGGCGAATTCCTGCACGGTCTCCCTGATCTGCGTCATGACATACCGGCGCATCTTGCCGCCCGGCAGCCATGACCGCACCTTGCGGTAATAGCGCCTTGCCGCCCGTTCAGCTGTGTTCATTTTTTCCTTGCCCCCCCTGAATAATTTGAAAAACACCCTGTGTGATCGCCCGGTACTCCCGGCTCAACTCCTGCAGACGGCGGCGGCCGGGCTCCTCCAGATGATAGTAAACACGCGTCATCCGTTTGCCTACCAATACCTTTTCGCCGGAAAGCATGCCCTGATCCTGCAGCTTATAGAGTACCGGGTACAGGGAGCCTTCCTCTGTCACAATGGCTCCGCCGCTGCGTTCGGTGATTTCCTGCACGATTTGATATCCGTACATGTCTTCCTGATCGAGCAGAGCGAGGATCAGCAGCGATATAAGACCCCGCTGGAAGCAGCTCTGTGTATTTTCCTTTTTTGCCATCTCATACATTCACCTCGGCCGTTTGTATCAGCTTGTCAAAAGTTCTCGCGGGAGTTCTGCAAGATCACTTTCAAAATCGGAATGCATTGACTGCGAAGAAGAAAATGCAATTTTAACTGCAGAAACAGACAATCGGTCTGGAAAATACTATGGCGTTATTTTTTGGTGCAGAGTTTCCTACTGGACTTTCTGACCGTACATCTTTTGACAATATGCTACCAATACATATAATACAGGCTAATCATAATAGGTCAATAACTTTTGCGAAAACAATTATTGACATTTTGTTGGAAACGATATATTCTTTTAGTAGAGGCCTGAAAATTATTGGTAATAATTGCCAATTTTCGCTTATTGGGCCATAGACGAAGCTGCCCGAAAGTCGATAGAACATTTCGGATGCTTCAAAAATGAAAAGAGGTAATTATTATGAAAAAGAGCCTTTGGACCCGGCTGGTTTCTCTCCTGCTGGCGGTGGTGCTCTGCGTCGAGCTGCTGCCTGCGGTGGGGTCTGCGGTTTCTCCTTCCGAAGATTTGGAGCATACCGTCGAGGGGACGGTCGAGGAGCCGGCTGAGGTCGCGTTCGAAGAGGCTTCGCTGCGCGGCGAGCGCGTCAAGCACTTCCGTATGGGGGACGGAAGCTATGTCGCGGTGCAGTATGACGTGCCGGTCCATCATCAGGACGCGGACGGCCAGTGGCAGGACATCGACAACACGCTCGAACCGGTCGGGCAGACCTACGCGGTGGAGGACGGAAGCGTCGCCTTCGCGGCCAGTCTGAACGGAGACGCCGTCTTCACGGCGGACGCGGACGAGCACCGGGTGCAGCTCTTTCTGGACGGTGATCCGGACGTCCTGCCCAGTCACGATGCAACACTGGTAGCTCCGGAGCCGACGGAGGCCGTCGCTCTTCCTGAGGTGACAGAAGAAACAGCGGAAGAACCGGCAGAAGAGACCGAAACGGCGGCGTCGGAAGAGGAACCTGCTGCTGAAATGATGGTTGAAACCGGGGCTGCAGCCGAGCTGGAGCCTGCCGGTCCGGCGCGCTCCTACCACGCGGCAGAGGCCGTTGTGCAGGAGCCTTTTTCTCTGCGTTCAGATGACCCGTTTGTCCCGGAAAAGCTCAGCTCCTCGCTGCTTTACCCGGACGTTTACGATGGCGTTGACCTTGCATACACGCTCTACGGCGAAACGATCAAAGAGACGATCCTGGTCAACAAAGCGCAGGCCAGCTATCTCTTTTCTTTTGTGCTGCAAACGGGCGATCTGACCGCAGAAATGCAGGAAGACGGCTCTGTCCTCCTGCTCGATGAGGCCGGATCGCCCGTTTACGCGATTCCCGCGCCCTACATGCTCGACGCCGGGGGGACGTACGCCGACGCCGTGCGCTACAGCCTCGAGGAGCTGGACCGCGGCAGCTACCGCCTGCTCGTCGATGCGGACGCCGCGTGGATCGAGGAAGAGGCGCAGTTCCCGGTCGCCATCGACCCGACGATCGTCAAGATTTCGCAGTCCGGCTCCCTCTCGTGGGCCTATGTCTTCTCCGGTAGGCCGGACACCAGCTTCCCCGAAAGCACGGTGCGGGTCGGCTATACCCAGCATAACGGCAGCGGCGAATATCAGGCCATCGCGGCGGTCGACAAGCTGCCTGAACTGCCCTCCGGCAGCATGGTCACGGCGGCTGCCATCCATGCATTACAGTCCGGCTTCAGCAACGTTTCTTCCGACGATTTCCAGTACCTGTACGCCCACCAGCTGACAATTGACAAGACGGGAAATCAGAAGTACAGCGACTGGATCAAGACCCTGACGTGGAATAAAATTTATGCAAACGGAACGAATCCTTATAAGACCGCGACGGAGGATTTCATCCGCCTGACCAGTACGAACGGCTACCGCTCGCTGGATATCACCCGCGCGGCCCGCAGCTGGTACAGCGGCGGGAAATGCCATGCGATCCTGCTGCGCTCGGACTGCAGCGCGAGCAAGCGCATCGTCTCCTCGTTCCAGACGGGTGCGTCGTATCTCACGGTGACCTACCGCAACGACTTCGGTCTGGAGAGCTACTACACCTACCAGACACAGAGCGCGGGCCGTGCCGGTACCGGCTATATCTCCGACCACATGCAGCGCCTGACCTTCGTCGTGCCGCTGCTCTCGTCGGATAGCAGCGTGATGCCCTTCGGGCTGTCGCTCGTGTACAACTCCGGCCTCAGCCGGGAGTCCTTCGGCGTGCAGCAGAAAGAAAACCCCAACGAGCCGCCCGACTATACACGCGACTACCGCAATATGCTGCTCGGCTCCGGCTGGAAGCTCTCCGCGCAGCAATGCGTCCAGTCCGTCCGCATCGGCTCGGACGACGCGCAGACCCTCTACTGGGTCTACACGGACGCCGACGGCACGCAGCACTATTTCTCCAAGGAGGGAGGCGGCGGAGCCGAAACGGACGGCGTCTTCCGGGACGAGGACGGCCTCGGCCTGAAGATGACGTGCCAGGCGAACCCGGACAGCGACACCGGCCACACGAACTTCACCATAACGGACGACAACGGCAATGAGACCTTCTTCCGCGACGGCATCCTGACCTATACAAAGGACGCCTACGGCAACGGCATTTATTATTGTTATAACGGCATCAACTTCGACACCCCGGACGGCAAAAGCTGGCGCCCGACAAACGAGGTCTTTAACCGCCTGACCCGCATCTGCCGCCAGAACAAGGGCGCTTCGGTCGAATACCTCGCCAAGCTGATCTACGACGCGGATGGCAGGCTCCTCCGCGTCGGCGACGAGGCCGGGAAGGAGACAAAGTTCCATTACGACAACACCGCGGACGTCCGCCAGCTCGATTACCTCCTCTGCCCGGACGGCACAAAGCTGAACTACACCTACGATACGACCGGCCTGAACGGCGCGCACGACGGCGAGGCCAATTACGGCATCTGGTATACCTACCACACGGACGGCACCATTGACCAGTTCTATGAATTCACCCTCGACGGCGGAACGCATGTGCCCGGCGACACGGTCAAGTGCTGGAACGGCAAAAACCGCTCGAGCTACCGCGCGTTCGGCGCGGACCAGCTGGCAGAAACGGATGACGACATCCGCCTTGAGGTCGTCTTCGACAACTGGGGCCGCACCGTCTCCACCTATACCACCAATACGGATATCACGCGCATCCTCGGCAGCTCCGCCGCTTCCTATACGGACACCGCGGAGCGCAGCAAGCAGAATAACCGCCTGACGAGCGTCGGCTCGACGGGCATGACGGCGGAAAACCTCCTGCGGGACGGCGGGCTGGAATCGGAGGACGGCTGGACGAACGCCTCGACCGGCAGCGGCTCCGCAGCGGCCCGCACGACGATCACGAACGACGAAAACCGCCGCCACGGCACGGGCGGCCTGAATCTCTACCTCCCGGACGGCGCAGGCAGCGGCGATGCAGCCGCCATCTCCCGCCCCGTAACGCTCACCGCCGGGGAGACCTACACCCTCTCGGGCTACTTCTCCGCCAGCTCCCACCTGCGCTGGAGCAGCGGCGCGCGGCTGGAGGCCGTCGTGCAGGGCGGAGGCGCGGAGCAGACCGTCCTGCTGACGGATGCCCGCCCGTCCGCCGCCATCGAAAACGGCTGGCAGCGCGTGACCGCCACGTTCACGGCCCCGGCGGCGTCCTGCCGCATCGCCTTCCGCATGAGCGGCTGCACGGGCACGGCCTACCTCGACGATCTCCAGCTGGAGCAGGCGGAGGCCGCCTCCACCTATAACCTCCTGCAGAACGCCTCGTTCGAATTCGGCGATGCGGGCTGGAACCTGCAGGGCGGCTCGGCGGCGGCTGCGGAAACCAAATTCGGCGCGAAGGCCATGACCATGCAGGGCAGCTACAATGGCAACCTCCATGTCAGCCAGCCCGTCGCGCTGAACTGCTCCTCGGATACGACGTTCCTGCTCTCCGGCTGGGCGCAGGCGGACTACGCCGCCCCGAACGCCGCTTTGGAGTTTGGCAGCGGCACGCGCTACTTCGGCCTGATCGCGGAGATCTTCTATGTGGGCGTGGACGACCCCGAGCGGCAGAGCGTCCCGTTCAGCTGGGCCACCGCCGACTGGCAGTGCGCCGTGGGGACCATCGTGCCGAAGGAGAGCGG
>ERZ825137.5844-NODE-5844-length-11120-cov-9.405965_pt1 | contig 11120 bp, 8 predicted proteins | sample MGYA00519873_ERZ825137 | MGnify/ENA primary metagenome ERZ825137 (study PRJEB31778, sample SAMEA3449190) | human gut metagenome | biome: human gut; feature: human-associated habitat; material: faeces | place: United Kingdom | collected 2010/2012 ... | reverse complement strand
ACAAGTTCAAGGATAAGTTCTACGAGCTGAGCAAGAAGGCGGGCAAAAAGCAGTACCTCGTGCCCTACCTGATGTCCAGCCATCCGGGCAGCACCCTGAGCGATGCCGTCTATCTGGCTGAGTATCTCTACAAAAACCACATGCGCCCCGAGCAGGTGCAGGATTTCTATCCCACCCCCGGCACGGTGAGCACCTGCATGTTCTACACCGGCCTTGATCCCTACACCCTCAAGCCTGTGTTCGTGGAAAAAACTGCGGAGGGAAAAGCGCTCCAGCGCGCCCTGCTCCAGTATTACGAGCCCCGCAATGCCGAAAAGGTCATCAAGGCGCTGAAAATGACCCACCGGGAGGACCTGATCCCGCTGCTGGTGCCCGCCGAGGGCCGCCGCGCGGTCCAGCGCTCTGCCCGCCGGGCCGAGCCTGCCGAGGTGACCATCCACAACGACGGCACCTATACTGTCCGCCCCAACAAGGGCAGGGGAGGCAGGAATCAGAGCCGCGGAACCGCCCCGGCCCGCACCGCAGGCAGCCGCCAGCCCAGCCCAGGCGCACGCTTTGCGCCCAACGGCACGGCACCCCGTAAGCCGAAGAATGATCAACAGAAAGAGAATACAGCGTGGAAAACTTCAAAAAAGAAAAAGTAAGCTTTTGGCGGCGCATTGCCGCTCTGGCCCTGGCGGCGGCGCTGGCCCTTGGCCTTGCCGCCTGTGATGCCTCGGCGGTGGTGCCGGGCAGCAGCACCCCTACGGTCAGCACTGCCCAGCCTGCCGGAGACGGCCAGACCGCCAACTTTGAGATGCACTTCCTGGATGTGGGGCAGGCCCTGAGCGTGCTGGTGGAATGTGACGGCCAGTATATGCTCTACGATGGCGGCAACGTGGACGATGGCAGCTATGTCGTCTCTTACCTGCAGAATCTCGGCGTGGAGGAGCTGCAGTATGTGTTCTGCTCCCACGCCCACGAGGATCATGTGGGCGGCCTGTCCGCTGCGCTGGCCTATTTCCCGGCAGACCATGTGTACAGCCCCGTGACGGAAGCCTCCACCAAGTGCTTTCAGGATTTCGTCAAGTACACCGGGCAGCAGGGCCTGCAGGTGGAAGTGCCCGCCGTGGGCACAGTCTGGCCGCTGGGTAGCGCCACTGTGACCATGCTGGGCCCTGTGGCGCAGTATGACAACACCAACGATACCTCCATCGTTCTGCGGGTGGATTACGGCTCCACCAGCTTTCTGCTCACCGGCGATATGGAATCGGATGCGGAGCGCGATCTTGTGAACAGCGGTGCCAACCTGAAGGCAGATGTTCTGCAGGTGGGCCACCACGGTTCCAGCACCAGCACGAGTTACATCTTCCTGAACGCCGTCCTGCCCGAGATGGGCATCATCTCCTGTGGTGTGAACAACAAGTACGGCCACCCCCACGAGGAGACCCTGAGCATCCTACGGGATGCGGGCGTGGATGTTTACCGCACGGACCTGCTGGGGGCCATCGTGATCGGTTCCGATGGACAGAACTATACCATCCGCACCGAGAAAACGGCCACCGATGCTGAGCTCAACCCCACCGACCCGGCGGCAGCGTCCACCGCGCAGCAGGGGTATATCGGCAACGTGAACAGCAAAAAGTTCCACCTGCCCAGCTGTGCCAACCTCCCTGCGGAGAAGAACCAGATCCTCTTCTCCAGCTACGAGGAGGCCATTGCGGCAGGGTACAGCCCGTGCTCGAGCTGCATCAAGTAAAAAGCATATCAAACAAGCAGCGCCCTGCCGGGACAAACCGGCAGGGCGCTGCTGTTTTCTGGGATCATTTTTTTCGCTTCTTGAAATCGACCGGCAGCGTTGTCCACCGCTTCCGGAAGAGGTACGCCGCATCCTTGGGCTGGCGCTGGCGGGTAAAGATGCCTTTTTTGTTGCCGTCCACCCGCAGGATGCCCTCGGTGGTCTGGAAATCGGCAAAATTCCACACCAGCTCACCCTGCACGAAATCGTAGTGGTCGAACACGGCGTGGGTCATCTCCAGATATTCATTCTGGTACTCGGCACTCCACATCACACTGGGGAGCTTGTGCGCACCGCTCAGGTTGTCGGTGCCGTACTCAGTGAAGATGAGCGGGCGGCCATGCAGGACTTTTGCCCAGCCGTCCATCTCATGGTGGAAGGCGGCTTCGGCATCTGCCAGCCCGGCCCCGCCCAGTACATACCAGCCATAGTAGCGGTTCAGGCTGACAAAATCGGCAAAGCGCTGGCCCTTGCTGGTGTCGGGCAGGCTGGTCATCAGGACCGTATAAGTACGGGGGCGCTTCTGGGGGTCGAGGCGGCGGGCCAGCTCGAACAGGGGCTTGAAGTATTCCTCGGTGCCCGCGCTGGTGCACTGAGGCTCGTTGAGCAGGCTCCATGCGATGACCGAGGGGTGGTTTTTGTCCCGGTCGATCATATCGGTCAGGGCTGCCTTGTGGTTCTTGAGCAGCGCAGGCGTGGTCTCCTTCTCAAAAAAGCCCTGCTGCCTGCCGTTGCCCTGATTGGCGGCCAGGAAGTTGGCCGTGCTCTGCATAAAGCCCACGGCGGGGACTTCGTCAATGATGAGGAAGCCCTCCTCATCGGCCATCTGGTAGATCTCCTCAGCGTAGGGGTAGTGGCTGGTGCGGAAGCAGTTTGCGCCAATCCACTTCATCAGCTCGAAATCCCGCTTGACGGTGGGCAGGTCGAGCCCACGGCCCCGGATGTCGGCATCCTCGTGCCGGCCGAAGCCCCGCAGATAGACCGGGCTGCCGTTGAGCAGGAAACGCCCGTGCCGGATCTCAAAGGTGCGGATGCCGATCCGGTCCAGATACTCGTCCACCACCGCGCTGCCCTCGTGGATGCGGATGACCAGATCGTAGAGATAGGCGGCGTGGACATTCCACAGCTTGGCGTTTTTGACCACCAGCGTGCCGGTGGTGCCGGAGCTTTCGGCCACCCGGGTGGTGCCGTCGTAAAGCTCCACAGTCACGGGGTGGGGGCCGTTGGTGGTCACGGTATAGTCGATCTCGGCCCCGGTCTCGGTCAGGCGGTATCGTGTGGAATAGTCCAGCACCCGCTCCTTGGGCAGGGCCATCAGCCAGACGGGCCGGTGGATGCCGGCGTAGTTGTAAAAATCAAAGTAGGGTGCGGCAATCTTTCTGCCATCCGCAAGGGTGCGGGTGGTGCCTGCGGGCAACATCGTCTCGCTGAGCTCGTTGTTCGCCAGAACACTGAGCTTGTTGAACTGGTTGTAGCGCACGATGTTGGTCACGGTGGCATCAAAGGGCAGGAAGCCGCCCTCGTGCTGGGCCACCTCCACGCCATTGACGAAGACCCGGGCCCGGTGGGTGACCGAGCCAAACCGGAGAACGATGTCCCAGCCGCTCCATTCCGCAGGGACAAAAAAGCTGGTCTCGTACCAGAAATCACCGCAGTATTCGCGGGAGGCCTTGTCGGTGAACAGGTCGCAGAAGGAGGCAGGCACCGGCATGGAAAGAGAGGAGGGCAGGTCCAGCGCCCATCCGGCCTCCACACCCTTGCTCTCGGGGTCGAAGCTGAAACGCCACATCCCGTCCAGGCCGATGAGACGGCGGGTGGTGGTAGCGCGGGGATACAGCAGGGAGCGGTTCATCAGGATGACCTCACATTCATCAGCCCGGCGGCATTTTGCGTGCCACAGGGGCGTTTATTGTCTTTGTACCCAGTATGACAGAAATTTTATAAAAGGGATAGAAAGATTTTTGAATAAATCCAGACTTTTTTCAGGAAAACAGGCGCTGCTCTGGGCAGAATACCTATTATCTCCGGCCGAGTTTAAAAACTTCCGTAAAGGGTGCCGCAAAAAGTGAATGCTGGGAAAAAGAGGGAAAAACAGAATGTGAACGAACTGTGAAAATGTACAAAAACAATACCTTAAAATTGTACGAATTCACCTAAAAAATATTCTAACATTTTTTGATAAAAGTTTGTCATAATATTGGAGTACAAACTTGGATACAGCAGAAGGGACGCTGTACCGTTTTGAATTGACCACCGAAGGAGAATACAATGGCAAATGAAATGCAAAAGACCACCCCGTTTGGGATGCGGGACAAGGTCGGCTATATGTTCGGCGATTTCGCCAACGATTTTACTTTTATCCTGTCGTCCAGCTTCCTGATGAAGTTCTATACCGACGTGATGGGCGTGAGCGCTGGTGTTGTGGGCATGATCATGATGATCGCCCGCTTTGTGGATGCCTTTACCGATGTGACCATGGGCCAGATCGTGGACCGCTCCAAGCCCACCAAGGACGGCAAGTTCCGCCCCTGGCTCAAGCGGATGTGCGGCCCTGTGGCCATCGCATCCTTCCTCATCTTCCAGTCCGGTCTGGCCGGGATGTCCTACGGCTTCAAGGTGGCATGGCTCTTTGTGACCTATATCCTGTGGGGCTCTATCTTCTACACCTCCGTCAACATCCCTTACGGCTCCATGGCTTCCGCCATCTCTGCTGACCCCAAGGACCGCGCAGAGCTGTCCACCTGGCGTACCATCGGCAGCACCCTGGCCAGCCTGGTGATCGGCGTTGGCACCCCCATGGTGGCTTACGTCACCGTCAATGGCCAGACGGTCCTCTCCGGCAGCCGCATGACCATCATTGCAGGCGTTTTCTCTGTCTGCGCCATCCTCTGCTACCTGCTCTGCTTCAACCTGGTGCGTGAGCGTGTGGATGTGCCCGCCAACAACAGCAAGATGGACATTGGCAAGATGCTCAAGAGCGTGTTCACCAACCGTGCCTTGCTGGGCATCATTGCTGCCGCCCTCTTCCTGCTGCTGGCCATGCTGACCATGCAGGGCATGGCAGGCTATGTGTTCCCCAACTTCTACGGCAGTGCCGCCGCCCAGTCTACCGCTTCTCTGCTGAGCAGCGTGCTGATCCTGCTCGTCTGCGCACCCTTTGCCTCCAAGCTGGCCAACCGGTTCGGTAAAAAAGAGCTGGCCACTGTATCCTGCATCGTGGCCACGGTGCTGGAGGTCATCTGCTTTGTTCTCAAGCCCGCCAATGTCTGGGTCTATGTCGGCTTCTTCTGCGCCGCCTTCATCTGCCTGGGCTTCTTCAACACCATCATCTGGGCAATGATCACCGATGTCATCGATGATTCCGAGGTCCGCAACGGCATCCGTGAGGACGGAACCATCTATGCGGTCTACTCCTTTGCCCGCAAGCTGGGTCAGGCGTTCTCTTCCGGCCTGACCGGCGGCCTGCTGACCATGATCGGTTACAGCGCTGCCACTGCCTTTGACCCGGAGGTCACCATGGGCATCTTCAACATCTCCTGCATTGCCCCCGCCATCGGCTTTGTGGCCGTGGCCCTGAGCCTGTTCTTCATCTACCCCCTGACCAAACAGAAGGTGGAGGAGAACGTGGCCGCACTGGCACAGCGCCATAATAAGTAAGGAAACGGATCAAGCCGCCCACGGGAAATTCCTGTGGGCGGCTTGTTTCTGCTTCAAAATTGATGTATACTAATATATCAGGAATGACACAATGGCACGAGCGGAACAACAGGAAAAAGGAGCGGTGTACGATGCGGGTGGATCCTTTGCAGATCCTTACAAAGCTGGCAGCGGTGCAGAATATCCCGACCCGGCGGGTCACCCCGCCCTTTGAGGGGTTGGAAGAGTTTGACTACGGCCTGCGGCGATCGCTGGACCCCCAGTTCGACTGGCAGGAGTTCGGCCAGCTGCTGCTGGACAGCACCCCTGAGAATACCCTGCTGCTGGTGGAGGGTACCTTTGAGCTGCACTTTGCCCTGTTCCGCATCCCCGATGAAAAAAACACGGTCTTTCTCATTGGACCCTGGACTGTGGGCCCCCGCACCCAGAGCGCCCGCAAATGGGTCAGGCGCTATCTGGGGGAAGCCGGAGAGGCCGCTGTGCAGGAGTACTACAACGGCGTGAAGATCCTGGAGGCCAGCGATTTCTATGGAGCTTTGCGGGTTGTGGTGGATACGATGTTTGGCTGCACTGTCCCGGTGCAGGAGCTGAAGGAATTCCTGCCCTTCCAGTTCCACCCGGATACCCGCTATTTCCACGAGCCGGAGTTCCAGAAGGAGATCCCGGTCACCATGCTGGAGCAGCGGTACGAATCGGAGAACCGCATTCTGGACGCGGTGGCCCGGGGCGATGAGGAAGCCGCCATCGAGGCCATGCACCAGCACTCCCGTTTTACCTATGGCGGCCGGTTCGAGGGGACACTCTACCAGCAGAAGAACAAGATGATCGTGCTGAACACCCTGCTGCGCAAGGCCATTGAGCCCAGCAAGGTGCATCCCTATTATATTGATGCCATTTCCAGCAAGTACAGCCGCATCATTGAGGAAGCCAACGAGGTGCCCAACGAGATGATGTGGCAGATGACGCGGGATTACTGTGCCTATGTCCGCCGCTACTCGCTGAAGGAGTATTCGCCCGCGGTGCAGAAGGTGATGAACTACGTCAACCTGAACGTGGCCGAGCCGCTGACGCTGAAAAGTCTGGCCGCCATGTGCTTCATCAGCCCATCGTACCTATCGGCATTGTTCAAGCAGGAGACCGGCAGCACTCTGATCGATTATATCAACACCCAGCGCGTCAACCGCGCGGCCCAGCTGCTGGTGCAGAACAACCATACCATTGCCGCCGTGGCCGAGGAAGTGGGCATTCTGGACGTGAATTATTTTACAAAGATCTTCAAAAAGACGCTGGGAGTCACCCCCACCCGCTACCGCCGCGAACACAAAGAAAAGTGAAAAATGAAAAAAATGCCCGGTTTTTCCCGGAAATGTACGTTTTGTGCAAAACTCCCGGAAAAAACGGGCATTTTCTGTACAGAGAAATTTGTTGCATGAACAGAACGATGTTGTAACCATTTTGAAAGGATTTATGGATTTTTGGCATGGAATTTGGATGTATGTTGCATTTTTGACTGATTTTGTACTTGATAGCAAAAAGAATGTTGTACACAACAATATCAACTGTGAAGAATGCACAAAGAAACGACCGGAATCTTGTGAACTTGTCCCATTGCGAATGATTTTCCAGACGGTTATAATACAAACAGAAACCATGGAACATACATGTAAGTATATTCCATGAGATGCTGTGATATGCGAATGAAGGAGAACAAGATTATGAAAATGATTTCCCGTCGTGACTTTATGAAGGCTTCTGCTGTTGTGGGTGCTGCCGGCGTTCTGACCGCCTGCGGCGGCTCCTCCAGCTCCACTGCTGCTTCCTCCACCGCCGCTTCCTCTGCAGCTGCTTCTTCTGAGGCTGCAACCGGCAGCGCAAACGTCGGTGTCTGCATCTATCAGTTTGCTGATAACTTTATGACCCTGTACCGCACCGACCTGGAAGAGTACCTGAAGGATAAGGGCTACGCCGTGACCATCGTTGACGGCAAGAACGACCAGAACACCCAGACCGAGCAGATCAACACCTTCCTGCAGCAGGGCGTTGACGTTTTGATCATCAACCCTGTTCAGACCACTTCTGCACAGACCATCGTGGATACCATTTCTCCCTCCGGCACTCCCATCGTCTTCATCAACCGTGAGCCCGAGAAGGCTGTTCTGGACTCCTACGCAGGCAAGTGCTGCTACGTTGGCGCTGACGCACGTCAGTCCGGTACTTACCAGGGCGAGCTGATCCTGGAGACCGAGACCCAGGGCGATATCAACGGCGACGGCAAGATCACCTACATCATGTGCAAGGGCGACCCCGAGAACATCGATGCTCAGTACCGCACCGAGTACTCCATCAAGGCTCTGACCGATGCCGACAAGGAAGTGGAGTGCCTGTACGAGTACCTGGACAACTGGGATCAGACCACCGCACAGCAGGACGTTGCAAACGCTCTGGCACAGTACGGCGAGAAGATCGAAGTTGTGTTCTGCAACAACGACGCAATGGCTCTGGGCGCTCTGCAGTCCATCGAGCAGGCTGGCCGTACCGTTGGCAAGGACATCTACCTGGTCGGTGTTGACGCACTGAAAGAGGCTGTCCAGAACGTTGTTGACGGCAAGATGACCGGTACCGTTCTGAACGACGACGTGGGCCAGGCTACCAAGGCTGCCGAGGCTACTCAGCTGTTTGTTGAGGGCAAGGACGTTGAGGAGTACTACTGGGTCGACTACGTCAAGGTCACTGCCGAGAACGCAGCACAGTACCTCTAATTCCTGTAGCACAAAACTCACGTTTGCAAGGTACGCAGTGAGTCCTATGGCTTGGTAAAAGCTTAAAAGCGCGTGCGTGCGAGATTTCTCTCGGGCGCACGCGCCTTCTTTTGGAAAGAAAGGACGCACCGCGCGGCCTGCAAATTGCAAGATAAGGAGGCTCTGCGGAATGTCAGAATACCGTCTGGTAATGAAAGGCGTGGTCAAGACCTTCCCCGGCGTAAAAGCGCTGGACCACGCGCAGTTGGAGCTCCGCCCCGGTAAAGTTATGGCCCTGATGGGCGAAAACGGTGCCGGTAAGTCCACCCTGATGAAGTGCATGTTCGGCATTTACAAGATGGACGAGGGCGAGATCGAATACGAGGGAGAAAAGGTCGTTATTGCGAACCCGTTGGAAGCACTGGGCCGCGGCATTGCCATGGTGCATCAGGAGCTGCAGCCCATCCCGGCCCGTACCGTGGCTGAGAATATCTGGCTGGGCCGCTACCCCACCAAAAAGATTGGCCCCATCACCATTGTGGACCACAGCAAAATGTATGCCGATACCGATGCACTGCTGAAGAAGCTGAAGCTGCAGATCAATTCCCACGCAAAACTGGGCAGCCTGAGCATTGCCCAGATGCAGATGGTGGAAATTGCAAAGGCTGTTTCCGCAAACTGCAAGGTGCTGATCCTGGACGAGCCCACCTCCTCCCTGACCGCCAACGAAGTGGAATCGCTGTTCCGCATCATGCGTGAGCTGAAGGAGCAGGGCGTTGCGCTGGTCTACATCAGCCACAAGATGGACGAGATCAAGGTCATTGCTGACGAAGTGACCATCATGCGTGATGGCCATTACATCGGCAAGTGGGACGTTGCCAACATGACCAAGGAGCAGATCATCGCCAAGATGGTCGGCCGTGAGCTGTCCAATCTGTTCCCGCCGCTGGAGAACCACCCCTCCGAGGAAGTGATGATGAAGGTGGAGGACTTCACCTCCATCCATCCGCGCTCCTTCCGCCATTGCAGCTTTGAGCTGAAAAAGGGCGAGATCCTGGGCGTGGCTGGTCTGGTGGGCGCACAGCGCACCGAGCTGATGGAAGGCATCTTTGGTCTGCGTGCACACACCTCCGGCAGGGTGTGGATCAAGGGCGAAGAGGTCCACATCAAGCAGCCCCGCGATGCCATCCGGAAGAGCGTGGCTCTGCTGACCGAGGACCGCCGCGCAACCGGCATCATGGGTGTGCTGAGCGTGGCCGACAACATCTCCATTGCATCGCTGGACGCTCTGCGCAAGGGCCCCATCATGCTGGATGACAAGAAGATTTTGGATCTGGTGGCGACCAATAAGGAAAAGATGGCCATCAAGGTGCCCAGCCCCAAGACCCAGATCAAGAGCCTGTCCGGCGGCAACCAGCAGAAGGTGCTGATCGCCCGCTGGCTGGCAAATAACCCTGATGTCCTGATCCTGGACGAGCCCACTCGCGGCATCGACGTTGGTGCAAAGTACGAGATCTACTGCATCATTGCCGATCTGGCCAAGCAGGGCAAGAGCATCATTATGATCTCCTCTGAAATGAGCGAGATCATTGGCATGTCCAACCGCGTCATGGTCATGTGCGATGGCCGCGTCACCGGCTTCATCGACGGCAAGGACGCGACCCAGGAGAACATCATGGAGCTGGCTACCCAGTTTGAGACCGCGCCCGAAACGGCAGCGGCCAATCAGTAAACAAGGAGGCTGTCTATTGTGGAAGCTACCAAGAAATTAACGGGTAAATCCGTAAAGAAATGGCTGGGCAACAACGCCATTATCGTTCTGATGCTGCTCGTCTCTCTGTTCGTCGGCATCATCCATCCGAACTTTTTTGCACCTGCAAACCTGATCAACCTGTTCAAGAACGTGTCCATCCGCTACATCATCGCGCTGGGCATCTCCGGCTGTCTGATCACCACCGGCAACGACCTGTCCGCAGGCCGTCTGGCTGGTTTTGCTGCCTGCCTGGCCTGCATCTTTGCGCAGACCGAGGGCGCTGCCGGTAAGTTCTACCCCAACATGCCCACTCTGCCCACCCCTGTGGTGTTCATTCTGGTCATTGCCATCTGCGCCATCGTGGGTCTGTGCAACGGACTGGTGGTCAGCTACCTGAAGGTACAGCCCTTCCCTTATCAGGAGTCATTGGCATTTCTTCAGAATATACAACTTTTAACTTCTTTACGCCCCTCTTCTTCAATTCATATCTCATAACTTTAGCTAAAGGACATACTTTTGTCTTATATACATCTGATACTTGAAACATAGTTGGATCAAGTTTGTTTCCAGTTCCCATTGAACTCATTATCTTTATTTCATTTTTATAGCAATATTCAGCTAAGGCAAGTTTTGATGTTACAGTATCTATTGCATCTACAACATAATCTATATCATCTGTTATTAAATCTGGAATATTTTCAGCTGTAACAAATATTTGTTTTGCTTCAACTTTACATTCAGGATTGATTAATTTAATTCTTTCCTTCATAGCTTCAACTTTAACCATATCTACAGTTTTTGTAGTGGCATGTATTTGTCTATTTAAGTTAGATATACATACAGTATCATTATCTACTAATACTAAATTCCCAACTCCAGCTCTTGTTAATGCTTCTACAGCAAAACTTCCTACTCCACCTATACCAAAAACTATAACTTTTGAATTTTTAAGCTTTTCAATACCATCTTCTCCTACTAATAGTTCTGTTCTACAAAATGGATATAATGCCATCTTCCTTCTCTCCTTTTTATGTACGTTTATTTGCTTATTAATAATATTAGACTATTGAAGCATTTTTCTCAAGTAACTCCTATCGGAATTCGCTATTTTATTTTTTATTATTTATACACTATTAAATGATTTCCTCTATGTATATAATATATGTTGAATTAAAATAATTATTTTGGAGGTAAA
>ERZ825137.5837-NODE-5837-length-11128-cov-3.026100_pt1 | contig 11128 bp, 3 predicted proteins | sample MGYA00519873_ERZ825137 | MGnify/ENA primary metagenome ERZ825137 (study PRJEB31778, sample SAMEA3449190) | human gut metagenome | biome: human gut; feature: human-associated habitat; material: faeces | place: United Kingdom | collected 2010/2012 ... | reverse complement strand
GGACCGGATCTGGTGCATCCCAACGAGTTGGCGGTCGATTGCCTGTGGGAACGCCTCGCTCCGGTGCTCTTTTCCCGGCCGACGCAACAAGCCATCGGAGAAGTGGAGGCTGTGGTCCGTGCGGCCGACCACCGTCCCTTTCATCCGGAAGGGGAGGGATACCGTCGCCATTGTCAGGGGTCGATGGAGCGGATTCGTGCCTTGAAAGTCCGTTATCCTTCCTTGGATTTTTCCCGGGAAGAGGCGGTTTTTACCGCCCGGAAGTAACGTTTTCTTTCCCTTTGGACCACAGGGGGCGTTGGCCGGGGAAAAAAGTGCATGCGGATGGATCTCGGGTACGTTAAAGAGAACGCTATCTGTTTGTAAACTCGAAAATATTGTGGAATTTTGTCCATCTCAAAGCAACAAAAACCAAATACGAAAATGAGAAAAACAATCAAGCGCATCGGAGCCCTGGCAGCGTTGGCGGTGGGGATTGTCGCTTTTTCGGCTTGTTCGAAAGACGACTTCATCAAATACATCAGCGATAGCTACGTGGTTCAGACACAGGGGTCTTCGGATTTCTTCAACAAGGAAAACGGCCAGGTTTGGGATATTCTGGATGCCAAAGGCAGTGTCAAGTATTATGTGTATCCGAATGTTCCGGTGATCCGTTACGGCGAAGATGCCTCCAGCAGTGCGGGTACGGATTCCTACCTGCGTATCCTCAAGGAGCAGATGGGCGCTTACGGCTATACCAACACTGCCGACGAGAGCGAAGCCGACCTCATGATCTGCATGTCCAATTTCCAACTCTTTTACACCGATGTCGTTTGGCTGCCCAGTTCGATGACCAACCCGTATTTCTCTTTCTGGGGGGGATATTACCCTTGGCTCTACACGCCGGTGATCGCCGAGACCTATACCAATACCGTGTTTATCGAGATCGTCGAAGCCGAATCGCTCAGAAAATACCGCGACTGGTACCAGAATACCTGGACTCCGAACAATCCGGGAAAATATCCTGCGGGGAACGACGTGCCGGAAGACATGCGTCCCTTGACCGTATGGAAATGCGACATTTCGGGAGAATATACGTTCGATGATACTTCGATCAACGATTCGTATATCTTCGACCGCATTCCCCAAGCGTTCAACCAGTCCTCGTACATGGATATTAAGTAATTAATCTAAAATCGGATACAAAGATGATGAGTAAAAAATATATGGCCGTTGCGGCACTGATGTTGTGTTTTGCGGCACAAGCCTCCGCACAGACCGTCATGGTAGAAAATACGGGGCGCGCTGCGGTGTCGAACTATGTGCCCGAGATGGGATTTACGGCCGATATCAATGTCGGATATATCCTGGGATTGGGCGATGCGCACAATTATGCCAATGCCACCCCGCTGCCTTCGTATCACATCGGACTCGGATACTTCCTGGACAAACACTGGAGAGTAGGGCTTTCCTACCAGAAGTCCTTCCTGCAGGAAGACATGGGATTCCGTACGTTCAACAACGGGTATTATTCCATTTACGGCCATGCCGTACGCAATGTCGATTTTGACAACGTCATGCTCAATGGCGACTATACCTTCCCCGTATCGCGTTGGGTGCGCCCCTATGTAGGATTGTCGATCGGGATGGGTTCGGTGAAAATGTACACCGACATAGCCAACCGGTATTCCATGAGCGATTCGAAGTGGATGTTTACCATCGCTCCCGAGGCTGGTCTGCGCGGATATTTCGACCGCCATATGACGGTAGGTTACCGTGCGTCGGTAGCTTATAGCCGGGCATTCGGCGACCTCGAAACACTCGACGGGGCCATCTCCTCGCCTTCCTATCTGCGTATCGGTGTCGGTGCATTCGTCAAGTTCCTTTGATCGTATCTCCGGTCGATGCAAAAAGATCGCCGCCCCCTTTCGGGGCGGCGATCTTTTTTTGTCCGGTAAGAAAAGCAATCCACCGAAGGAGTGTTTTTTCCTTCGCATGTACAGCGAGGAAAGAAGGGAAAGAGGAAAAGAAGCAATTTGAGTTCCGGAAGGATCCTTTTGCAGGATTTCCAGCGGGGCGGACAAAAGCAAAGGGCGACGCCTGAAAGGCGCCGCCCTTTGCACAAGAGCGGAAGTCGTTAGCTCGCTCGCTTAAAGTTTCGGGCCGGCAGCCACCAGGGCTTTTCCGGCTTCGTTGTCGGTGTATTTCTGGAAGTTCTTGATGAAACGTCCCGCCAGATCCTTGGCTTTTTCGTCCCACTGAGCCGGGTCGGCATACGTGTCGCGCGGATCGAGGATGGCCGGATCGACATTCGGCAGGGCGGTAGGCACCTTGAAGTCGAAGTAAGGGATCGTCTTGGTCGGAGCTTTGTCGATCGAACCGTCCAGGATGGCGTCGATGATGCCGCGCGTATCGCGGATGGAGATACGTTTGCCCGTTCCGTTCCAGCCGGTGTTGACCAGATAAGCCTTTGCCCCGGATTTTTCCATCTTCTTGACAAGTTCATGGGCGTATTTGGTGGGGTGCAGCGACAGGAAGGCTGCGCCAAAGCAAGCCGAGAACGTCGGGGTCGGTTCGGTGATACCGCGTTCGGTGCCGGCCAGTTTGGCCGTGAAGCCCGACAGGAAGTAGTACTGCGTCTGTTCCGGGGTCAGGATCGACACGGGAGGCAGCACGCCGAAGGCATCGGCCGAAAGGAAGATCACTTTCTCGGCAGCCGGAGCTTTCGAGACGGGTTTAACGATGTTCTTGATGTGGTCGATGGGGTACGATACGCGAGTGTTCTCGGTCACGGACTTGTCGGCGAAGTCGATCTTGCCGTTCTCGTCGAGGGTGTACTGGCTCTCCTGGTTGATGCTCTCCAGCATAGCGGCCACGCTTCCGCGCATGGCCTCCGGGATGTGGTGCTGGTCGCTGGGGCGGAGGAGCTTCTGGGACAGAGCGCTTGCATGGCGGGTGATTTTGGCCCGCAGCTCACGGGCCGCCCGGCGTTCCCGGCCCGCTGCGTCCTTGGCTGCATAGCGGTCTTTCAGAGCACCCATCTGCCGCTCGCGGGCCTCCCGCTCCTTGGCGATGGCGTTCTGTACCCGCTGCCGGTTTTGCTCCCGCAGTTCCGCCAGGCGGGTGGTGTACTGCTCCCGCACCTTCTGGACCTGCTCCCGGCCCTTGGCCTTGGCGTTCTCCAGCTTCAATGCCTGCCGGTCCGCAAAGGTCTTTCGCGTCTGGGGCAGGTCGAAGAAGGTCTCCATGATCTCGTTCGCCGCGCCGGTCACGGCCTGGTCCATGTGGCGGGAGAAGGGGTTGTACTCGTTGATCTCGCTGATGCCGTCCAGCACTTCCACGATATGGAGGAGCTGGTCCGTCGGATGGGTCTGTTCCTGCTCGCTGAAAAACTCCGGCCAGCGGGAGGAAAGCTCCTGGTACACCTGGTCGATGTTGGTGTGGCCCTCGCTGCCCAGGTTCAGCCGTCCGAACTGCCGCTTGCGGAAATCGCCATAGTCCGCGATGTCCCCGTGGTATTCCTTGCCGTAGATGATCTTGGTCGTCCGCAGGTAGTCCCGCAGGTCGCTGTACGCATCGTACATATCGCTGTCCACGGCCACCGCGTTGCTCACCAGGGTTTCCGCGATGTCCTCCGCCCGGCGGCGGGCCTCGGTGTAGGTCAGCTCATCCTTGCCGTCGTAGCCGCTGGCGATGTAGTCATAGAGGCTCTGGAGGTCTCCCTGGATGTCCTTCACCGCGATGTCGGCCCCGTAGTTCTGGATAAGCTGTTTCGCGGCGGCGGTCACGGCCTTTTTGTCCGTGGTCACGCGCCGGGTCCGCCGGGTCTGGCCCTGCCAGTAGTCCCGGCTCTCCTGGAGCTTCCCGTTTCGGCGCTGGATGGCGATGTAGTCCTTCATCTGCTCCCGCAGTAGCCGGTTCTCCTCTTGCAAGGCCGCGTTCTCCTGGAGGATGTTCCGCCCCTTGAGGGACAGCCTGTCCCCATCGCGGGTCACGATGGCGCTGACAGCGCCGAATTTCCGGGTCGGTTCCACGGTAAAGCCGTCGCCCAGGGCGTCCTTGAGGTAGGAGACCAGCTCCTTGGACGTGAAGCCCTTTTGATAGCTGCCGGTATTGGAGATGAAATACTCCATCAGATCGTCGTTGATGGCAACCTTGCTCCCGGCGTTCTTCACATCCGTGCCGCGCACATTGATAAACGCCCGCCCGCCGGGGTTCAGCATTTCACCGATTTTCACCACCATAGCGTCGCGGAGGTCCTGGGGCATGACGTTAAGGACCGCGTTGCTGATGATGACATCGTAGGTCTTGTCGAGGGCGGAGTAATCGGTGTAGTTCGGCTGGTACTTGGCATCCGGGAACGGCTCGATGTCGTCCACGTCAAAGCCGTACTCCTCGCGCCCGGCTCTGGTCCCGTAGCCCAGGCCGGAGCTTGCATCCAGGATGGTCCCGTCGAAATTCTCTGCCTGGAGGGCATCGTAAATTTTGCGGTAGCTCTTGACCGTGCCGGAAATCTGTGTCGGGTTGCGGGTGTCCGCCTCGTCGGCGTCCAGGGCAAACAGGGTCGGATGGGCGGCCTTAACCTCGTCGAAGGTTGCCCCCGGCTTCCAGTCGTCGCTTGTCGGCTTCACAGGGGGAACGGTCTTGAGGGAGAAGCGTGCGCCCTCCACGCTGTTGATCTTGGCAAGGCGGTCCGCGTCGTCTCCGGTCTTGTATTCCAGCATCCGCACACCGGCCTGCTCCAGACCGTCCCGCAGCTTTTTGCTGCTGTCATCGGGGATGACGGCGGCCAGCACTTCGTCGAAGCCGACGGCCCGCTGGGGCTTGGCCTCAAAGTAGCCGGTGGGCATTTCCGCCGCCTCCTGGTAGACGGCCTGGATGTCCTGGGCCGTCTGGCTGCTGATTTTGTACCCCTCCTTGGAGAAGGCCCGCATGATAGCGTCCACCGTCCTCTTGCCCTTGGACGTTTCCATCAGGATGCTGCCGATGATGTCGCTCTCGACGAAGGAATTGTCGGAATGAGCCTTGTTTCCCTGCTTGATCTTCGTGATGATGCTGCCGATCTGGTCATCAATGGCCTGGAGCTTTGCTTCATACTCGGCCCCCTCGTCCATGCCCAGCCGCCCACTGTCCGCCTTGATCTCCTGGATGCTGCGGTATTCCGGCGTCGCCACGGATTGCAGGGTCTTGGCGCTTGCGCCCCAGGTGTTGCCGCCGCGCTCCTCCTGGCCCTCCTTCATCGCCTTGACGATGTTCTCCAGGGTGTAGGCATAGTGGAGCTGCGAGAAGCTGCGGAGATTGCCGGAGGGGGTGTAGGGGTCCTTGCCATTGTAGATGCCCGCCTCGCCCAGCAGGCCGTCCAGCTTCCCGGCAATCCACTCCTCAACGGCGTGGTCATCCACGGCGCTGCGCAGCGCGTCAGAGGTAGCCATCCGGTCAATTTCGCCCTTGGTCGCGCCGCCGTCCTGGTACATATCCCATGCGTGGTGAACGATGTCCTCCAGGGTGAAGATGGAAACGCCGTCCATGGAATTGTCGATGCGGGTCTGCCGTCTTTCGTTGATCTCCGCGTCGGTCCAATGCCTCTTGACGGCCATTCTGCGGAGCATGGGTTCGCCCTGTTCCCGGTAGTAGTCCCGGAGAATGTCGCGGATGACCTCGGCATTCTCGCCCAGGGAGTCCTTCACGCTCTCGCCGGTCTCCAGGTTGGCCTCGATTTCAGCCAGCGTGTTCACGCCCAGGCGGTCAACCACCTTTTGCAGGGTGTCGTTGCCGAACTTGTCCCACACCTTGTCCATCTTCACCGGCTCCAGGCTCTTGCCCTGGTCTGCCAGATAGGCCGCCCGCACCGTGTCCGTGGAGGCCAGCTTCTCCGCCAGCTCTGCCGTGCTCCTGGTGCTGGTGTCGTCGATGCCCATAGAGCGCAGGGCGGCGCTGTTCCCGAAGATGCCCCCGGCCACGGAGACATCCCCGGCCAGCCGGTGCAGCTCGTGCTCCACCTGGGATGCCTTTTTGCTGTTCACGGGGTAATCTACTCGCGGAGCTGTCGGCGTCCAGGCATCGCCACCGTACACCTTGTTGGCGCGGAATAGCTGCGGGTCGATGGTGTCCTTGCTGAACACAAGGGAGATGGGGCCGTACTTGGTGTGCCCGTCCCTGGCTTTTACAATGGCGATGGAGGGCATGGGCAGGCCGCCCAGCTTGATGGCAGCCAGGATGCTGTTCTCGTCCTTGTTGTGCAGGGCCAGCAGCTTGTCCGTCTCCTCCACCGGGGTCTTGAGAGAAAATTTGCTCTTGACTTCCGCCCCGTTCTGGGTTACACTCTCACCCGTAGAGCGAATGCCATCTCCCACCGAGGCCATGTAGCCGTAGGTCTGGAGAAACGCATTTGCTCTTTTTTCATCGTACAGGGCAAACTCGTTCCCGCTGTCGATTTGGTTCTTAATCCATTCCGCCGGGTGCTCCAGGCCGTACAGGCTGTTGATGACATTGACAGGCTTGCGGTCCATATCGGTCCCGCGCTCCAGCGCTGCCAGCAGCGTGTAGCCGTCGCCGTCGATGTCGTTCAGAACGATACCGGCCCGGTCTCCGCTCCCAAAGGAGAACAGAGGGGAAGCCAGGTTGCTCATAAGGTTTTTCAGAACGCGGCGGGGGATGTTGTGCTTCTTCTGGGTGGATTTGCGGAAGTCCCCGATGGTCATAGCCAGGGGCAGCGCATCAAAGCCGGACTTCTCCAGCGCCGCAGGGGTCACTCCGAAGTAGAACGCATCGCTGGAGGCCATCTTCCCGTCGTAAAACATCTTGAGCTGCTGGGCCAGCGTCATTTGAGAGGTCCGTTTGATAGAGAATTTTGTGCCGCCGTCCGTCTGGGCGGCGTTTTTGTTTGCCGTCTGCTCGATGGTCGCTTTCAGCGCCTCCTCCCAGAGGCGGGCCGCTTCCTCCAGGGTGTCGATGCTCACGCCGTAGGCGTTGGCGGCGGCCTGGTTCTGCGCGGTCTTGTTGCCCTTGAACAGAGACTTGACCTTGCGGATGAAGTCCCGCACGGCGTCCAGCAGCTTCCGGGCCACGCTGCGGTTTTCCTTTGCCAGGGTCTCAAACCTGGCCGGGTCAACCGTCAGCGCCTCGGTGAAGTCGGCGGCGATCTCGTCCATGGCCTGCTCCGTGGAGAGGTTCTCGCCTGCCTCGGCGTAGCGGCTCTTGTACTGCTCCACGATGGAGGCGGTAGAGCCGTCCTGCTCGGTCAGCGCGGACATGGCATAGTCGCGGTACTTCCGGTATGCCTCCGGGGCCATCTCCTGCATCCGGTGGGTGATCTCGTGCTTTGCCACCACGGTGCCGGGGTTCTCGGCGTCGTTGGCAATATGAATGATGCCGTTGCTGTACCATCCGTTTGCGCCGCCCTTGCCGGTGGCCTCTGCCATCTGGATTTTCACCCCGGCGGCACGGGCCAGGCTGTCGTAGAAGCGCACGGTCTCCTTGGGCAGGCTGGCGGAATGTTCGGACTGCACGAAGCCCGCCTCGTCGCCGTACACCGTGGCGCTCTTGACGCCCTCCCGCTCCAGGGCCAGGGAGGCCGCCGCGTCGTTCTGACCGGCGGAGTAGGCCGCGAAGCGCTGCGCCTGGTTGAGCTGCGCGGCATAGCGGCTCTGCACCTTGTCCATGTCGATGCCGGAGATGCCCGCCTCGTAGTAGGAGGCGAAGCCTGCGTAGTAGTCGTCGGCCCGCACGATGCCGTCGTAGCTGGCGGAGAGGGCCTTGGCCCCGTTCTCGCCCAGGCTGGCCGCAGCATCCCGCACGCGGCGGATGTCATACGCCTGCTGCGCCGCAGGGCGCTGCTGCTCCACCTGCATGGCGGGGCGCACGGTCTCCTGCGTGGCCGTCTGCCGGGCTTCCGTTGCGGCGGGGGCAGTTTCCCTCGCGTTCGTAGAAACGTCGCTCTGCGTCCTTGCAAGGGCCGCCACGGCGTTCTTGACGGCCTTGCGCTGCTGGGACTTGCTCATGTCCTCGCTGATGTTCAGCCCCGCCTCCTGCGTCAGCGTGTTGATGGCGGTGGGGTTGCTCAAAATGTCGATGGCGGTGTTGTTGGTCACGCGGCCCTTCTGGGTCACTTCCTCGGCGGCCCGCAGCAGCAGGTCGCCGCTGCCGTCCTCCGCGTCGATGGCCTGCACATTGGCCTGGTACAGCCGCCCGATTTCTGCGTTGGTGAGGGTCTGTCCGGCGTCGAGCTTCTGCTGGAGCTGCACGGCCAGCTTGTAGCTCTGGGTGCTGGGGTCGCTTGCAAGCCCTTCCTGGATGGTGGCCTGCACCACGTCGTCGCCCATCGCCTGGAACTCCGCGCCGGTGCGCCGTGCGCCGTATTCATTCAGCCCTGCGTTGATGGCGATGCCCGCACCGGACATCACGCCGCCGGAGACAGCGCCGCCCAGGAAGTCCAGGCCCATGTTCTCCGCCTGGTCCCGGACGGCCCGCCAGAACGCCTCCTTCTCGGTCATGCCCTCGGCCTCGTAGGCGTCGATGGAGGTCTGCCACTCGCTCTTGTCCTTGGAAATGAGCACGTCGGCCACCAGGTTGATGATGTCGCTGCCCACTTCCTCGCTGCCCTCGGCCAGGGTGTTTTTGAGGAAGTAGCCCATGGCGCTCTTGGTGAGCGCGGTTTTGTCCAGCAGGGCATCCAGGCTGACCTTCTCGGTGATGATCTCCGCCGCGCCTGCGATGGTGCCCAGGGCGAACGCCTGGTTATCGGACAGGCCCCGGTCCTTTGCGGAGATGGTGGCATCCGCCGCCGCGCCGGTGCCCATGATGGCAAGGGAGAGCGCCTGGTTGCCGCCGGTGATGGCGGTATTCAGCAGGAAGTCGCCCATGCTCATGCCGGTCTGGTAGGCGAAGCTGCCCACACCGCCCCAGTTGTCCTCCACGATGGTGTTCACCTCGTCGCGGATGGCGCTGTTGATGTAGCTGAACTTGTTGTAGCCTGCGTTCTGGTCGATTTCCCCGTCGGAGAGGTAATCCGCCGCCTGGCCCAGGTAGGAAAGGCCCTTGAGAGGGCTTTCCAGCACGCTGAACGCAGAGGACCCCACCGGGTGCTCCTTGGCGTAGGCGGCCCATTCCTCCTCTGCCTTGGCCCGCTGGCGGTAGTTGAGGTCGCTGGTCAGGTAGTCGATGTAGGCGTAGGCGTTCTTGTGCTCCGCGTCGCCGTTGGCGGTGTCCTGGGCGTACAGGTAGTTGAAGGTGGCGATCTCGTCATCCGTCATCTCCCGCCGCTCGCTGTTGTCCAGGCCCAGCAGGGACGCGTTGCTCTGGATGTCGGAGAGCATCTGGCGGCTGCGGGCCTCCTCGTTGCGGTTGATGTAGTCGTAGGCGATGTCGTCAAAACCGCTGTTGGAGTAGGTCCCGCTCCATGCGTTGAATTTCTCCTGGCCGTTGGCCGTGCTCTTGTACTGGCTTTTCTCTGCGAAATCGGGTTTCTCCGCCAGCGCGGCATATTCCTTGCCCCGCTGGTAGGTGTTGTAGTCGTTCTCGTCCTTGAACTGGGACCAGAAGTCATACTCGCTGTTCAGCCCGCCCCGCAGCTCCTCCAGGTACTTGCTGCCCTGGTCCAGGGTGGAAAGGACGCCGTTCACGGCATCCTCTCCGTATATCTCCCGGTTGTCCTGGAAGTAGGTGCGGTAGGCGTTGGCCCTGTTCTGCATCACGCTGATGCGGGCGTCGTTGTCATCCCGGTACTTCCCAAAGTCTGCGGCACTCTGGAATTTGCCGTCCCGGCTCTGGTAGTCGCTGCCCAACTGGCTGGAGAGGCCGTTCACGCTCTCCAGCCAGGAATTGAAGCCCTGGGCCTTGTCCGCCTCGTATCTGCCGCTGCCGCCGTAGGCATCCTTGCCGTACTGCTGGTCGATGACGGCCCGGCGTTCTGCGGCTTTGTTCCGCAGAAAGTTGCTCGCCCGCGTTACGGTGCCGTCGTCATTCTTGCCCAGAGGGGTCTTGTCGCTGCTCTGGATGCTCTCGGCCTGCTGCCGCGCCGCCGTCCGCTTCTTCAAAAAATCGCTTGCGCTTGCCATAGGGCCGCCTCCTTACTTCTTATTGCCGTTCCACTTGTAGGTGTAGGTGTTGGTCGCGCTGTCGTAGGTCTCGATGACCTTTCCGCTGTTGACGTAGTTCTCCACCTCGTCGTAGGTGAAGCGGCCATGGCCGGGAATATAAATCCAGCTATCCCCGTGCCGGTTGCCGATCTGGGCGTCGCTGCCGCCTCCGGAGGGCCCACCGCCGGAGCGAACGGATTCCTGTGCCTTGTTGTATGCGCTCTTGAGGCCCGCAATCTCCTGGTCCGTGTACCCCAGGGCCTTGTAGCCGGAGAAGTCGCCGCCCGCCGCGAGGGTCTGGGCCTTTGCCATCGCCCGGTTGTACTCCGTCTCGTCCTTGTAGGTCTCCCGGTTGTAGGCGGTCTCGTCCTCGTAGCGCTTGTCCGCGATCTGGTCCCGGCCCACGGAATAGTTCCACTCGTTGTTGTAGCGCTCGTCGCCGATATTGTCCCGATGCACGCCGTAGTCGAAGCTCCGGTCCGTGTTGTACTGGGCCAGGAGGTCGGCGTACTTTGCGTAGTCGCCCTGCTCCAGGGCCACCAGCATTTCCAGGTTTGCCCTCTGGGTGTTGCCCTCGTCCTGGTACATGGAGTAGGCAAGCTGTTTCAGCTCCGGGATTTTATCGGCCAGCGCCCCCATGTAGTTGTCATAGGTCTGCTGCGCTGCGCTGCCCGCATAGCTGCTTGCAAGGCCGCCTGTGCGGGCGCTGACCTGCCCCAGGGTGTCCTGCATCGCCCGCTCGCCGCTGCGCGTGTAGCTCTCCTTGTACTGCTGATAGGTGGGGTCCTTCTCCGGGTCATAGCTGAACGCCTCCCGGTTAAGGATTTGGCGGGTTAGGTCGTCGATCTGGTTCTGGTAGCGGCTGGTGTAGGTGGGGGCCGCCTCGTAGGAGAAGCCGCCGCCTCCGTTTCCTCGTCCGCCGCCGCCCATCTCCAGGGGGATGTAGCGGCTGCCGTCGCTGTCGCCGGAATAGCCGTAGTTGCTGCGGATGCGCTCCACATAGTCGTGGGCGTCTGCCCAGGTCGTTTTGCCTGCCGCCGCTGCCGCCCGGACCTCCGCCGCGCTCCGCAGCT
>ERZ825137.5835-NODE-5835-length-11132-cov-3.992778_pt1 | contig 11132 bp, 10 predicted proteins | sample MGYA00519873_ERZ825137 | MGnify/ENA primary metagenome ERZ825137 (study PRJEB31778, sample SAMEA3449190) | human gut metagenome | biome: human gut; feature: human-associated habitat; material: faeces | place: United Kingdom | collected 2010/2012 ... | reverse complement strand
CGTACCAATTCATCGACCGGATCGAGGCCCACTTCCGGCCCCCCAAGCAGACCCCGCCCCCGCCCGGCCCGCAGACGGACCGGACGGCGGCAGAGGAGGGAACGCAAATCTGCCGGGTCTTCGGCGTCCGGGACCGCAACCTCGTCAAGCCCAGCATCGGGGAGGCCACCCGCGTGCTCCTGCGGCGGATGCCCTGGAAAATTCTCGTCCACAGCCTGGACGACGAGGCCCACCTGGGCCATCTCTACCAGCTGGCGCGGGAGAAGCAGGTCCCGCTGGAGGTCTACCCCCTGGTGCATTACCGGGCCTGCGGGCTGATCCGGGAGATGGCGGACGCATGAGAAACAAAAGCATCTTATTCGCCAGCGACCTGGACAACACCCTGCTCTTCTCCCACCAGCACGCCCAGGCGGGGGATGTGTGCGTGGAGTATCTGGACGGCAAGGCCCAGGGCTTTTTTCCACCCAACGTCATTCAGGGCTTGGCGGAGATCAACCGGACCATGCGCTTTGTCCCGGTGACGAGCCGGTCGATCGCGCAGTTTTTACGCATCCAATTCCCCCCCGGCTGTGTGCCAAAATATGCCCTGGTGGCCAACGGGGGCCTGCTGCTGCGCAACGGGGCAGTGGACCCGGCGTGGCAGGCCCGCTCCCTGGCGCTGGTGGAACCCTGGCGGGGGGAGCTGGCAAAGGTGGGGGAGCTGCTGGCGCACGTCCCCCTGCCCCTGCGGACGCGGATGGTAGACGACATCTATCTCTTCGCCGCCTGCGACAGCCCGGCGGAGGCCGCCCAGGCGCTGGCCCACGTGCAGGGCAGGACACGGCTCACGGCAGAGCTGTCCGGGCGGAAGCTCTACTTCTTCCCGCCGGGGCTGAGCAAGGGGGACGCCCTCGTGCGCCTGCGGGAGAAATTTGCCCCGGAGCGGGTGCTCTGCGCGGGGGACAGCGGGATCGACGTCCCCATGCTGGAACAGGCGCTCCGGGACGGGAAAAAGGTGGCCGTACCCAAGTGCTACGGCGACGAAATGAAGTTCATCTATTTGGACGACCTGACCAAGGTATCGAAGGGCTACGCCGGGATTCCGGAACCCATTGCGGACGAGCCGGTTGCCCATGACGAAACGGCGCTGGTGCTGATGCCCGGGCTGGCCTTTGACCCCCAGGGGCACCGCATCGGCTACGGAGGCGGGTTTTACGACAAATTCCTGTCCCGGGAACCGAACCATCCCACGCTGGCGCTGTGCTATGATTTTCAGATGCTGCCCCATCTGGATACCGAGGAACATGACATTCCCGTAGACGTGGTGCTTTGGGCTTGAATATAAGGAGAGAAAGATATGCAGTTTGTCATTGTTTTGCTGATCGCCGCCGCCGTGTTCGGGGTGTGCTATCTGGTGGATAAAGGGTTTACCAAGGCGTTCCGGGGAAAGGCGCAGCACCGCTCCGGCATGGCCGTCCGGGCGAACAAGCGCTTCGGCGTGTTCGGCGTGGTGCTGACGGTGCTGGGCGTCATGGCGTTCTGCATTGGCATCGGCGACGGGCCGGTGCTGATCGTGGGCGGTCTGATCGTGTTTGCCATGGGCATTTTTTTGGCGGTGTACTACCTGAGCTTCGGCATTTTTTACGACGGGGAAAGCTTCCTAATGTCCCGGTTCGGGAAGAAGGACGCTGTGCACCGCTATGAGGAGATCGTAGGGCAGAAGCTGTACGTGGTGCAGGGCGGCAGCATCGTGGCGGAGCTGTACCTGAAGGACGGCTCCACTGTCAGTCTGCAATCCACCATGGACGGCGTGTATCCCTTTCTGGACACCGCCTTTGCCGGTTGGTGCCTCCAGACGGGGCGCGACCCTGAGAGCTGCGACTTCCACGACCCCAGCAAGAGCCTGTGGTTCCCGCCGGTGGAGGAAAGCTGATGGCGCACATTCCCAGCGGAACGACACAGGAGCTGGAGCTGGTCACCTTCCGGCAGGCGCTGGAAGCCGCCGACACCCCCAGCGACGAATACGACATCAAAAAATGGATTTACGCCCCCAATTTTTACTCGGAGTACCGTTACATATTGGGTACGCGGGGCTGCAAGCCCTTGATCTGCATCGGCATCAACCCCTCCACAGCCAGGCCCGACGCCCTGGACAATACCTTAAAATCCGTGGAGCGGATTGCCCTGGGGAACGGGTTTGACAGCTTTATCATGTTCAACGTCTACGCCCAGCGGGCGACCTCTCCCGACGATATGGAGAAGGTCTGCAACCCGCTGCTCCACAAGGAAAATCTGAAAGCGTTCCGGTATGTGCTGTCTCTTTCGGAGCATCCGGTGGTGTGGGCGGCATGGGGCGCGATTATTGAAAAGCGGAAGTACCTGCCCGACTGTCTGCGGGATATGCTGCTGGCGGGGGAGGAGTACGGGGCCGAGTGGTGCTGCGCCGGGGCCATTTCCCGGAAGGGACACCCCCATCATCCGCTGTATCTGCGGAAGGATGAGAAGCTTAGGCCTTTCGACGTGAAAGCGTATTTGGAACAGTTATAGAAAAATTAAGGGTCGGTGGCTTCACCGACCCTTGTGCAGCATTTGGAATATGGAGGATTTCTTATGAAATTGCTGATTGCGTCCGACATTCACGGCAGCGCCTTCTGGTGCCGCCGCCTTTGCGACCTGATCGAGACGGAACGCCCGGACAGGCTGATCCTGCTGGGGGACTTGCTGTACCACGGCCCCCGGAACGACCTGCCCCAGGATTACGCGCCGAAGCAGGTGATCCCCATGCTGAGCCGGTACCGGGAAGACATCATTGCGGTGCGGGGCAACTGCGAGGCGGAGGTTGACCAGATGGTTCTGCCCTTTCCCTGCATGGCAGAGTTTTCCCAGCTGCTTCTGGACGGGAAAACCTTCTATCTGACCCACGGACATCACCACAACCCGGATGATCTTCCGCCCCTGCCGGAGGGCAGCGTGTTCCTGTTTGGGCACACCCATGTGAAGATGGACGAAGTGCGCTCCGGCGTCCGCTGCCTGAACCCCGGCAGTGTCTCCATCCCCAAGGACGGGAGCCACAGCTGTCTGATTTATGAAAACGGAGAATTTTCTTTTCGGATTTTGGAGGAATGACCGTGGATTCGACAGAATGCGAGACCTGCTGGTATTATGATTATGATGAGGAGTACGACGAATACGACTGCATGATGGATTTGGACGAGGACGAGGTTTACCGCATCGCCAATTCCCCCTCCCGGCACTGCCCCTTTTACCGGCAGGGCGACGATTACACCCTTGCAAGGAGACAATAGATGAAACGATGGTATCCCGCGCTGATCCTGCTGTGCCTGCTGCTGGCGGGCTGTTCCGGGAAGGGGGAGGAAACGACGTTCCCCACCCAGACGGAGGCCGTTCCCGTGGAAGCGGCGCCGCCTGCCGGGCTGCATGACCCGGATGACCCGGTGGAAGTGCGCTATGGCGACGCCCTGCGGGCGTATCCCCTGAGCGCCCCCAATGTGGCCGGAATGAAGGCCATGGGCAGTGACCTGCTGGTGTTCTCCGACACCGAGGTCAGCACCCGCATCACCCGGCTTTCCGGGGAGGAACTGTACATAGCGGCCACCGTCCGGCTGGATTTTGGCCTTTCTCCGGACGACCCGTCCCTACAGGTCACGGAAAGCGGCCTGAGCTATTTTGACCCGGTGAACCGGCAGACGGTGGTGCTGGATGCTTCTCTGCGGGAGATCACCCACATTCCCGTGCCGGAGGACTTGGAGGGAACGCCCCTGCTGTCCCGCGACCGGGAGACCTTGTACTACTGCACAAAAGCGGGCGTCCGCGCATGGAATCTGGAAACGGGCATCCGCCGGGTCATCAAGGAGGCCGGGTTCGCGCAGCAGAGCGTGACCGGGCTGCACCTGAACGACACCGTCCTGCAATGCCGCGTGGCGGACAACGAGGGCAATGCCAGCACGCTGCTGCTTTCCACGGAAAGCGGGCGGATATTATATGAAGGGGCGCAGGAGCTGACGATGCGCTCCCGGGGCGACAGCTATTTTATCTCCTTCCCCACAGGCTGCACCCGGGCGCTGCTGTTCGGGCAGGCGGGGGAGGAAGCCCCTCTGGCGCTGACCCCGGCGGAGCTGAGCGGGGAGGACTTTCTTCTGGAGACCTTCGCCGACGCGGTGACGGCCAGCGTTGCGTCGGATACGGAGATCAAGCTGGACTATTACGATCTGGAAACCGGACGCCGCCGCAGTTCCGTGACCCTTCCGTTCTTCGGCCTGCCCCTGACGGTGGAGGAGTCCGCCGACGGCTGGGTCTATTTCCTGCTTTACAACAACGACGGTCGGCCGGTCATTTACCGCTGGGACACAGCCGCGCTGGAATTCGCCGTTTCCGACACGGAGGTCTACACCGGCCCCTATTATTCCAACCAGGAGCCGGACTATCACGGGCTGGTGTGGTGCGAGTATTACGCGAGAACCATCGGCGATACCTACGGCGTTGAGGTGCTATTGTGGGAGGACGCCAATCTGGTGCAGCCATGGGACTACAATTTTGAAACGGAATATCTGGTGCCGGTTTTCAAACGGGAGCTGGACTGGCTGAACGAGCGCCTTGCCAATTTCCCGGAGGGGATGCTGGAAGCCGCGGTCTCCCATTTTTCCTCCCTGAAAATCTGCCTGGTGCGGGAGATCACCGGCAGCGCCGAATCCGGCAGTGTGAGCAGCGCGAACGGCATTCAGTTCATGAACGGAACGGACGCCTATATTGTCCTGGCGGCGGGGGATACCTCGGAAAAAGCGCTGTACCACGAGCTTTACCACGTGATGGAGACCCACATCTTAGGCAACAGCATCGCCCTCGACCAGTGGGCAAAGCTGAATCCCGTAGGATTTGAGTACGACTACGATTACCTTGCCAACGCTCAGCGGGACGGCAGCGAATTTTTGCAGCCGGACACCCGCAGCTTTGTGGACACCTATTCCATGAGCTACCCCAAGGAAGACCGGGCGCGGATTTTTGAGTATGCCATGACGGCGGGAAACGAGCCGCTATTTGCGGCCTCGCCCCTGCAATACAAGCTGAAAATGCTGTGTCAGGGGATACGGGAGGCTTTCGGCCTGAAAAAATCCACGGAAAACTTTCCATGGGAGCAGTATCTGAACCAACCTATGGCGTATACGGGAAAATAACAAAAGCGCTGTCATCCGGAACCATCGGTTCCAAGTGACAGCGCTTTTTCATTATGGATTTGCCGCTATGTAGTTGATTCTGACGGTAAACGATCAGTCCTCGGGGAACAGCTTTTCCCGGCAGTAGCGGATGATGGCCTTTCGGGTGATGAGGCCGATGAACGCGTCCTTGTCGTCTACTACAGGAACAAAGTTCTGATTGGACGCCCGCTCCACCAGCTCGTGCATAGAGGTGGTGACCCGGACGGGGACGTTATCCTTCCGGCGGGCGATCTCCATGACCCGGCGGGCTTCGGCCTGACGCATATCCATGTAGCACATGTTCTTCATGGCCCACAGAAGGTCGCCCTCTGTCAATGTTCCCCGGTATTCACCCCGGTGGTTGAGAATGGGAATCGCGGCGTAGCCTGCGGATTCCATCTTTTCCAGTGCCTGCCGGATGGTATAATCATCGTACAAATATGCACACATCGCCTTTGGTGTCAGAAAAAACAGAATATTATTCATGGGGTTCTCCTTTTCGGCGCGGCTGATTGGGAGGATGCCTTACTGCCGCCTTATACATTATAGCATAAACGAAACGGAAAAGTATGAAATTTTCTTGTTAATTTGCAATCAGCCATCCAAAAAATCACGATTGTTTTTGTGCGGAATGACGGTTCTATTTTCCAAAGTGAAAATCAGAAAAATCGAAGGTCGCGAAATAGTCCTCCGGCGTCTCGGCGCGGCGGATGAGCTGGAAGCTTCCGTCCTTCTTCAGCAGAACCTCCGCGGAACGGAGCTTGCCGTTGTAATTGTAGCCCATGGAGAAGCCGTGAGCGCCGGTGTCGTGGATGGCGACGATGTCGCCGATCTGGATCTCCGGCAGGCTTCGCTCGACGGCAAATTTGTCGTTGTTCTCGCACAGACCGCCGGTGACGTCGTAGACGTGATCCAGGAGTGCGTCCTCCTTGCCCAGCACCGTGATGTGGTGGTAAGAGCCGTACATCGCGGGCCGCATCAGGTTGGCCGCGCAGGCGTCCAGGCCCACATAGTCCTTCTGGATGTGCTTTTCGTGCAGCACGGTGGCCACCAGGTGGCCGTAGGGCGCCAGCATAAACCGCCCCAGCTCGGTGAACAGCGCCACGTCGCCCAACCCTGCGGGCACCAGGATCTCCTCAAACTTTTTGCGCACGCCCTCGCCGATGGCCATGATGTCGCTGGCGGGCTGGTAGGGCGCGTAGTCCACCCCCACGCCGCCGGACAGGTTGATAAAAGCGATCTTTGCCCCCGTGGCCTTGTTCAGGCGCACTGCCAGCTCAAACAAAATCCCGGCCAGCGTGGGGTAATACTCATTGTAGGTGGTATTGCTTGCCAAAAATGCATGGATGCCGAACCGCTTCGCGCCCTTTGCCATCAGCTTTTTAAAGGCGCTCTCCATCTGCACCTCGCTCATGCCGTACTTGGCCTCGCCGGGGTTATCCATAACCTGGAAGCCTTCTTCGCTCTCCCCCAGGGTGAACACGCCGCCAGGATTGTAGCGGCAGGAGATGGTTTCGGGGATATAACCGATGGTCTCTTTCAGGAAGTCGATATGGGTGAAGTCATCCAGGTTGATGATGGCGTTCTGCTTGTCCGCCTGGACATATTCTTCCGCCGGAGTCTCATTGGAGGAGAACATGATCTCGTGGCCGGTGAAACCGCACTTGTCGCTCATGATCAGCTCGGTCAGCGAGGAGCAGTCCACACCGCAGCCTTCTTCTTTCAGCACCTTGAGGATGCCGGGGGTCGGTGTGGCCTTGACGGCGAAATATTCCCGAAAGCCCGGGTTCCAGGCAAACGCCTGGTTCACTTCCCGCGCGGTCTGGCGGATGCCAGCTTCATCGTAGAGGTGGAAGGGGGTGGGATATTGCTGGCAGATTGCCTCCAGCTGATCTTTGGTTACAAAGGGTGTTTTCATGGGTGAATGCCTCACTTTCCGCTCACTTTAATACTGGAAACCATGATAGCGGATTTTGCCGGTTTATGCAAGATGAAGCGGAAAAAAAAGTGCCGAATTTCTGGGCGGACAAATGTCCTTTCTGCATTCATTCAGAAAAAACAATTCATTTTCCCCGTCATTTTCATGCCGTTTCCCCAGTTTCCACAGGGAATTCGCCTACTTTTTTCTGACGTTCTGCAAAAAAATCGAAAAACATCTTGCATTTCCTGCACCAATCGTTTATACTATAAACAATCACACGTCAGTTGATGTTTGCAGGAGAACGACAGCGCGGTTTCATATCGCTGTTCTACCGAAGGAGAAAATCTCTCAGGTCGGTTCAAGGACGAACCGGAGGACTGTGAACAGATGACTCTCTGGAGAAGTCCGCAAGACCCCTTGCGGAGGCCGAAGGTGCAAAGCGAGATCGCGTCAAACTCTCAGGCAAAAGGACAGAGCGTGAACCCCCTTTTCTGTTGTCAGGATGGATACGGCAACGGATTTTTTCATGCTTCCTTTTCCTTTGATGCAGCGTTCGCCATCCCAGGCCAGCGCTGCGTTTTTCTTTTACGCTTCACAAAAGGCAGCGCCCCCTTTACCAGGCTATCCTGTTAGCCCCTTTCCCCGCCCCCCTACCGGGACGTCCTGAGGCGGTGGAAATGCGGTCTAATTGATAGAGCATAAAGAAAGAGTAGGTTTTCAAAGTAAGTAAAGGAAAGGATGTAATCTATGAAAGCTTTTAGCGACTTTATAAGTTGGCTTGACGGCCAGGTATGGGGCATCCCCATGATCGTCCTGCTGTTCGGCACTCACCTGTTCCTGACAGCACGAACCGGTTTCATTCAGAGAAAGCTCGGCACCGCCATCAAGCTCTCCTTCACCAAGGATCCTGATGCTCCCGGCGATGTCAGCCAGTTCCAGGCTCTGACCACCGCACTGGCCTCCACCATCGGCACCGGCAACATCATCGGTGTGGGCACTGCGATCTTCATCGGCGGCCCTGGCGCTGTCCTGTGGTGCTGGCTGACCGGCGTGTTTGGCATTGCCACCAAGTATTCGGAATCCCTGATCGCCGTGAAGTACCGTGTGCAGAGCGCAGACGGTCGTATGCAGGGCGGCGCAATGTACGCTCTGGAACGTGGTCTGAACATGAAGTGGCTGGGCATTCTGTTCGCTTTCTTCGCAACCTTCGCCTCCTTCGGCATCGGTAACGCAACACAGATCAACGCCATCGCAGAAGTCATCGAAAACAACATCAACTTCATCCCCACTCCCCGTCTGGGCATCGGCATCATCTTTGGCATCATCACCGCTGTCGTCATTCTGGGCGGCATCAAGTCCATCGCTACCGTTTGTGAAAAGCTGGTTCCCTTCATGGCTGTCTTCTATGTCCTGGGCTGCATCATCATTCTGGGCATGAACCATGATACTTTGATCCCCGCGATCAAAACCATCTGCACCCTGGCATTCAAGCCCGGCGCAGTCGCTGGCGGCCTGGTCGGTCAGGGCATCATGATGGCAGCTCGTTACGGTATTGCCCGCGGCCTGTTCTCCAACGAATCCGGTCTGGGCTCCGCTCCCCTGGTCGCTTCCGCTGCACAGACCCGTAACCCTGTCCGTCAGGCTCTGGTCTCCGCAACCGGCACCTTCTGGGATACCGTTGTTGTCTGCCTGATGACCGGTCTGGTTCTGGTCACCACCATCATGCGTGACAATGGCATTGATATGTCCACCATCAAAAACGGCGGTCAGATGACCACCGCAGCCTTCTCTCAGATCCCCATCCTTGGCCCCATCATTCTGGTCATCGGCATCATCTGCTTCGCTTACTCCACCATCCTGGGCTGGTCCTATTATGGTGAACGCTGCGCCGAATACCTATTCGGCAAGAAGGCTCTGCTGCCCTACAAGCTGCTCTACATCGCAGTTATCGTCATCGCTCCCGTTGTTGCTCTGGATCTGGTCTGGAACATCGCCGACATCCTCAACGCCTTTATGGCAATCCCCAACCTGGTGGCTGTCCTGGCTCTGTCTGGCACCATCGCAAAGGATACCAAGTATTATCTGGCTAATCTGCATGAAGTGGATACCACTGAAATCCCCGTGGTCGACAAGTAATCCCTATCACATCTATCATCAAACTCCCCTGCTGGAGCAGGGGAGTTTTCCCTTTTCTGGGAAAGCATTTCTAACGCTCTGTCTTGTCTATTAAAATAGATGATGCTATAATGAGCTGTGACATGACCCACGGACAGACCCGTTTGCTCTTTTTCAAACGGGAAAAGAGGTATTTTTATGACTTATCAAGAGGAATTTATCACCTTTATGGTGCGCTCTGGTGTATTGACCTTCGGAGATTTCACCACCAAATCCGGTCGGAAAACCCCCTATTTCATCAACACCGGCAATTACAAAACCGGCGCCCAGGCCGCCCGTCTGGGCGACTACTACGCAGCCTGTCTCCAGGAACATCTGCCGGCAGACACCACCGCCCTGTTCGGCCCCGCCTATAAGGGCATCCCCCTGGCTGTCTCTGCCGCCGCCTCCCTGTATCGCAACTACGGCCGTGACCTCCCCTACTGCTTCAACCGGAAAGAGGTGAAGGATCACGGCGAGGGCGGCTTCATGGTGGGCTATCAGCCCCAGGCCGGCGATGTCATCGCCATCGTAGAGGACGTGGTCACCGCCGGCACCGCTGTGCGGGAATCCATCGCCCTATTCCAGAAGGTGGCGCCTGTGAAGATCTCCAGTCTGTTCGTCTCGGTAGACCGAATGGAACGGGGGCAGGGCAGTTGTTCCACCCTGGACGAGCTGCGGAAGGAGTACGGCATTGCCGTGCACCCCATTGTCACGGTGCGGGACATCATCCAGTTCCTCTATGAGCGCCCCATTGACGGCAAGGTCTATATCGACCACGCCATGAAGGAACGCATGGAAGCGTACTTGCGTCAGTACGGCGCAGAGTGATCTGATCTGTCCATTAAAGCAAATAGAAAGAGAGTGGTTGATTTGAAAGAAAAGAACTGCCATACTGGACACCGGCAACGGTTAAAGGACCGTTTTCTTCGCAACGGTGAAGTGGCGTTTGAGAACCATGAGTTGTTGGAACTTCTCCTCTTTTACGCCATCCCACAAGGGGATACCAACCCTTTGGCACACCGTCTGATCAACCACTTTGGCTCCCTGGCTGGCGTCTTTGACGCTTCTGTTTCCGATCTTATGCAGGTGCCTGGCGTTGGGCAGCACACTGCCTTGCTCATCCATATGCTGCCCCAGATCGCCCGTCGGTATCACATCGACCGTTCTGCCCGCGGCAATGTGCTGCGTAATACCTTTGATTACGCAGACTGGCTGCGTCCATATTTCTTCGGTGCGCGAAATGAGATGGCATATATGCTGTGCATGAACGCCAAGGGGAAGGTTATGGGCTGTGATTTGATTGATGAAGGGGATTTGACCTCGTGCGCATTGTTTACCCGTCAGGTAGCAGAGATTGCTATACGCTATCGTGCCTCCGCTGTGGTGCTGGCTCACTGTCATGTGGTGGGTTCCACCCAGCCCTCCTACGCAGATCATGAAGCCACTCTGGCCTGCCGCAAGATGTTGGATCGACTGGACATCGAACTGCTGGATCACCTGATCTTCTGCGATGGCGACTACGTTTCTTTGGCGCAGACTGGGGAACTGAATCGGTTTTGATGTGCTATGGTTCCTCTCCCTTGCTCGGGGCGAGTGAATCGCCCCTGCGCCAAGGTTTTCCTCCGGAAAACGCTTGTGACGCCGCTCTTGCGGCGGTGGCTGATCGCCTGTGTTTATTTTCGTTTGAAAGGCTGGTGTTTCTTTCGTGCCTGAATTTAAAGTTGTCAGCCCCTTCGAGCCTTCCGGCGTTTTCCCACAAAACGGGCGTTTTGTGGGTGCCCTTTTTCTTTCCCTTGCTCGGGGCGAATGAATCGCCCCTGCGCCAAGGTTTTCCTCCGGAAAACGCTTGTGACGCCGCTCTT
>ERZ825137.5833-NODE-5833-length-11134-cov-10.047477_pt1 | contig 11134 bp, 10 predicted proteins | sample MGYA00519873_ERZ825137 | MGnify/ENA primary metagenome ERZ825137 (study PRJEB31778, sample SAMEA3449190) | human gut metagenome | biome: human gut; feature: human-associated habitat; material: faeces | place: United Kingdom | collected 2010/2012 ... | reverse complement strand
GTCTGCTGATCGGCGACGACGAGCACGGCTGGGACGACAACGGCGTGTTCAACTTCGAGGGCGGCTGCTACGCAAAGGTCATCAACCTGGATAAGGACTCCGAGCCCGATATCTACAACGCCATCAAGCGCAACGCTCTGCTGGAGAACGTCACTCTGGATGCTGAGGGCCACATCGACTTCGCTGACAAGTCTGTCACCGAGAACACCCGTGTGTCCTACCCCATCAACCACATCCAGAACATCGTCCGCCCCATCTCTTCTGCACCTGCTGCAAAGAATGTCATCTTCCTGTCTGCTGACGCATTCGGCGTTCTGCCTCCCGTCTCTATCCTGACCCCCGAGCAGACCCAGTACTACTTCCTGTCCGGCTTCACCGCCAAGCTGGCTGGCACCGAGCGCGGCATCACCGAGCCCACCCCCACCTTCTCCGCTTGCTTCGGCCAGGCTTTCCTGGAGCTGCACCCCACCAAGTACGCTGAGGAGCTGGTCAAGAAGATGCAGATGAGCGGCGCTAAGGCTTACCTGGTCAACACCGGCTGGAACGGCACCGGCAAGCGCATCTCCATCAAGGACACCCGTGGTATCATCGATGCTATCCTGAACGGCGATATCAACAACGTGCCCACCAAGAAGATCCCCTACTTCGACTTCGAGGTTCCCACCGTCCTGAACGGTGTTGACACCGGCATCCTGGATCCCCGCGATACCTACGCCGACGCTTCCCAGTGGGAGGAGAAGGCCAAGGATCTGGCTGGCCGCTTCATCAAGAACTTCAAGAAGTACGAGGGCAACGAGCACGGCAAGGCTCTGGTCTCTGCCGGCCCCCAGCTGTAAGCTCTGATCCCAACATTTTTCTTCTGAACTCCATATAAAATATCCCCCGCTGCCTGTCCATTGACCGAACAGGCGGCGGGGGATTTGTGTTTTGGAGCAGGTAAACAAAGCGTCGGTTGCCTTTTGGTGCGTGGTATGCTATCCTTTTTCCAAAGGATGTGAGCACAATGGATGCGAAAACGTTCGGGGCATTTCTCGCCCGGATGCGCAAGTCACAGGGATTAACACAGGCAGAGCTGGCCCAGCAGCTGCATGTAACAGATAAGGCTGTCAGCCGATGGGAACGCGGGGTCGGCCTGCCGGACATCAACACGCTGGAACCACTGGCCGACGCGCTGGGGCTGACCCTTGCCGACCTGATGCACTGCCGTGACCCGCAGGAAGCAGATATTGCACCGGAAGTCCCGCTGGAAGATTTCTTTACCCTGCTGCGCCGTCAACAATCCATTGACTGGCGCTCGGTACGGGCAGTTTTGTTTTGGCTCAGTGCCGCACTGGCCATCTGGGGCATCCTCGCCTGCCCGGGCCGGATGGCCGTCCACTGGCGTACCCTGAGCAATGGGAACCTGCAGGCAGATGGCTGGCTTCCCTCCTGGGTGTTTTTCCCATTGTTCGTCGGGATAGAATTTCTCTCGCTGGAGCTCTGGAACAACTTTGAGCAAACCGGCTACTACCGACACTGGGGTGAGATAGGTGCTTCCGTCACCCGCTCCATGAACTTCTGCTCCCCTGCTGTCCGGCTCTGGAAGTTTGTGCTCGACCTGCTGTTCTTCTTCGGGTTCGGCTTCGTGATCCCCTGCGCTGAGATGATGGCGATTCTGATCAACTGAAAAAAGGAAAGCCCTCCCGTCGCTCAAGCGAAAGGAGGGCTTTCTATCATCTTATCAGAAGTTTTCCCGTTCTTCTATTCCTCTGATTTTAAGACCATTTACTTTTCGTTCTTTGCCCGGCGTTCTTTCAGATCGCTTTCCATCTGCGCCAGGGTCTTTTTGTCCAGATTGAACACCACGCCGTACGCAATGATCATCACGATATAGCTTCCCAGATACATGACCGGCACCAGATAGCGCATCCGGGTTGCCACTTCGATCGTCTGTGCAGCCTTCAGAGATGCATCATAGCCCAGTTTGGTTGCCAGAACAAGGCCCAGAGAAGGTCCGATGCCCTGTGCAAGCTTACGGAAGAAGGAGTGCAGTGCATAGGTAGTGCCTTCTTCTCGCACACCAAATTTCCACTCGTTATAATCGATCGCATCTGCCATCAGAGACCAGCTCAGGCAGCTTCCGATACCGCCGCCCAGCATTGCAATGACCTGACACAGGACATAAAGGCCGAGGCCCCGGCTGTCCGGTGTAATGGGCAGAACCAGCATCAGGATGTACGCCAGCGCACAGACTGCTGAACCAAAGGTCACGGCTTCCTTCTTGCCAAAGCGCTTGACGATACGGCTCACAAAAGGACTGAAGATGAAAACGCCAAAGTAGGAGATCATACCCACAATGCCGGAGATCTTTGCATTCTTGAAATAAGCCTGGAACAGGATCTGACCTGCAGTAGAGGCACCATACATACCAATAAACGTTGCCACAGGTGCCAGCGTTGCGCCCACAGCCGGGCGATTATGGATAAAGTTGTTGAATGCCTTTATGATGTTGAACTTAGGTGCATCCTCTTTCAGAGTGATCGTGGTGTCCACACGCACCTTTGTGTTCGTGACCATAAAGCGGAAGCAGACCAGACCGATCACACCCATGACCAGAGCAATGCCAAACATCTGCTCACCACGCAGGTTGTTCTGGTTATCATAAATGATCACCGGAATCAGCATGCCGGTAAGAAGCGAACCGGCCATAGAACCAATGGAGCGGAAAGTCGACAGCTGTGCACGCTGGATCGGGTCATCCGAGATCAGAGACAGCATCGAGCCATACGGCACATTTGCAACGGTGTAGAAAGCATCCCAGATCATATAGCCTGCCACAAACAGAATATTCTTGACCATACCGGGAGCCTGCGGGAACGGCAGATAGCAAAGTGCACCAGCTACGGTCAGTCCGATCGCACCGAACCAGATATAGGCAAGGAACTTGTTCCGGCGGTACTTATGTGTATCCGCATCTACCATTGCTCCGATAATAGGATCGTTGATTGCGTCCCAGATCTGCACGATCAGCAGAAGGGATGCCATCAGGTAGTTGTCGATCCCCATAAACTGCGTCCAATAAATCGTCAGGTAGCCTTTGAGTGCAAAACTCATATTGCAGCCAAAGTCACCCGCTGCGTATGCAAGTTTATCACGCAATCCAAACCCTGCAGACGCATCCACTGTTGATTTCCCCATGAAAATACTCCTTTCTGAACTTTCCGGACAATTTTGGCACACCGCCCGCAAGCCGTATGCATATTTATAAATCCATGATACGGCATCTCTTTCCAAAATGTTAGAATTTTTTTACGATTCCGCCTGAAGAATTTACGATTTAAAAGTATTTCTTGTTGTATTCTTTAATTTGTGCAGCGTTTTCGTGACTCTGCACAAGCAATCTTTTCTTTTTTTGTATACAAAATATTTTTTCTTAGCCGAATCTTTTCTTTGTTGAGAACGGCGTTGTGCGCCGCGCATAAAGCAAGGGCCATTGCACGAGAATCTGTGCAATGGCCCTTGCTTTCTATTGTTTCTTATTTCGCCGCCTCAAACTCGGCTTCGATCTCCTTCGAGGGGGCGGGGGTGACCAGACTGACCACCACGCAGACCAGCAGCGAGGTCAGGAAGGCGGGCAGCAGCTCATAGATGCTGAACACGCCGCCCAGCGGGCTGATGAGGTACTTCCAGACAAAGACCATCAGGCCGCCGGCGAGCATCCCGGCCAGCGCACCCTGCCAGTTGCAGCGCTTCCAGAACAGGGCGCAGAGCATCACGGCACCATACGCACCGCCGAAACCGGCCCATGCAAAGCTGACGATGCCGAACACGCTGGAATTGGGGTCACGGGCCAGCACCACGCCCACCACGCTGACGCAGATGATGGTCAGGCGGGCAGCAAACAGGCTCTGGCGCTCGGTCAGCTTCATGTGGCCGAACTCCTGCAGGATGTTCTGGGAGACGCTGGACGCGGCGGCAAGCATCTGGCTGTCGGCGGTGGACATGGTGGCGGCAAGGATGCCCGCCAGGATCAGGCCCGCCAGAACGGCTGCCAGAATGCCGTGCTGTGCAATGAGGTTTGCAATGCGGACGATGACCGTCTCGCTGGAGGAGCCGCTCAGGTACTCCAGCGCGCCTGCCTTGGTCATGCCAAGGCCCACCATGCCGATGATGATGGAAGCGGTCATGGCAATGACGACCCACACGCTGGCAATGCGGCGGCTGAGTACCAGCTTCTTTTCATCCTCAATGGCCATGAAGCGGAGCAGAATGTGGGGCATTCCGAAGTAGCCCAGGCCCCACGCCATGGTGGAGACGATGTCCAGCAGGCTGTACGAGGTGGCCGTACCCTCGGCGGCGTTGTGGCTGGCCATCATGGTCAGGTAGCCGGGCAGGCTCTGGGCGTTGGCCACAACGGCATCCCAGCCGCCTGCCGCGCCAATGCCGTACACCAGCACAGCCACAAGGGCCAGACTCATCACGATGGACTGGATGAGGTCGGTGGTGGTAACGGCGCGGAAGCCGCCCGTGATGGTATAGCCCACGATGACGCAGGCCGAGACCACCATGGCCGCCATGTAATCCACGCCGAAGAGGCTGTGGAACAGCTTGCCGCAGGCGGCAAAGCCCGAAGCCGTGTAGGGCACAAAGAACACGATGATGATCACCGCGCCCAGTGCGTTGAGCAGATTGCGCTGGTCGTGGAAGCGCAGGGACAGGAACTGCGGCACGGTGATGGCTTCCAGATTGGCCGAATACCGCCGCAGCCGCCGGGCCACGATGAGCCAGTTCAGCCAGGTGCCCAGCGCCAGGCCGATGGCGGTCCAGCCGGGCGAGGCGATGCCGGTGAGGTAGGCAAGGCCCGGCATTCCCATCAGCAGCCAGCTGGACATATCGCTGGCTTCGGCGCTCATGGCCGTGACCAGCGGGCCCATTTTGCGGCCGCCGAGGTAGAAATCGGTGCTGTCGTTGTTGGACTTGCTGTATGCAAACCCAACCAACAGCATTGCCACCAGATAGATGATGATGGTGGCGATGATGCAGATGTTGGTCATATACTTTTTCCCCCTTGTCTTTCCAAATGAAAGTACACTTCGATTTTACCACAGTAAAGCATCAAAGTGCAAGCCTTTTGGCAAAACTTTGTCCTGATTCGCCAAAAGTCCACGAGTGACGGACAAAAAGTTTTCAAACAGAAACGGGAGGTGCCGGTGGGGCATCTCCCGTTTGTTTCAATGATAGAATGTATCAAAATTGATCTGCCGGTAGAACCGCTGCTGGAGCTGGTCAAAATTCTCGCAGTCCTGGGCCAGCAGCCACATGACCTTAGTGACAACGGCCTCAATGGTCATATCGTGGGCCTCCAGGAAGCGGAAGCGATTCTTGACCCGCTTGCCCACCTCGTAAATGCCCACATCGCTGCCCTCATAAGTGACCTGCGTGGTCAGGATCAGGATCTTGTGGGTCTGGTCGTAATCGCCCAGCTCCTCGGCAAAGGCATCCATGAGCCGCTGGGGAATGCCGCCCACGCCAAAGCTTTCCACAATGACACAGTCATATTGTTGAAAGATAGCCGGGATAAGCTCCGGCCCAAGGCCGGGGGTCAGCTTGAGCAGGAACACTTTTGGGTTCAGCGCCCGGCCAAACTCCACAGGGCCGGTGGGCCAGGGCGAAGCCACATACCGCACCAGCCGGTCGCCCTGCACCAGCGCCAGCGCCGGGAAGTTGACCGACGCAAAGGCATCGTAGCTGATGGTCTTGTTCTTCTTGGCGCGGGTGCCCGCAATGACGTGCCCGCCAAACACCACCATCACACCCCGGCTGCCCGGGTCAAGGGCACAGATCACGCTGTCCCGCAGGTTCTTCTTGGCATCGGTGATCTCGTTGGAAATGGGCTGCTGGGCACCCGTGAGGATGATGGGCTTGTCCGCATTCTGAATAAGGTAGGACAGCGCCGCCGCCGAGTAGGCCAGCGTATCGGTGCCGTGGCAGATGATGAAGCCATCGTAAAGCGCATAGTTTTCCTGCACGGCCTTGGCCATCATCAGCCAGTGCTCCGGGCCAAGGTCGGTGCTGTCGATGCTGCACAGGTTGAGCGTTTCCGGGCAGCAGAGCTGCTGCAATTCCGGCAGATGGGCCAGCAGCTCCTCGCTGGTCAGAACAGGCTTGAGCCCCTGTGCGGTGCGCACGCTGGCAATGGTGCCGCCGGTGGTGATAAAAAGCAGGCGCTGCTTGGACATAGGTTTTTCCCCTCCATGGTGTCGATTTTTGCGATATTTTCAGTATAGCACAGTTCGTCGGAGATGAAAAGTGCGGGGAGTTGAGGTATAATAGTTATCATAAGATCAAGCTATCCTCTGTACAACCTACCATAAGGAGAAACTGCCATGCCTAACATTGTGATCATCGGTTCCGGCCCCGCAGGTGTCTCGGCGGCATTGTATGCCGCGCGCGCCGGGGTGCAGACCACCGTTCTGACCAAGGGCCCCGGCGCACTGGACCGGGCCGAGCTCATCCAGAACTACTACGGCTTTGCCGAACCCATCACCGGTGCCGAACTGGAACGCCGGGGCATCGAGGGTGCCAAGGCCGTGGGGGTGGAGTTCGTCACCACCGAGGCCGTGGGCCTGACCTACACCGACAAGCTGACCGTGGAGACGCTGGCCGGGGATTTCCCTGCCGATGCCGTCATTCTGGCCACCGGGGCTTCCCGGGCAGCGCCCCGCATTCCGGGCCTTGCCGGGCTGGAGGGCCACGGCGTGAGCTACTGCGCCACCTGCGATGCCTTTTTCTACCGCGGCAGGGATGTGGCCGTGCTGGGCAGCGGAGAGTACGCCCTGCACGAGGTACAGGCCCTGCTGCCCGTGGCTCACAGCGTCACCCTGCTCACGGGCGGGGCCCCGCTGACGGCACAGTTCCCGCCAGAGGTGGCCGTGCGGACGGAAGCCGTGGAAGCCATCCTCGGTGAAGAGCGGGTCACCGGCGTGCAGCTGAAAGACTGCGGGACACTGGAAGTCTCCGGCGTGTTCGTGGCGCTGGGCGTGGCAGGCAGCACCGCCCTGGCCCGCAAGCTGGGGGCCGAGGTGAACGGCAGCCGGATCGTGGTGGATGACCACATGCAGACCTCCCTGCCCGGCCTGTACGCCGCCGGAGACTGCACCGGCGGGCTGCTGCAGGTCGCCAAGGCCGTGTACGAGGGTGCCGTGGCAGGCACCGAAGCCGCCAAAGCCCTGCGGAAATGACCCAGACAGAAAAAGGACGCTGTGCCCTGCGGCACAGCGTCCTTTTATTGCTTTGCTCAGCTCTTGCAGCCGGATTCCTCTTCGATGCCGGTGAAATCGCTGGCCTCCGCGATCTTGGTGGTATCGAACTTGCCGTTCTCATCCTTGGGGGCAACGGCAGGGCCTGCCTCCACAGGATTCACGGTCGTTTCCTCTGCCGCAGGCTTTTCCTCGGCAGTCTCCTCTGCCCGGGCAGCTTCCACCACCGGGGCTGCGGGCGCAGTCTCGGGCTCGGCAGGAGCCTTTTCAAAGGCAGGGGGCCATGCGTCACCGGGAGCGGTCTCCTTGGCCTCGCCCTCGGCGTAGGCTTCGGCAGTCTTTTCGGCCTCGGCGGGGTCCTTTTCAGCTTCCTCGGGGAACTCCACGTTTTCGACGTGGAGCGGGTCCTTGTCGTTCAGAACTTTGTCCAGCACGACGATGGCGGCACCGGTAACAGCCACAGCGGCAGCGGCACCCAGAACACGGAACAGAGTTTTCATGGTGAAGTCCTCCCTGTATAAGTTAGGATTAAGAGAATGTTACGACATCGTTCTGCGGCTTTTCGGCGGGCTCCACCGAAATGGCGGTCAGCACCGGGCCCTTGCCGCGGTAGATGTTGTGGAACTTGTAATTGACCTTGGCGGTCACAGTGACCCAGGCGCGCTGCTCCAGTGCCTTGTAGCCATCATAGCTGCAGGGGAAGCCCACGAACTGGATATCCTGCACACAGCAGGTCATTGCAAAACGGCCGGGCACAAAGCTGTTTTTGCCCGCGCGGTTGGTCTGGCAGACCTGCGCCAGGAACCGGACGGTCTTGCCCGCATACTTCTGGGGCTCGTCCTGGCAGTCCATATACCAGATGCCGAAATCGTCCTCGCCGATCTCAACGATCGGGGCGTTCAGATCAAAGGGCAGCGGGTCAGGGATGTCATCGTATGCCACGCTGCCGTCGGCGAACTCATAGGCAATATCGCACTTGCGGGAGGCCTGACGCACCAGCTTGTGCAGCTCCTGACGGGCGGCATCGTTGTTCACGGCCTCGGCGCGGTTGAACACGATCAGCTCACTGCGGGCGATCTTGTCCAGCAGCAGAGAGCGCATGGAGTTGTCGCGGGCGTAGGTCAAGGCTGTGGTGCCGTCAGCCGTGGAGATGCACTGGTAGACGATCCAGTTTTCGGGCAGGTTGTTGGCCAGATCCTGCAGCAGCCACATGCCGTTGTACTCAATGACCACACGGCCTGCGCCGGATTCTTTTTCGAGCCTGGCCAGATTCTGGGGGTTCAGCTCCGCCTTATCCTCGAGGACCTTCAGGGTCACGCCGGGGAAGGCGAACTTCTTCTCGTTATATTCTTCCTCGCCCTCTTCGCAGACCAGCAGCAGGGTCTTGTCGCCGGAGTCGAAATTGGGGTCTTCAAAGGTCTCCTGAATGAACTTGGTCTTGCCGCTTTCGAGGAAGCCCACAAACAGGTAAACCGGGATCTCGTTTGCCATAATCGGTTTTTCTCCTTACACAACTTGCAGCTCAGCAGCCAAACAGTGCGGCAATGGCCTTTTCGTCCAGCTTAGAGCCGATGACGACCAGCTTGCCGCCCACATCGGCACCGCGCTGACGCACTTCCCACTCGCCGGGGACGTAATCGAACTCCAGCCAGCCGTCGGCACCGCCGTCCACGATGCCCTTGGAGCGCAGGATCATGCCGTACTTGCCGCCGTCCAGCTCGGTCAGTGCACGCTCGATGTCTGCCTTGCTGAACTTCTTGGCCGTCTCGACACCCCAGCTGGTGAACACCTCATCGGCATCGTGATCGTGCTCGTGCTGTCCGCCAGCATGTCCACGCTGTCTTCGCTGGTTCTGACCTCGTCCTCCACGCTGACGCTCGACCTTCTGCAGGGCAACGTGGTGAAGAAGATGAGCGAGCAGAGCAAACTTGGCTGGATGCGCGTCCTTATCGTGGTGTTCATCATCGTGTCCGCAGCGCTGGCGTTGGTGCAGTACAACTCCTCCATCACGTTCATCGCGCAGCTCATGGGCATCTCCTGGGGTGCGCTTGCCGGCGCGTTCCTCGGCCCGTTCCTGTGGGGTCTGTACTCTGGGCGCATCTCCAAGGCCGCCGTGTGGTGCAGTTTCATCGTTGGCGTGTGCCTGACCAGCGGGAACATGGTGCTCACGCTGATGGGCACGCCGCTGATCGCCAGCCCCATCAACTGCGGCGCCCTGGCCATGCTGCTGTCTTTGATCATCGTGCCGGTGGTCAGCCTGTTCACCAAGTCCGTTCCCTTCGAGGTGAACCCGCCGAGCCCCGAGGGCGCCATCGACCGCGAATACCAGCATGAGCTGGCCGTGGAACGCAAGGGCGCGGAATAGCCTTTCGATTACGGTTTGCAGCTACGGCTGAGATGCAGCGCGTAAAACCTGATGCCCGCGAAGAAGCGGCGGACGAAGCGTATCGTCCGTCGCTTCTTTATATAGTTGCGTTCGATATCCTGGACGTACGTCGACCGGGTGGAGAACCCGCCTCCCTACAACCTATTCCTTTTGTTTCACGTGAAACCCCTCCGGCGGAATCCTGGTGCGGTTCGACCGTTGCACTTGTATACTGATTCGCAATGGACTTTGAGGACCTTATGGAGAAAGGGAAGGGAAATGGAAGAGGCTTTCGAGCTTATCAGCACCGGCGCTTGGTCTATCGTGCCGCCGTTGCTGGCGTTGGCTCTGGCGCTCATAACCAAAGAGGTGTACTCGTCGCTGACCATCGGCGTATTCGTCGGCATGGTCATCTACCAGTTCACCCTCAACGGTGTCGGCGTCGATCAGCTGGTCACGGCATTCACCGATGTGCCGAACGCAATGGCGCTGCAGATCGCCGATAATGGGGCGTTGCTGTTGTTCCTTGCGTTGTTGGGCGCGCTGACCGTGGTCATCGCCACGGCGGGCGGCAGCCGCGCTTATGCCGAGTGGGTGTCCACTCACATCAAGAACGCGCGCGCCGCGCAGGTGCTCACCGGCTTGCTGGGCATCATCATCTTCGTCGACGACTACTTTAACTGCTTGACGGTCGGCGCGGTCATGCGCCCCGTGACCGATCGCTTCCACGTCAGCCATGAGAAGCTGGCCTGGATCATCGACTCCACGGCAGCCCCGGTCTGCATCATCGCGCCGGTGTCCTCGTGGGCCGTTGCGGTCGGCGGTTACTTGGGAGACGACGGCTTCACCACGTTCGTGCAGTCCATCCCGTACAACTTCTACGCGCTGCTCACCATCTTCTTCGTGTTCTTCATGCTGATCACGAACAAGAACGATTACGGTCCGATGCGCGCTGCCGAGGCGGAGGCGAAGACCTCCGAGGGCGCTGCTGCCGAGCATTCCCGAGACGAGGGCGACACCGGAAACCGTCAGCACTATTGCGGCGATTTTCTGCGCCGTTATCCTCTCACGAAAAAGAACTGCCGAGAACAGCATTACAAAGACCGGCGAGGTGTAGAGCAGTGAGGCGGCGATGCCTGCCTCAACATTGATAACGGTAGTAAAATAGCAGTAGCTGAACAGTGTGACGCTGATTATTCCGGTGCCGACGAACATCCACATGTCGCGCAGCTGCACGCGCAGCAGCGAGCGGTCGCGTATCAGTATAATAACGAGCAGCATCAGCGTGCATAGACTTATGCGGATAAATCCGATCTCCTTTGAGTCAAAGCCGTAGTCGGACAGCGCGGAGACAAATATGCTCAGGCATCCCCACAGAGCTCCCGCGAGGACGAGAAATGCGGTAGACAATTTTTTAGACAACGGACGGTCTCCTTATGTGTAAATGATCTCGGCACGTCAGACCGTGCAAACAAAAAATATTATATCACGCATTTTTCGATTGTCAATAATTAAATTATCCGTGCGAATT
>ERZ825137.5830-NODE-5830-length-11137-cov-4.426096_pt1 | contig 11137 bp, 7 predicted proteins | sample MGYA00519873_ERZ825137 | MGnify/ENA primary metagenome ERZ825137 (study PRJEB31778, sample SAMEA3449190) | human gut metagenome | biome: human gut; feature: human-associated habitat; material: faeces | place: United Kingdom | collected 2010/2012 ... | reverse complement strand
AAACCTTATAAACGGCCGCATCATCCGAAGTGTCCGTTCCAACCAGAAGATCCGGATCACAGAACTTTGGCAGCCCGCCAAGAACTCCCGCCAGAGTCCCCGGTCCTACCTTAGCTGCACAGCCACAGTTTGGAGCCAGTTTTGTCAATTGTATTTTTTCTTTCATGATCATTTTCCCTTTCCTTTAAGTCCTGTAAATCCCGTCATCCATCCGCAGCACCACAGAGGACTTTAACTTTTCCGATTCACACTCAAAAGGCTCCACACACCACAGATCCTATGCACAGAGAAATCCTAATCTTCTCATCTTTGTGCCAACCGATATCTGCATTGCATAGAGCCTTATATCTACACATAGCTTTTTTTATTCATACAATTAATTTATACATTAAAACAACTTCCGCCAATAAACTCTCTTAAGATAGAATTATGCGGCACTGCCTCACTCGGCACCGGAACAAAATATTCAAAGAATTTCAGCAGCCGTTTCGCCTCTGTATATTCCGGTTCATTCTTATCAATTCCAAACAGAAGCGGTTCTGCATATACCTTCAGACATGCCAGTTCATAGATCAGCGCAGAATTAAACATTACATCTGCATCCTCCTGGAACGGAAAGATATTCTGTTCTTCACCTCTGCGCACAGACGGCCATCTTGCAATTGTCTCTTTCGCGGAAGTCCCTCTGGTGCGGGCATCTCTTACAATTCTGCGGATCAGACGGCCATCCGTAGTAGGAATCCTGTTATGTTCATCAATATTCAGCTGAGTCAGAGCGCTGAGATAAATCTTAAATTTGCTCTCCTTTGGCAGCGCATAGCTGAGCCTGTCATTCAATCCATGAATTCCCTCGATCACCAGAATATCGTCTTTATCCAGCTGCAGAAAATCACCTTTATATTCTCTGGTTCCTGTTTTGAAATTGAAAACCGGCATCTCTACCCTTTTTCCTTCCAAAAGCTCAAGCATATCTTTATTAAACTGCTCCACATCAATCGCTTCCAGACATTCAAAATTCTTTTCCCCAAACTCATCTACAGGAGTCAGGTGCCTGTCAATGAAATAATTATCCACTGCGATCGGATGCGGTTTCATTCCATGGGCAGCCAGCTGAATGGACAGCCTGTGTGAAAACGTAGTCTTTCCGGAAGAAGACGGACCTGCGATCATAACAAACTTCTTGTTTCCGGCTGCGGCAATCTCAGATGCGATTTCCGAAATCTTTGCCTCCTGCATAGCCTCCTGGATCAGCAAAATATCCTGGATACCGCCTCTGGTAACCTTTTCATTCAGATCACCGACTGTCGCAATATCCAGTTTATCTCCCCATTCCTGAGATTCCTTCTGCACACGAAAAATCTTCTCCCTCGGTTTAAATTCAGGTATCCGGTCCGGTTCATTCTGAGTCGGAAGCTGCAGTACGAAACCACCCTCATACAAAAACAGATCAAACGTCTTAATATATCCCGTATGGTTCGCCATAAAACCGTAGAAATAATCCTCAAAACTTCCAATACTGTAAAGATTCACCGCAGAGCTTCTGCGGTAATTAAACAGCTTCTCTTTGTCATACATATGATGCTTATGAAAAAGTGCAACTGCCTCACTAGTGCTTACGCTTCGCTTTACAATGGGAAGATTCTCGTCCACGATCCTGTGCATCTGCGCCTTTACCTTATCAATAAATTCCTGATCCAGCGCCATAGGTCCTTTCATTGTAAAATAATAGCCGCTGCCTACAGAATAATGGATCACTACACTGTCTATATTTTCCTGCCCTGCCACATCATAAATTGCTTTCAGAAGAATCAGACTTGCACTTCTGCAATAAGTTTTGTGTCCGATCGGATCTTTGGATGTCACAAATTCAATCTCACAGTCTGCCTTGAGATGCTTATGCAGTTCTCTCAGCCTGCCATTTACGATCACCAGCATTACAGGTGCATCCGTACTTCCTTCGTATTCCTTTACAATCTCACTGTAAGGAATCTTCTCAGGATATTGTTTTGTTATTCCCTGTATCGTAACGTTATACATTTTCTGTCCCATAAATCCTGCCTCCATTTCTGCTATACCGACAAGTAAATACAGTTATCAGCTCCGCTGCCAACAGGCAGATCAGCCAATTTTCATTTATAATTTCATTATTATATGGTAAGAACCCGTATCACAGAATCGTGTACGGGCTCTTTACCTCTGCACAGGAGATTTTCAGTTCCGGAAATGCCTGTGTCAGTTCTTTTTTCATTGCATCCATAAAAATATATTCTGTTCCGTAGTGTCCGGCGTCGATCAGCGCCAGTCCCTGCGCAACCGTATCAATTCCTGTATGGTGGTCGATATCACCGGTCACATACACATCCGCACCGGCCTTAATGACATCCTTGATCATGCTCTTGCCTGATCCTGTACATACAGCAGCACATTTTACCATGCTGTCCAGATTCCCATAAACCTTTACATCATTTAACTTCAGAGACTCTTTGACAAGCTGTGCATACTCTCTCAGCGTCATTTCCCGGGGAAGTTTCCCAACTCTGCCAAAGCCCTGTACTTCCCCCTCTCTCTCTTCAGTTACGGAAAGGACTGTGGTATCATGCATCTTCGTATAGTCTGCACTCAGATCCGCCATACCCAGCACATCATAATTGGTATGCATCGCATAATAAACAATTCCTTTCTGTATCAGCGTAAGGATCTTTCTTCCTGTAAAGCTGTGATTATTGATCTTCTTAATTCCGGAAAAGATCATGGGATGATGGGTAATGATCATATCTGCCCCATCCTCTATGGCCTCAGCCAGTGTTTCCTCTGTCAGATCCAGAGCCAGAAACACATGGCTGATCTCATTTGTATCATCTCCTGCGAGAAGTCCTACGTTATCCCAGTCCTCTGCTGCATCTGACGGGTACTTCTTCTCCAGCCAGGAGGTCAGTTCATATGCCTTCATATTCCTCTAAAGCAGCAATAACTGCCTGCTTTTCCTCCTCTATCTCGCCTGCACGCTTCTCTGCATTGGGCGCATTCTTTAATCTGTCAAGAATCTCATTGCGGATGCGAAGCTCTCTTTCCAGATACTCCCGCAGAACAGGATGCTTTCTTTCCAAAAGCATTCCTCCAAACCACTCATCTAAAGTATAAGGAGTATCTTCTGAAATATGCATCTTTTCTCCATGAATTACCTTCATCATAGGATAAAACTTGCCATCCTCCAGAACCATCTCCTCCTCTGTGATCTGCCAGCCGATTTTTCTGACAAATCTGCGAAAATGGGGGATATCTGACTGAGGCTGCAGGATCATTTCCCGAAAGCTCTCCCTGACCTCTGCCCCGTCAGTAAGAATCCTCTCCATGAGAGGGCCGCCCATTCCTGCAATCACAAGAGTGTCGCCCTCTCCCGGTTTCAAAGCCTCAAGTCCGTCTGAAAGCCGGGTTTCTATGTATGCGTCCAGTCCATACTGAGAAATATGTTCCTGCGCTCTGGACAACGGGCCTTTTCTTACATCCATGGCAATCGCACCCGGAATCTTTCCATCCAGATAAAGCGAAACCGGCAGGTATCCATGATCGCATCCCACATCCACAAGTCTGTTTCCCCTGGTCACCAGGCCTGCTATTGCAGACAAACGTAATGAAAGCTGCATAACAGGCTCCTTAGTCCAGATAATCCTTCAGTTTACGGCTGCGGCTCGGATGACGAAGCTTGCGGAGCGCCTTTGCCTCAATCTGACGGATACGTTCTCTTGTTACATTAAATTCCTTACCAACTTCCTCCAGAGTTCTGGCACGTCCATCGTCCAGGCCAAAACGCAGGCGCAATACTTTCTGCTCTCTGTCTGTCAATGTGCTCAGAACCTCTACCAGCTGCTCTTTCAGCAAAGTAAATGCTGCTGCATCTGCAGGTACAGGTACATTGTCATCCTGGATAAAGTCTCCAAGGTGGCTGTCCTCTTCCTCACCGATAGGTGTCTCCAGAGATACAGGCTCTTGGGAGATTTTAAGGATCTCACGTACACGCTCTACAGACATATCCATCTCTTTTGCAATTTCTTCCGGCGTAGGTTCACGTCCAAGCTCCTGCAGTAACTGACGGGAAACGCGGATCAGTTTGTTAATAGTCTCAACCATATGCACCGGAATACGGATGGTACGTGCCTGGTCTGCGATTGCTCTGGTGATTGCCTGACGGATCCACCATGTAGCATAGGTACTGAATTTATAACCCTTGCGGTAATCAAATTTCTCAACCGCTTTGATCAGACCTAAGTTACCTTCCTGGATCAGGTCAAGGAAAAGCATTCCACGTCCCACATATCTCTTTGCAATGCTGACAACAAGACGAAGGTTTGCTTCTGCCAGACGTTTCTTGGCAGCCTCATCCCCATTCTCCATTCTCTTTGCAAGTTCGATTTCCTCTTCTGCTGAAAGAAGCGGAACCTTACCAATTTCCTTCAGATACATACGTACCGGATCCTCGATGCTTACACCTTCAGGAACAGAAAGATCGATCTTGTCAAGTTCAATCTCTTCTTCATCCAGCTTATCAATGTCTGCATCGTCATCATCCAGGATCATATCATCTGCATTACTGTCTGTAATCCTAAGCACATCCACTCCACTGGCTTCCAGAAAGTCAAATACTTTCTCCATCTGTTCAACTCCCAGTGGCTGATCCTTAAAGAAGTCATTGATTTCCTGGTATTCCAGTACATTCTTTTTCTTCTTGGCAAGCTCCAGAAGTTCTACCAGTTTTTCACTGAATTTACCCATATTCATTTCCATATGTGCTCTATACCTCCATATAGTGTTTATATTTTATCCTTATTCAAAAGAAATATGCAGCTGCTGCCGCTTTCTTCCAAGCTCTTCCAGTTCTTTCTTTGCTTTTACAAGTTCCTGCAGTCCCTGTATATCTGTGGGATCCCAGGTTCTGTTTCTCTCTTTCAGACTCTCATCCTTAATCCTGATCACAGCATCCGAGAAAGCCCGGTTCTGTTCCTCCGGAGTCTCCAGATGGATCGTTGCATTAAAAAGGGATGAAACCTCTCTCTGCTCTTCACTGTCAATGAAAGCATTCATAAGCCTTGCAGGATTCACATCGCCATCCCTGTGCTGCTGGTAAAGCATCTCTGCCACCTGCCTGTACAGAGGAACCACGAAATCTGAAGGCTGGATATATTTTTCCACTGTGTCAAATATGCCCGGATAAGTTACCAGCCAGGTAAGCATCAGCTTCTGTGCTTTCTCTGCTGCACTCTCCTTCTTCTTTTGCTGACCTGCTCCCACAGGTTTAGGCTGAATTCTCTGCTCTGCCGGAGTTCCCTTCATTGCAAGAGCTCCGACTCTCTTTTTCAGATTCTCCACACTGATCCCACTGCTTCTGTAATCCTTTACGATTGCTTCTATATAAAGATTTCTCTCCAGTTCATCGGAAAGCTCCAGAAGCATCTGCGCACACCGCTCAAAGAAACGGTTCTGTCCCTGGGGTTCCTCCATTGGAAATTCCCGCTCTGCCATATGTACGCGGAACATAAAGCTGTCCATAGCCTGCTCCAGACGTTTCTCAAACTCTTCCGCTCCAAGTGCCTTGATAAATTCATCCGGATCTTTATGCGGCTTAAGATTTACCACCCTCGAAGAAACACCTGCTTCCCTCAGGATCGGAATGGCACGAAGTGCAGCCCTCACGCCTGCATCATCACTGTCATACAGAAGCAATACCTCCTGAGTGTAACGCTTCAGCAGACTTGCATGTCCGGAAGTAAGTGCCGTTCCCAGCGATGCCACCGCATTGGTAAACCCTGCCTGATGCATGGATATCACATCCATATATCCTTCACACAGAATCAGATAATTTTTTCTCGTGGTTCTTGCAACATTCAGCCCGTACAGATTCCGGCTTTTATCAAAGATCGTAGTCTCCGGCGAGTTCAGGTACTTCGGCTTTCCGTCACCCATCACTCTGCCTCCAAATCCGATCACGCGGTTATTCACATCCATGATCGGGAAAATAACCCTGTTCCAGAACTTATCATACATTCCCCTGCGTTCATCCACATTGAACAGGCCGGAATCCCGCAGCAGTTCGTCACTGTAATTCTTTGACTTCAGATATTTGTACAGATCGTCACTGTACTTATCCGAATATCCCAGGCCAAACTTCCTGATTGTCTCCTCACTGAGTCCTCTGCCTGTCAGATATTCATGTGCCTGTCTGCCACTCTCTCGACGCAGCTGATAATAGAAATATCCTGCTGCAAGCTTATTGATCTCCAGAAGGGCAGCCCGACGTTCTGCTTTCTTCTTTGCTTCTCCGGAATATTCAATCTTCGGAAGCTGCACCCCTGCCCTGTCTGCCAGATGCTTCAGTGCCTCCCCAAAGGTATAATTCTCATATTCCATCACAAAATTAAATACATTCCCGCCTGCTCCGCATCCGAAGCAGTAATACATCTGCTTCGCCGGTGTTACCGAAAAAGAGGGCGTTTTCTCATTATGGAACGGACACAGCCCGAAATAGGTACTTCCTCTTTTGTTCAGCTTCACATACTGGGATACAACATCTACAATATCATTCTTCATCCTGACTTCTTCAATGATATCGTCTGAATAACGCATGCTTCGTCCTCCTTCTTGATCGATTAATAGACTTCCCATGCTTTTGGTATGTAAATCTCCCGGAATTTCCTTATAGAATACTGGTCTGTCATTCCTGAGAGATAGTCACATACTGCCTGTTCCTTCTTCTCTCCACGCACGATCAGCTCCCTGTATTCTGTTGACATTGCTTCCGGGTGTTCGACATAATATTCATATAACTCCGTCAGCATCTTCACTACCTTTTCCTCTTCCTTATGGGCTGCCGGATTCTCATATACATTCTGAAACATGAGAGCCCGCAGATCCATCATTGCCTCGTAGATCTCTGCTGACATCTTTATGGTATCCTGCTCAAGACTGTTCTCTATCACATCATGAACAAATGTATTGAGCCGCTCTCTGGTTGTATAACCGAGCAGCATCCGAAGCGTGACCGGAATATCATCCTCAGAAATAATCCCCGCCCGCTGTGCATCATCCATATCATGATGAATATAGGCGATCTTGTCCGAAAGTCTTACTACCTGTCCTTCGAGAGTAGACGGATTCCCACTGGTTCTATGATTCAGGATACCATCCCGGACCTCCCATGTGAGATTCAACCCTTCGCCGTTCTTCTCCAGTATCTGTGCAACCCTGACGCTCTGTTTATAGTGGGCAAAGCCATCCGGATTCACTGCATCAAGAGCCCTCTCACCTGCATGTCCAAAAGGAGTATGTCCCAGGTCATGTCCAAGTGCGATCGCTTCTACAAGATCTTCATTCAGTCTCAGTGCCTTCGCTATTGTTCTGGCAATCTGTGATACCTCAAGAGTATGTGTCAGTCTGGTCCTGTAATGGTCACCCTGGGGCGCCACAAAAACCTGTGTCTTATCCTTCATCCTGCGAAAAGCTTTACTATGAAGGATCCTGTCCCTGTCTCTCTGATAGACAGTCCGTACATCGCATTCTTCCTCCTGCCGCTCTCTGCCTCTGGAACAAAGACTCAAAGCAGCATAAGGACTGAGCATCTTTTGTTCACGCTGTTCCATGCTTTCTCTGATATTCATAAGCGATACCTCCACAAGCTGACAAAATACCTCTTATTAATTATATTCTACATAAAATTTCAAATTCCTCTTTTTTTCAAAAAAAAATTGAAATTTTTTTATATTTTTTTCAAAAAGGTGTTGACATTAGCTTTTACATTTGATATAGTATCACTTGTCGCGAGGGAGAGCAAAAGAATCCCAAAGAAATGCGATATGCGGAAGTGTCGGAACTGGCAGACGAGCAAGACTAAGGATCTTGTGAGCATTGCGCTCGTGTGGGTTCAAGTCCCATCTTCCGCATTTTTTATTTTATTCAAGAAATGTTAATGGCCTGCAACATGCCTGTTTTGCAGGTCTTTTTTAATTTCATACAAAACGGACATGTTGCCTGCCGTAGACGACATCATAATTTATAAAGCATAACTATTGCACACCTTCTGGAACTTTCATAATAAAATACCACCCATAATTTGTTTCCTGTTTTAACCAGGTGCAAATTACGGATGGTATTCTTTTTATCTTAGAAAAATTTTCCTTACTTCGGCAGTTCCGTCACCGTCTCCAGCTTAAAGCCTTCCCACATATCCGCGGAAATATTCCACTCTCTTAAATCCGTAACGATCTTATGATAAAAAGCCTGTCCGCCGCGGACAATGTCATAAGTACGCGCATCCCCTCTTGCTTCCAAGTGACGGCCAAAGCTGCAGTTGGTCACATCCTCAGGACCATAGTCATCCACATCCCCGCCTGGCCAGAAAATATACAGCCGCGGAATGTCATCAATCTGGCGAAGATCAATGCCTGCCAGCCTTAAGAACTTCTTGCCCACAGATTCATGCGCCGTAAACACATGGGAATAGCGCCATACCGTTCTTGTAAAATCAGACACGCGGAACTGTCCAAGCCAGTCCTCGTCCATCATTCCGTCCTGGGTCTCTCTGGATACGATCACCACTATAGGGAATAACCGTTCCGGATCTTTCAGTGCCGTAAGAAGGTTTCCAAACATTTCCTCTCTTATAATGCGGCGTCTGTTGGAGCACTCGGTTCCATTGACAATTCCGATATTGTCAACAATTGTCTTGTAATATCCTGGATAGCTGAAAAATGTAACCCCCGGATCCTGAATGGTATGCTCCCGCTCCGGCTGCGCATATCCGTTGCAAACCTTCAAGATGACTTCTTCCTGCCTGGAAACCTCAAGTCCTGCCTCTGAATACCAGATGCGGCCGCCCACCTCCATATCCATATGCCTTACGTGCATATTCAGACGGCGATTGGCAGGATCATAATTCACAGCTACATGATAGGCCAGAATATCCGCATGATAGGTGCATATCTCGGCAGGCATATTTTTGAACAATCCGCCATACTTTCCGACAACCCACTGGTAAATAGAGTCCGCCGACTGCTCAAAGATCAAATCCGATGATGGATTTTTTATGTCTTTATATCCTTGTACTACTTCTTCTCCTTGACATAGCTTTCTGTTCATTACTTTTATGAAGTTTTTGTCTACTATGTTATCTGCATCAAATACTAGAAATGCATCGTAATCTGCGTTTTCTTCTATTTTTTGCTTTAAGAACCAGTTTAGCGCATATCCTTTTGTCTTTTTTGTTTCATCAAATCTTTTATATACTATTGCTCCTGCTTCTTTTGCATATTTTGCTGTGTTGTCTGTACAGTTATCTGCTATTACATATATATCATATAAATTTTTATCATAAGTTTGATTTTTTAAACTTTCTATCAGATTAGCTACTACAGCCTCTTCATTATGTGCTGGTATAATAGCCATAAACTTATGATTTTTGTTTGTTAAATATGGTTTATCTTTTAATTTAACTAATGCACACAAACTTATTACAAATTGATAACACCAAAATGCTGTTAACACCCATATAAGTGCTTGCTTTAGTATATATAAATATTCCATTTTTTAACCTCTCTTTTTTCTTATATTATATATTTTTTCTTTATATTTACTATATTGTATTTTTTTGCCTTTTATATTATACTATGTTTATTATTATTTTGCAATAATTTTAATAAAATTTTTACCATTTTTGTTTTTTATGTAAATTATTTTTGAAGTATTTTTCTTATATATTCTTTTATTTCACCATCTTCAGCATTTTCAAAGAAGTATTTTTTAAATTGATTTCTATTTACTGTTTGGTATAAAAATTCTTGATCTATTTCTCTCAATATTGCCATCATATCTTTATGTGTTATCTTTTTTACTTCATCTAATATTTTTTTATTTGCTTGTTCTGGAACAACTCTTTCTCTTGGATATCCTCCTCCAAAATCTGATTCAAATAATTTTTCAAATATGTATGTTAATGTTAATTCACTTCCCCAACCAAATCCTTTTGCATATCCTATTGCTACTGCATTTCCAGCATTTATTTGGCTAAATAAATATGCATCTGTTGGATCTTCTATATGTCCACATAATACATTTGGAAAACTATTTAATGCAAGCATTGCACCTTCTCCTGTTCCACAACCTGTTATTATGAAATCTACAGCTTTAGAGTTTATTAATATTGCCGATAATAATCCTGCTTGCACATATGTTAAATTCTCTTCATCTGGATTTTCCATTCCATAATTATATATTTCATATCCTTTTTTATCTGCTATTGGTTTTAATGCATCATATATTATTTTATTTTTTGTTACTTGACTATTTTCATTTATTATTGCTATTTTCATTTTTATCATTCCTTTTCTATAAAATTTATGGGTATATTTTATTTCTTTTTTTATTTTTTTTCAATAGTTTTTTTTATTATTAATAGATTGTTAATTTTTATATATTATATAAAAATATGCCTAACAAAAATATAAATTATATTTCTGTTAGACACTTTTAATAATATTATTTAATTGATAAATCTGTATCTTTTTTATTTTTTATTATAATAATCCACAAAAGTCAGTATCAAAAAAAATCATATTATTTTTGATGTTTGGCTTTTTTGTTTATTTTCCTTGTATTGGAATATTTGTAGTAATGTTATGGGGAGTCGGGATAATAGGAAATATTATTTTTTCTTAAATATTTTTCAAGTTGTTTCCTATTTTTAAAAGTTAATTTAATGTTTTTTGTTTTGTTTAAGTTTTCTATATGCTTTTTTCTTCTTTTATTCGTTCTACTTTGATATAAAATCCACCATCTAAACCCCAAATCAAATGTTTCGATACACGGACAGGATTCTCTTTTTTTATTTTTATTTTCTTTAAATCGTTGTTTTGCCATCTTATAACAATAAAAACGATTATAATTTAAAAAAATAGTTATATCACTTTCTTCAAATCTTCTTTTTCCAATATTCGAATAATTGCCATCAATGACCCAGCCATCAGGATTATCATTTAAAAATTTTTCAACAATTGCATTCTTTTCTTCAAAGGTTCTTTCTTGCCAATTATCGTAAAAATTTACTGCATCTAAATAAAGCAAAGGAAGATTATAATGGTTTGCCAATGTTTTA
>ERZ825137.5829-NODE-5829-length-11138-cov-5.307588_pt1 | contig 11138 bp, 8 predicted proteins | sample MGYA00519873_ERZ825137 | MGnify/ENA primary metagenome ERZ825137 (study PRJEB31778, sample SAMEA3449190) | human gut metagenome | biome: human gut; feature: human-associated habitat; material: faeces | place: United Kingdom | collected 2010/2012 ... | reverse complement strand
GATACAAAACTATATCCACTTAATAAAATTGCAACCGAGTTTTCGGACTGACCCAGTTTTCCTTCCAGTCGTTTGCGCCTGGCGCAGAAACGGGTTTCTTGCATACCCACAAGAATCATGAGGAACTCTATTTCTTCCTTAAAGGACAAGGCGAGTTTCAGGTGGACGGCCAAGTGTTTCCCGTTTCAGAAGGTAGTGTGGTGCGCGTGGCACCTGCTGGCAAGCGTTCCGTTAGAAACAATGGAAATGAGCCGCTGGTGATGCTCTGCGTGCAATATCGCGGCAATACCTTTACGGCAGAAGATGCTGCCGACGGCGTGATTTTGAACGAGAAGGTGTTGTGGAAGTGATGCTGTGGCAGGACTGGCTTGTTGGTTGAACGAACATAGACGTTTTTTGGGGAGACGTACTGTTGGATGTTCCGCTGAAGCGTGTTTCGGAATCAATGATACGCTGTTGTTCCGATAGTAACAACTATCATAAAAGAGGCCTGCGAAACGATTGCGTTTCGCAGGCCTTAGATTTTTTTATCAACGTTGTGTTGAACGTCTTTTCGCTATATTATTCGCCCGGAGCAATAGCACCTGAAGGACAAACGTCAGCGCAAGTACCGCAGTCAACGCAAACGTTAGGGTCGATAGAATACTTTTCACCTTCAGAGATAGCGCCAGATGGGCATTCGTCAATACAAGTACCGCAAGCGATGCAGTCGTCACTAATTACGTAAGCCATTTTGTTTGAATTTTAAATTGTTATTAATGTTGTTATGTCAGTCTGTCTCAAACAGAAGAACGACCCGCGGGCCGCTCTCATGTTGTTTCATGAAGCAAAGGTAATGCAATCCAATTGAAGCGCCAAATATTATTGCGATTTTTTTTGTCGGGGATGTGCATGGCGGCGCGGGATAGGTTGCCGTTGCCCGTTATGTGGCGGCGCGGGAAAATCGTGTGTTTCACGGAACCTTTGTTGGTTGGTGCTGTAAAGTTTTACGAGATATTTTTGGCTGGTTCGCTTAATAGATGTATCTTCGTAATGTGTATATGTAATGGTAAAAAATAACTTGACCAATTATGTAGGGGAAGGAGTTATTTCTTATGCCCTGTCTTTTTGCTCAACTTATTCTTACACCATTACTAAGTCATGTTCGAAAACCGAAATCTCAGGACATCCGTCAAACTAATTCTGATTATCAGCTTATGGCCAGACAAAAGTTACCTTTGGGCATACAAGACTTTGAAGAGCTGCGTAGGGGAGGCTATCTCTACGTGGACAAAACTGATATGCTTTGGAAAATAGCCAATGGTAATAAGTATAATTTCTTGAGCAGACCCCGGCGCTTCGGCAAGTCGTTGCTCACGTCTGCCATGCAATGTTATTTCGAAGGACGGCGCGAGCTCTTTGAGGGGCTTCGGATAATGGATATAGAGAAAGAGTGGGTGAAGCGGCCTGTGCTTCACTTCAGCATGAATCAAGGTGGTTCGGACGTCGATTCTCTCAGTCATTATCTTGACGACTCGTTGGCTGCTTATGAGGAAATCTATGGCAAACGCCCGACGGAGATGACGCTCAGCAACCGTTTTACTGGGATTATTCAAAGGGCGTACGAACGCAGTGGGGTGCAAATCGCAATTTTGGTTGATGAATATGATGCCCCGTTGCAGCATTCTTTTATGACCCCGCAGCATGAGGCTTGCAGAAGTCTTTATCGCGATTTTTTTACGGGGCTGAAGGATTATGGCTATTGTATCAAATGTGTGTTCCTGACAGGAATTACTAAATTTACGCAGATTAGTTTGTTCAGCGTCTTGAACACGGTGACGAACATCAGCTTCTATGATGATTATGCCACGGTTTGCGGTCTGACGAGTGACGAGATTGAAAAATGTTTTAAGGAAGAACTTAAAAGCCTTTCAGAGAAGAGAGGGTGGGAGGCTTTGCAGACGCTCAAAAACCTGAAGGAGATGTATGATGGCTACCACTTCTCAGAGAGCCTTCAAGGCGTTTTTAACCCTTACAGTGTGCTTTGCGCGTTGAAGGAACAGCGTTTGAAGTCTTTTTGGATTGCGAGCGGGGCAACCGAGATGTTGCCGAAGTTGCTGAAGAATTTTGAAAGAGATGTGGAGAAACTGGATGGCAGTCTCATTGATATGGATTATCTGGAAACCGCCGATGTCAGCGTTGCCAATCCGAAGTTGTTCCTTTATCAGTCTGGCTATCTGACCATCAAAGACGTGGTGGGCGATAGCTATGTGCTGGGATTCCCTAATCGTGAGGTTAAGAAAGCCTTGTTTGAGATGGTGATTCCAAACATGTTGCATCAGAGTTCGGATGAAGTTGAAAATGCCATTCAGGAAATGAAGGTTGAGTTTTCTGTGGGACATGTGGATGAAGGCGTTCGGTGTTTGAAGCAGTTGATAGCACATACTCCCTACAGTACGCAGAAGAAGGAGCATTTCGTGTTTGAAGAGCATTTCCGTTTCATTGTTAAAAATCTGTTTTATATTTGCGGCTTCCATGTTGAGGAGGAGGTGCAAATGTCGAATGGAAGGATAGATTTGGTTGTTCATACTCCCGACATCTTGTACGTCTTGGAACTCAAGATGAAGGATAATGGAGGGTGTGGGTCGGCTGAGCGTCAATTGAACGAACGTCACTATGCGGATGCCTTCTGTGCGAGCCACCGTCAGGTCGTTTGTCTTGCGTTGGAGTTTGACAAGGACAACCGTGGGCTTGTTGGTTGGAAGAATGTGGCGCTTCGTCAGAGGTGAGCTTCTGAAGACCTTTCATTTTAAGCGTCATTACTGAGTTCTAAGCCTCACCACTGAGTACTAAGCATCACCATTGAAGAGAGATACTTGTCTTCTTGATGGCAGAGATGTAAAACGTAGAGGTAAACAAAAATCCCCCTATACCATTTCGTTGCGGTATAGGGGGAATTCTTTATGGCGTGTCGTCGAGCGTCTCAATGCTGGATTCTCGCGACGCGCCTGGTGCTTGTTGATTACTTGGAAATCGTTGTTGAGCCAGAGCCGATCATTTGTCCGTCGATGAAAATGTAGGCGGAGTAGTTGCCGCTGCTCAGGTATTCGTTGATTGGAATATAGAGCGTGACGTGTTGTTCTTCGCCAGTGTATTCAATTTCTTTTGTGGCGGAATATTCGATGGACTTGTTCTCATAATGGAATGAGCCAGAGCGTGCAACGACTTCTTGGCTGGGCTTGAGCAGGCGTACGTAGACCCTGCGGTTTCCAGTGCTTGCCGTTACGTTTCTTGTTACGGTGAAGGAAACAGTGAAGCGGGTGATGTCTTTGCTACGCTTGGCGGCCTTGCCGTTTTTCTTGACGGCCATGACGCTGACTCCTGTGGCGTTAAGCTGTGAGGCCACTGCCACTTGTTCTGAAAGCTGGCTGTTTCGCTCGTTGATTGAACTGTTTTCGCGGCGTGTGCGTTCAGCTTCAGCGCGTGCTTCGTCGCGCTCTGAGGTGAGCGTATGGTTGAGTTGCTGGAGAGAGTCGACTTGGCGGATATAGTCGCGCAAGACGGCACGAACCGTTGCCAGTTCCTTTTTGAGGCGAAGGATTTCAGCGGCACTGTTGGTTTTCAGTTCGCGCAACTCTTTGAGCAGGCCCTCGGCGCGTTTCTGCTCGGCATCGAGCTTGGCAACGAGCGAGTCGTCTTTGATTTCCTGCTTCATTTCGCCATACTGTGCGGCGAAGTCGGCGTACTGGTTCTCCATTTCGCGGCGGTCCATTTCAGCGATTTGCCGGAGTTCAGCCAGTTCTTTATCCTTTTCGCTCTTTGAATTGCAGCCAGCCAGACATCCGCCAGCTATGAGAACTGCCATGAGAGCGATGAAAATATGCGTCAGTGTCTTCATTGTGGTGTGTGGTTTTTGTGGTGGGTAAGCTTCGCAGGGGCAATGCCTGTTTATTTTATTCCATATAATATTTATGGCCTGCGGAGTTTATAGTTTAGTCAACGATGGTGATCCATCCGTGGTTGTCTGGCTCGATGCCATACTGGATGTTGCGCAGTTTCTCGTAGAGCTTCGTTGACATAGGTCCTGGTTTTCCGTCCTTCGAGATGACGTAGCTCTTGTTGTTTTCCATGTCGTCGATGCGGCGAATCGGACTGATAACGGCGGCTGTTCCGCAAGCACCAGCTTCTTCGAATGTGGAGAGTTCTTCTTCAGGAATCTGTCGGCATTCAACCGTCATGCCCAGGTCTTTTGCCAACTGCTGCAAACTGCGGTTGGTGATGGAAGGCAGGATGGACGAAGACTTCGGCGTGATGTATTTGTTTTCTTTGATGCCGAAGAAGTTGGCTGCGCCACATTCGTCGATGTATTTCTTCTCCTTGGCATCGAGATAAAATTCGCAGGAATAGCCGGCGTCGTGTGCCATCTTGTTGGCGCGGAGGCTGGCAGCGTAGTTTCCGCCCACCTTATAGGTTCCCGTTCCGAGCGGTGCCGCGCGGTCGAACTCGCGGATGATGACATAGTCGTTTGTGGCAAATCCGCCCTTGAAATATGGGCCTACCGGGGTAACGAAAATCATGAAAAGGTATTCATTGGCAGGATGAACACCGACCTGTGCGCCCGTACCGATGAGCAACGGACGGATATAGAGAGCGGCACCGCTTTCGTATGGTGGGATGAAGCGTTCGTTGAGTTTCACCACTTTCTTGGTCATCTCCACGAAGAGCTCTGTCGGCACTTCCGGCATGAGTATGCCGCGGCAGGTGCTTTGCAGGCGGGCAGCATTGTCTTCGATGCGGAAGAGGCGGATTTTGCCATCGGGGCAGCGGAAAGCCTTTTGTCCCTCGAAGGCTTCCTGACCGTAGTGAAGACAGGTGGCAGCCATGTGGATGTTGATGGTGTCTGTTGATGAAACTTCAATTTCGCCCCATTTGCCGTTGCGGTAGTAGCAACGAACGTTGTAGTCGGTGGGCATGTAGCCGAACGAAAGATTTGCCCAATCAATATTTTCCATTGTCGTCTTGTTTTTTGAATTGTCTTATGTGTGGTATTCGTATGTCACGTCTTGTGCGTTGCCTCGCTCAGGATAAGGAAAAGTCGCGGGGCGCATGGCGTTGCTTGGCAAAATTACGCATTTTAGTTGAAAAAACGCCGCCTCCTGCTACTTTTATCCGAATTTTGAATTCATTATGCTTCGTTATGCGTGGCAGAAAGGACACAGGTGTATTTTTGTAAGTTGGGTTTTGCTTTTGCGCGGTGAAAACTCTCAGTATGCAAAAAGGAGCTGCAAAGGGCATGGTGAAAAGCCAATATATGGTAGGTTTCAAAAGGTGGGATGGCCAACAATGCGTAAATTTGCACGTGGAAAAATAATAGTTATAGCTTATGATGATTCGACAATGCGCCATCCTTTTCGGTTGCCTGGCGCTGGGTGAATTGCTGATTTATCTCACCCACATTCCTTTGCCCTCCAGTATTTTGGGCATGCTGATTTTAACCTTGCTGTTGCAGTTGAAAGTCATCCGCTTGGAGTGGGTGCAAGGACTGGCCGATTTCTTGGTGGCCAACATCGGTTTCTTCTTCGTGCCGCCTGGCGTGGCCATTATGTGTTACTTCGATATTATAAAGGCGCAGTTCATGCCCATTTTGGTAGCTTCCGTTGTCAGCACCGTGTTGGTGTTAGCTGTGACAGGATGGGTACACCAGTTTTATGGCAAAGCCGCGGATATGCGCAAGAAGGGAGGTGAAGCATGATAGACTATTTCTCCAACCAGTTTTTTCTTATCGCGCTGACGTTTGGTGTCTATTTCTTCGGGAAGCTTCTGCGGAAATGGACGGGCTGGGTGATAATGAACCCCATATTGATTACCATCGTTGTGCTGATTGCCTTTCTGAAGCTCACTGGCATCAGTTACGAAACCTATAACGAAGACGGCCATCTCATCGAGTTTTGGTTGCGTCCCGCCGTTGTGGCGTTGGGCGTTCCCCTGTATTTGCAGTTGGGCACCATCCGCAAGCAGTTGGTGCCGATTCTTCTCTCTGAATTAGCTGGCTGCGTGGTGGGCATCCTCTCCGTTGTCTACATCGCTAAAAAGATGGGGGCTACGCCCGACGTCATCCGCTCCTTGGCTCCTAAATCCGTGACGACCCCCATCGCTATGGAGGTGACGAAAGCCGTTGGCGGCATTCCTTCGCTCACGGCCGCCGTTGTGGTCTGCGTGGGACTGATGTGCGCAGTTTGCGGATATAAGACGATGGGCTTTGCCCGCGTGAAGAGTCCTGTGGCACAAGGATTGTCTATGGGAACAGCCGCCCATGCCCTCGGCACTGCCACTTCTATGGATGTGAGTCGCGTGCATGGCGCTTATGCCAGTCTCGGACTGACGCTCAACGGAATCTTCACGGCCCTGCTGACGCCATCTATACTTCCGATGCTGAATATTTAGTAATAAGTAGCTGCGACACGGCATGCTCTCGGCAGGCGCCCAGACGGCTGCCGAGAGCAGAAACAAAGGAAAATGCCTGTATCAAGAACGCCTAAACATTCTTGATACAGGCATTATTTTTTAATTGCTCCTTGTGTGTTGGGAACATACTGCGCGTGTTGGAAACTGCGCCGGAATGCCAGTACAAACGACTGACGTTCGAAGCGCTTATTTCAACACATCGAGCAGTTCGGGCAGGTGATAAATGATGGCATCGGGGAGCGTTTCGTCCACTTCCTCCTTGCTCCATCCCTCTCCGCGCATCCATACGGCGTGGCATCCAACGGTTTTTGCCGGCACCATGTCTTTTCCGTAGCTGTCGCCAACGACGAGCACCTCTTCGGCGGGACAGCCTGCCGCGTCAACGCCCATTTGATAGATGGCGGGGTCGGGTTTTCGGACGCCCACAACGGCGCTTTCGATGACGGCGCTGAAGAAATGGTCGATTTTATATTGTCGCAGAATGGCGTGGATATTTCCGTAGAAATTCGACACCAACACCATGTTGTAAGCAGGATTCAGTTCCGACAACACGCGTCGTGTCACTTCCATATTTCGCTCCACATAGGCGTTGCAATAGTCGGCAACGGCCTTGATGTTTTTTTGCCGTTCCTCTTCCGAAGGCGTCCAGAGGTTGTTGTCGCGCAGGAAGATGGTCTCTTGGTCGACCTTTTTAAGCAGGACCGTGTGGAAGTCATCGTCAGGAAGAACAATGGGCGCCTTTGCCAAGGCCCGTTCGCCGTAGACATAGGCATTGCGGAAGTTAGGCTCGTCAACGGGAATTTGCGCGTGGCGATATCCTTCGAAGAGCACGTGTGCCCAGTGGCGTGCATCGGTGTCGAGCGTGCCACCGTAGTCGAATATGATGGTGCTAATCTTCTTCATCTTGATTATTTCATGATTTTCTTGTTACCGATTTTCACCAGGCCCACGCCGATGAAAATCCATACCAGTTCGCGGATTCTCGTGAAGAAGCTGGAGAACACACCGAGGCCGAGGCCGCCGGGGTCCGCCTGATTGCCATGGACTGCCGCGTTGCACCCGACCACATGATTCTGGATCGGCCCGTTCCCATCGACCTGACCCCGCCGCCGGGGCTTTCGCTTTAAGCGTGCGAAGCAGCCCGCTGCCTGAATTTGCCGCTTTTTCTTGTAAAACGCGCCAGCCTCTGGCAATATAGAGGGAGAAGGCTGTGCAGTGCGGAACTCATCCGACTTTTTGCGAACCGCTTCGAGAATTGTTCCGTACTCACAATGCACCTTCATTCCAAACCATTCTGCAGCCTTTTTGCTGAATCTATAAAAGGAGTTGATCTTCATGGCTGATATCCGCAACGACGACCTGGAAGACATCCTGGCCGGTATGCTGGACGAACAGGACCGCAGCAACGGACGGCAGTCTCCCGCCGCCAAGCCGCCGGAGCTGCCCCGCCGGGGCGCGGCGGCGGCCCCCGCTGCTTCGGTTCCGGAGGATGAAGACGCCGAGCTGGCCGAGGCTCTCGCCGCTCTGTGGGGCGAGACGGAGGAACCCGGTTCCCAGCCGGAGCCTGCCGCACCCCGGCATACACCCGCCGCGGGTGCCCCGAGTTTTGCCGTCCGGGCCCATGAACCTCAGGAGCCCGCACGCAGTGCCGCCTCCGCACAGGCCCACACGCCCCAGGCCAGCACCCTGATGGCCCTGACCGACAAGGTGCGCGCCATGCAGGAAACCCTTCTGGCCAAGGTTTCCGGGCAGGATCACGCCGTGTACGCCTTTGTGTCCGGTTACTTCCAGGCGCAGGTAATGGCCATGGCCGACCAGGGGCGTTCCAAGCCTCTGGCCACGTTCCTGTTCACCGGCTCGCCCGGCGTGGGCAAGACCTACCTTGCCGAGCAGGCCGCCCAGCTGCTGGACCTGCCCTACCGCCGCTTTGACATGAGCGAATACTCCGACAAGGATGCCGGGCAGCTCTTTGCCGGTTCCAACAAGGTGTTCAAGGATTCCGCCCCCGGTCTCGTCACCGAGTTTGTGAGCAAGAACCCGCACTGTGTTCTTCTGTTCGATGAAATTGAAAAGGCCCACCTGAATGTGATCCACCTGTTTCTGCAGATTCTGGACCGCGGTTTTCTGCGGGACAACCATACCAACCAGGAGGTTCCTTTCCGGGATGCGGTAATCATTCTCACCACCAACGCAGGCCGCCAGCTGTACAGTGACCCCACCCACCGCAATCTGGCGGACGTCTCCCGCAAGACCATCCTGAAGGCGCTGGCCGACGACGTGAGTGACGTCACCGGCGAGCCGGCGTTCCCGGCCGCCATTTGCTCTCGCTTTGCCAGCGGCAACGTGATTCTGTTCAACCACCTGGAGGCCCAGCACCTGTACAGCATTGTGTGCGACCGCATCGAAACCGCCCGCCACCAGCTGGAGGCCGCCTATCACCTCTCCATCAAGGTGGACAGCGCCGTAATGGCCACCGTGCTCTTCGCCGAGGGCGGCCTGGCGGATGCCCGCACTGTTTCGGCCCGGGCCGAGCATTTTCTCCTGGGCGAGCTGTTTGAGCTGATGCGTCTGATGGCGGAGCACGGGCAGGAGTCTGACCGTCTGCGCACGGTCCGCTTCTCCGTGGATATGGGCGACGACCCCGCCATCTGCTCTCTGTACGGCAGCGGGTGCGAGGCGGAAATGCTGCTGTTCACCCAGTTGCTGCCGGAGGGCGACCACCGCTTCCCCCATGTGCTGGCCCATGTGTTCCACCGCCCCGAACCCGCCCTGGCCCTGCTGAAAGAGCGGGACATTTTGGCCGTGTTTGTGGAGCCGACCCATGGCGACGAGCCTTACCTAAATCTGGAGGACATGGACTCGCCCGCACTCACCTTCTTCAATCAGGTGCATGAGCGCTTCCCTCAGGTGCCGCTGTACCTGCTGCAAACGCCGGATGCCCGCATCAACAAGGAGGAACGCCTTTCCTTTGCCCGCCGGGGCTGCCGCAAGGTGTTCACCACCACCGGGGCAGGCCTGCCCGCCATTCTGCACACGGCGTACCTCAACACTCAGCGCCAGCTCAGCATGAACGAGCTGGCCCGCAGCAATCAGGTCATCACCTTTGAAACCGCCCAGACGCTGGAAGCAGATGGCCAGACCGCCCACATCCAGCTGTTCCGGCTGCGGCGCAAGCGCGCGGTGCAGGCGCAGGACACCCAGAAGCTGCTCAGCGATGTTTCCCGCCCGGATGTGCGCTTTGCGGACGTGATCGGTGCGGCTGACGCCAAAGAGGAGCTTCGGTTCTTCGCCGATTACCTGACCAGCCCCCGCAAATACAGCGCCGCTGGCCTGCGCGCCCCCAAGGGCCTGCTGCTGTACGGCCCGCCGGGCACCGGCAAAACCATGCTGGCCAAGGCCATGGCCGGCGAAACTGGCATGGCCTTCCTCGCGGCGGAAGGCGGCCAGTTCCTTCAGAAGTACGTGGGCGAAGGCCCGCAGGCCGTGCACGAGCTGTTCCAGACCGCCCGCCGCTATGCCCCGTCGATCCTGTTCATTGACGAGATCGACGCCATTGCCCGCCCCCGCACCGGCGACGACACGCAGCACACCGGCAAGGATGTTCTGAACGCGCTGCTCACCGAGATGGACGGCTTCCGCAGCGATAACCCCCAGCTGGTGTTCGTCATCGCCGCCACCAACTTCGGCGTAGACGGCGGCCCCGACTCGCTGGACACCGCCCTGGTGCGCCGCTTTGACCGGGCGGTTTTGGTGGAACTTCCCTCCCAGAGTGAGCGGCTGCAGTTCCTGGAGCGCGCGCGGGGCAAGAACCCCGCCCTGGCGCTGAGCGACAGCGCCCTGCGCAGCATGGCCTCCCGCACCCCGGGCATGAGCCTTGCCAACCTGGATTCGGTGATCGCGCTGGCCCTGCGCACCGCGCTGCGCCAGAACCGGGCCGCTGTGGACGATGCCCTGTTTGCTGAAGCGCTGGACACGTTCCAGTCCGGCAAAGAAAAGCAGTGGAGCCCGGATGAATTGCTGCGCACGGCCCGCCACGAGGCCGGCCACGCCTACGTGTGCTGGCAGGGCGGCGGCGAGCCGAATTACCTGACCATCGTGGCCCGCAGCGGTTACGGCGGCTACATGCAGCAGGCCAGCCAGGAGGAAAAAGGCTCTTATTCCCGCGAGGAACTGCGGGCCCGCATCCGCACCTGCCTGGCAGGCCGCGCGGCCGAAATCGCCTATTACGGCGAGGAGGCCGGCCTGACCACCGGCGCCAGCGGCGATTTGAAGGACGCCACCCGCCTGGCCCGCAATATGCTGACCACCTACGGAATGGACGATCAGTTCGGCCTTGCCAGCCTGTCCGGCAAGGAGCTGAACGGCCCGCTCGGCGAAAAGCTGTACAATCAGGTGAACGCCATGCTCACCCAGGAGCTGGCCAACACGGTGGAGATCATCCGCAAAGGGATGCCCACCATGGACCGCCTGGTGAACGCCCTGATGCAGGAAAGCCACATGGATGGCCCCCGCATGAAGGAGATCTTCGAAGGGCGCAGCTGATTTCCTTGGCCTTTTGAAATGCAGCGCCCACCCGGTGCAGCCCGGGGCAAGGCAGCTGCACGAGCGCAAACAGAAAAAGAGTGTCTCACATTGAACCGGTCCGTAAAAAGTAGACAATAGACAAAAGACCTCCCCGTGTAGGATAATAGAAC
>ERZ825137.5815-NODE-5815-length-11155-cov-3.849189_pt1 | contig 11155 bp, 6 predicted proteins | sample MGYA00519873_ERZ825137 | MGnify/ENA primary metagenome ERZ825137 (study PRJEB31778, sample SAMEA3449190) | human gut metagenome | biome: human gut; feature: human-associated habitat; material: faeces | place: United Kingdom | collected 2010/2012 ... | reverse complement strand
CAACCAAGCAGGAATTAATCTGCCGCCGGCGCATCTATTGTAAAGTACTTATTCTCCTTTACCGCAGCCAAAGCTTCCACATAATTTCCACCACCCTGATCCTGCTTCACCACAGCCAAATTCTGATTCACTTCCAGCTCCGAAATAGTGGTATAATCACTACCGCTTAAAGATACTTCCAGTTCCTTTTCATCTTTAATTCCGTTCTCATCCAAGAAATGGAATTGGTCATTGTAATCATCACAAGCAGCCAACACCCCCATCAAGGCAAATACCGGCACTATATATTTTATCTTCATAGTTTTCTTATTTTTAGAAATTAACTTTTAACCTTACGTTATAAGTACGTCCGAAATTGTAAAAACAGTAAATGGTCTCGGCTGTAGCCACTCCACTAGTCGGATTGTAAGCTTTACCGATGTATTGATAATTGAACAGATTGTTAACATTTCCACTCAAAGTAGCTTTGAGTCCACCAAAATCGAACGTATACGAACCATTAATATCGACCGTACTTCCGGCAGGAACTCTCCAAGGTTGTTCCACAGTAGTCGTTTTGCCCAAGCTCAGATTTTGTCCATTCAATGAATAGTAAGCGTAATTTCGTCCTTCGAATGTCCAATCCGCACCGAAGCGTAAGGCTTTTGAAAGTTTCAATGTTGCACCCAAAGCTGCAGTTGTTTGTGCCGAACCACCCACGCGAATGCCTTTTAAATTGATGGTAGCCCAAGCATGATCTTCAGCCCCTATTTGAGTAACGTTTCCGGCTTGGGTAAGCGCCTGCCCGTATTCATTATACGCATAACCGGTAGCATTGCTGTCCCACGACCAGTCACCTAACGAAAGCATACCGTTCAACTCCAACCAAGGAAGGACTTTAGCCCGTGCTTCCAGTTCTACACCTTGGTGCAAAGCGTTCACGCCGGTCATATTCATATTATAGGGTGTGCCGTCATTCATTGTTCCCGATTTGGTCATTGCTTTATCGAGCCACTTAGTATAGTATACATTCAACTTTACATCCAGCCAACTTGCACGGAATCCGTAACCGCCTTCTACCGAAAATATCTTTTCATTCTTTGCATCGGGATTGGTGGCATTGCTGGTGGTGCTGTTCATAAACGCACCGTAAGCAAACATCGGCGCACGACTGATGTAACCTATGTTCACAAACACATTATGATTATCGTTTAAGTTGTAGTTGGCACCCCCTTTAACTGTAAAGCCCCAGAAATCGAGTCTGTCTGACTTAGCATGAGCCGCATCATAATAAAAACGGTCATAACGATCGTATGAAGTATTTGATACCGAACCTGCTATAAACGAAGTCAATTTATCTTTGCTATATTCGCCTTGGAAGAAGACTCCTCCGTTCCATACATGGCTGTCGTAATCACGGTAAACCACATCACCTACGCCCAACTTTTCGTTCACCCATTGAGGATTCAGCGCATTTTTATTATTTTCCGCACTGACTTTGCCACGAGTGGAATCAATGAAATAATCCCCGCTATACAAATCACTGATTTCATTAGTATGCGTACCCTTATAATAACGGAAATCAATACCTCCGTAAAAGTCGATATCCTTTCCAATCTTTGTTGTATAAGTAGAAAGCACTCCATACCAGTCATGATAGTTCTTGCTTTTGGTCATCACCATCATAGACCCATAATCACTGGCAGCATTGATATCCTCAATGGCTCCGTAATCAAAAGTTCCATCCGGTTTACGATAAGTATCGTACAAAGTTCCGCGATAACCTGGATACCATGACTGATAACTGTAACCGAAATTTTCGTTACCCTGTCCCGAATAGCCGTAACCACGTCCTATGGAAGTATACAATGCTGTAGAAAGCGAGCTTTTATCGTTGATTTCCCACGTGTGATTCAAAGAAATCTGAGGTTTGTGATATACATTATATTCGGAAGTACGGCGTTGCCCATTGTTATCAAAACCATAAGAAGCATTATACTTGTAATTTTCCACTCCGTATTTACGCTCTACCTCCTGCCATCCGGCAATGGTGAGCGCACCGTTATTCTTCCGTTGGTAGTGTTCCTGAGGCGCGCCAAAAGCCGTAAGAGTCAACTGGTGTTTGTCATTCAAACGTTTGGTAATGCCGATAAAGTAGTTATAGTCTTCAAAGTCGCCACCTTGAATGTACCCGTTTCCCCAATATTTACCGCCTAACAAGGTCAGCGCCCATCCGCTTTCACTCATTCCGGTAGAAATAGAGAAAAGCAATTTGTTTGAATTGTCGTTCCCCATCGAGTAAGAAATGAAACCTCCTTTTTTCGCTTCGGCAGCCTTCGTAACGATATTAATAGTACCTCCAACCGAAGGCGCTGCTACTTTGGAAGCTCCCAGTCCGCGCTGGGTCTGCACTGTACGTGCTACATCATAAAGTCCGCTCCAATTGCTCCAATAAACACTTCCTGTCTCCATATCGTTCATTGGCACACCATTCACCATGGTAGCGATGTTGCTGTTATCGAAACCACGCATCCAGATTTCAGAGTCGCCATGTCCTCCTCCCTCTTTGTTGGCATGTACACCTGGAGTACCTTTCAGGATTTCAGGAAATTCCTGTGTACCCATCTTCTCTTCAAGGAAGACCGGGTCGAGGCTTGACATGGCAACCGGTGTTTTCCGCGCTACGGCAATCTGGCTAGTAATTACCACATCACCTAACAGCACAGCGTCAACTTTCATTGGAATAATACCTAAATCGATCTTATTTCCTACTTTTGATACTTTCAGTTCATGGTCTTTATAACCTACATAAGAAAATTTCAACAGAGGTTTCTGCTTAGGAGAGTTAAGGGAGAAATTCCCGTCAAGATCTGTCACAGCTCCCACATTAGTACCGTCTACTCTTACAGACGCACCAATAAGTGGTTCTTCTGTATCCGCATCCACTAATTTACCTTTTATTGTTTGCGCAATAGTTAAGGTTACGCTACACAGCCATATCAGTGCTGCCATAGCTAAGAATCGTTTTTTATCAGACATAAAAATTGCAAAAATAGTTTATATTTATTTTTCGTAAAACCAAGAATCTCTTCTCTAACGTCTATTACAAAACCGTTACATTTACTTTCCACTCTTGCATATCATCTGTAGAGCTGACTAGGGATTTCAAAGAAAAACAAACATTTGTTTTGTGTGTTTCTTTAACTTCCATTAAGTTCTTCTCTAATAGTGTGTTTCCTCACAAATGTTTTTACCTTCTCTTTTTCAGGCCATTAGGCTGGCTCTTATCACGAATAAATGACTACTTCACCCCTAATCAAGCAAATCTTTTTTTAAAGGTATATCACATTTGCGCAGTAAATATATCCATTTTACATGAAACTTCACCATTTTTACCTAACTATTTTAATTTTCTGTTAACGTAAGTTCTGCGGCATATATAGTAAGGGTTCAGAAAAGAACCCATTTCTGAAGGTTATATAATATAAAAACCGGAACACCATCAGGTAAATTCCGGTTATTTCAGAGATCCGAATCGATCCACTGTCCCATAAGAAGGGAAAGAAAATATTAACAATAAGTTCTTATTTTATTCCGCCAACACAAACTTCCCTCCCGCCCACTTATATCGGAGAGGTGATTTACGGATATACTCTTTGAGCTTCTCCGCTGTCTCTTTTCGTACGAAGTCTATGGTAGTATAGGTAAAAGCGAGGGATGTATCATCCGGCGATAAAGTTGCTTTCAAGAAAGTCAAATCAGCTTCTCTCCGTAAAGTTGCCAAACTATCGGCATGCAGAGAATCAATTGGAAGATAAAATGAATCGGCAACCGGTAGCTGCATATACTCACCTTTAGTCAACGGTTGCCAGTCGGCAGTATAAAACTCAATTTTACTGTCGCAAACCGGAGCACATACCGTATGTACAAAGCATATCAATTTCGTTGAATCGTTAACAGGCAGCAACTTCATTTCCCATGAACTTTGCGGAGTTGCTTGCAAAAACAGATAATCTTTAGTCAAAGATTTCAACTCCGATTGACGGCCATAACGATTGGTTACTTGCGCCTTCATATCACTTGCCAGAAAATCAACGCAATCGGCGCGGTTTACTTTTGTAAGTAGTCCGGACAGCGAATCCGGCATATTCACAAACACATCTTTCATCTCTTGCGCCCTAAGTCCGCCGCTGCATAGGATACAAGCAACCATGCCCAATATAATCTTTTTCATTCTTCTCTATTTATTTCGACCCCAAATATAAGAATATCATTCCTATTAACACCAAAATTAAATCTACTGCTTTACTCTTTAAGTTCTTTTCACGGAAGAACATGGCACCACACAAGAATGAAACAACTACACTGCCCCGCCGAATCATTGAAACGATGGAAATCATGGCTCCGTCAAGACTCAGAGCATAAAAATAGACGAAATCGGCGGCCGACAAGAATATAGAAATTAAAATAATACACCAGTCCCACCGAAATGCTGTGGTAGTATTTCTTTTCGGATACCATAAAAACGCCATCACCGCTCCCATCATGAAGAACTGATAGATGTTATACCATGACTGGACAATCATCCGGTCGAGCCCGATGCCGCCTTCGCTTGCAGGAGCCATCAAATACTTATCATAAAGCCCGCTCACGGCACCAAGCATCGAAGCCAACACCACAAAATAGATATATTTATCATGCTTAAAATCTATTCCCTCTTTCTTACCCGATTTACTAAGCATAAAAAAAGAGATGACAGCCAACATGACACCTATCCACTGATAAAGATTCAACCGTTCGCCGAATACAATCAGTGCTCCAACCAATACCATCACCGGACGGGTGGCATTAATCGGGCCGACAATAGTAATAGGCAAATGTTTCATTCCGAAATAACCGAAGGTCCACGAAGAGAGTACAATAATCGATTTCAGCAATACGTATTTATGCACTTCCCATCCAGCCTCCGGGACATAGAAAATGCTCCCCTCAAGCGGACTGGTTTCCGGAAGAGAAAACAGAATAAACGGAAGAAAGATTAAACTCGAAAAAAGTGTATTCAGAAAAAGTACCGGAATTACGGCATTGTTATCTAACGAACGTTTTTTAAATACATCATAAAAGCCTAATAAAGCTGCCGACAGGAAAGCATATAGTAACCACATATCCTCTTAACTTAAATCATTTTACCTTTTGAGGTTGCAAAGATACGCATTTTTTAAATCGATACCATAGCGCTTACTATATTCTTCGCAATGCCCGTTATTCTTCGGACGGCTAAGTAAAACTATTTCCTTTCGTCAAGATAAAAGTTCGAATTGCCGGTTCAATCTTATTATAAGACAGAACGCTTCCTGTAACTCTTAATATGGTGAGGCATAACGAATAATGTGGCGGGACGCAACTAATAATATGGTGTTTCTTCAAATACGCTTCACTGCGTTAGGAGATAGAGCTGTCTACGTCGTGAGGTTGCGCTGTCTACGTCACAAGCTAGAACTATCTACGTGGGGAGGTTGCGCTATCTACGTTATCATCGTATATAGAGACAAAATGTAAAGTTTAACGGGGACTTATTTCCAAGCCCCGTTTCCTATTTTTTATATAGTTCAATTGGATTTCTTCTCCAATTCTTGCAAGGATTCCATCTTCTTGGTTTCCAAGAATTCATAGATACCGCAAAGATGTTCGCGTACACGTTGATGACCGAACTCATAGACTTTCGTTACCAAACCATCTAAAAAGTCACGGTCATGCGAAACAACGATCAGCGTACCGTCAAAATCCAATAACGCCTGTTTCAGAATATCTTTGGTCTTCATATCCAGGTGGTTGGTAGGCTCGTCAAGAATCAACAGGTTAACGGGCTCTAGCAGTAACTTAATCATGGCCAGGCGGGTACGTTCACCTCCGGAAAGAACCTTCACTTTCTTTGTACTCTCTTCGCCGCCGAACATGAAAGCACCGAGCAAGTCGCGTATTTTATTGCGGATATCCCCTTTTGCCACATCATCGATAGTCTGGAACACGGTCAGGTTTTCATCCAACAAAGAAGCTTGGTTTTGGGCAAAGTAACCAATCTGTACGTTATGTCCCAACGTCAATGTTCCCTCATGTTCTATCTCGTTCATGATACACTTCACCAAGGTCGATTTACCCTCACCGTTCCGTCCGACAAAAGCCACTTTATCGCCACGTTCGATGGTCAGCGATGCATTCTTGAACACGACATGGTCGCCATAAGCCTTGCCTACCCCTTCCATAATTACGGGATAGTTGCCGCTACGGGGCGAAGGCGGGAATTTCAGCCGCAAAGCTGACGTATCTTCTTCATCCACCTCCACAAGTTCCAGCTTTTCCAGCATCTTCACCCGGCTCTGCACTTGCAGGGTTTTACTGTAAGTACCCTTGAAGCGTTCGATAAAGTCCTTCGTTTCCTGAATCATCTTCTGCTGGTCTTCATACTGTTTTTGCTGCTGTTCCCGGCGTTCTTTGCGAAGTTGCAGATATTGCGAATAGTTCACCTTATAATCATAGATGCGTCCCATAGTTACCTCGATAGTACGGGTAGTGATGTTGTCGACAAACTTGCGGTCGTGACTGATAACCATCACTGCCTTACCATTATTAATAAGGAAATCCTCCAGCCATTGGATAGACTCGATATCCAAGTGATTAGTCGGCTCATCGAGCAACAGCACATCCGGATTCTGCAACAACAATTTGGCCAGTTCGATACGCATGCGCCATCCGCCGCTGAAATCGCTTGTCTGACGATTAAAATCAGTACGTTCAAAACCTAATCCGAGTAATGTTTTCTCCACATCTTCTTCGAAATGAGTAAGGTCTATAGCATAAAACTTCTCACTCATAGAAGCCACTTTCTCGATAAGTTCCATATACGAATCGCTTTCGTAATCAGTACGTTCCGCCAATTCCTTGTTCATCTGTTCTATCTCGGCCTCCATAGCATGCAGATGGGAAAAAGCCTGCGAAGCTTCTTCAAATACCGTCCGCCCGTCTTCCGTCATCAAATGTTGCGGAAGATAAGCTATCACGCAGTCCTTCGGAGCAGAAACTTTTCCGCGCGTAGGTTGGCGCACGCCTGCCAGAATCTTAAGCAAAGTACTTTTACCCGCTCCGTTCTTTCCCATCAGGGCGATACGGTCTTTCTCGTTAATTACAAAGGATATATCGCTAAAAAGTGTGGTTCCGCCGAATTCAACGGCAAGGCCATCTATTGAAATCATATTTAATTAAGAATTTTATTAAGTTAATTCCGGAGAACTAAAGAAGCGTTTCTTCCGAAGCGACAAAAAAAGAGAAAGTTGGAAATTGATGCCGGAACATGCCTTGCCGATAACCATATCCGCATAGGAAATATCCAGCTTTCAATCTTCAACTTCCCGTTAAGCAATATCAGTTTGCTAATATCAGAATCAATAATTGTGCGGTAAGAATACGCAGGAACATTGACAACGGATATACCGTAGAATATCCCACCGCCGGGGCATCGTTTCCAGCCGTTTGATTTGAATAAGCCAAAGCGGGAGGGTCTGTATTGCTACCGGCAATCAGTCCCATTAACGTAAAATAGTTGAGTTTATACCGCAAACGCGCTATGGTTCCCATAATAAGCAACGGGAGCACGGTAATGAGGAAACCGCATCCGACATAAAGCAACCCGTCTCCTTCTACCACCGTCTGCACAAAGTTGCCGCCGGCCTTGATACCGACACTTGCAAGAAACAGCACTATACCTATTTCACGCAACATCAGGTTTGCACTCATCGTGGTATACGTAACCAATTTCACTTTATATCCGAATCGGCCGATAAGGATCGCAACAATCAACGGACCGCCGGCCAAACCCAGCTTCACCGGAGTCGGCATGCCCGGAACCATTATCGGCAAACTGCCGAACAATATCCCCACAAAGATACCGACAAAAATAGTAACGATATTCGGATGATCAAGACGTTTCAATGAGTTACCCATCTTAGCCGCCACACGCTCTACCGCATCTTGCGGACCTACCACCATTACACGGTCGCCCACTTGAAGCGTCAGATTACGGTTGGCGAATAAATCCATACCGGAACGATTAACACGGGTTACATTCACCCCATACATACTGCTAAAATGCATCTCACCCAATGTTTTACCATTCATATTCGACTGAGTTACCAAAATACGACGCGATACCATCGGAGTGTCCTGCTTTTCCCAATCTACCTCGATTTTCGGTCCGATAAAAGCAATAATAGCTTCCGCATCATCTTCGGCGCACACAATAAACAACTGGTCTCCCATGTGAAATACCGTATCGGCACGCGGAATACTTACATGCCCATGCTGAAGGATACGTGAACAAACAAATTCTCGTCCCAAGAAATTCTTTACCTGCAACAATGTTTTTCCTTCCAGCGCATCATTGTGCATTTCCAAATGCATCATATGAGGCTTCATGTGGGGATTTGCCGCCTCTTCATCTTGAAGCTGTTCCTCTTCTTTCCTAAAATTCACCCGGCATATATAACGTATAGCAATAATAGAACCTATTATACCGATAACGCCTAACGGGTAAGCACAGGCATATCCCATAGCAATCTCCGGTCCATTGTACTGCAACTGACTCAACGCCTCGTTGGCAGCACCAAGTCCGGGCGTATTGGTAACCGCACCGCAAAGGATACCCACCATCATTGACATCTCCACCCGTCCTCCAAGAGAATAATACAGCACAAGCGCTACTGCAATATTCAGCACAACAATGCCTACGGCGATCATATTCATGGTAATACCTCCTTTCTTAAACGAAGAGAAGAAAGAGGGCCCCACCTGCAAACCGATACAGAACACAAATAAAATCAATCCGAAATCCTGTATAAAATTCAAGATAGCCCCATTCCCGGTAAACCCGAAATGACCGGCCAAAATGCCGGCAAACAAAACAAAGGTAACTCCCAGAGAGACACCGAATACTTTAATTTTTCCCAACAACACTCCCACCGCTATTACAAATGAATAAAGCAACACAATGTGCGCGATAGAGTTTTCATCAAATAACAGACTTTGCAACCAATCCATACCTTCAATTAATAGTTTTTTGTAATTAGGCTGCAAAATTAGTTATTTATGCAATTTTAAACCAATATTTAAGGTAATAAATTTAATCCGTCGCAAGTATTGAAGGCAAAAGAGGAAAATAACCTTTTGCCACTCCGACTTTGCAACCAATAGGGTCAGCTTTGTTCACTCTTGACAAAACGACACTTCGAGGCCCGAACACAACCTAAAAAATCACTAAAATTAGTTTGAGTTCACAGAGAATTACATATCTTTGCGTGATTATAAACAAAATACCGACATTTTATTAATCTTAATGTATAATAAACTATGGCAGATAGTAAAGAAAAACTCTTTTCAGATTTTGCTCCCGTCTCTACGCAAGAATGGATGGACAAAATCACGGTAGACCTGAAAGGCGCCGACTTTGAAAAGAAGCTCGTATGGAAAACCAACGAGGGATTTAAGGTGAAGCCTTTTTACCGACAGGAAGATCTGGAAGGACTCAAAACCACCGACGCACTTCCGGGAACATATCCTTACTTAAGAGGAACAAAAAAGAATGACAACACTTGGTACATCCGTCAAGACATCAAAGTGACCGATGCTAAAGAAGCGAATGCTAAAGCCTTGGATATTTTGAATAAGGGAGTGGATTCGTTAGGATTCAAACTCAAAGCAAAAGACCTGGGTGCCGAATATATCGAAACTTTATTAAACGATATATGTGCGGAATGTGTAGAATTGAACTTCTCTACTTGTCAAGGACATACGGTAGAACTGGCTAAATTATTAGTCGATTACTTCCAAAAGAAAGGATACGATCTCACTAAACTGGTAGGTTCCGTACAATACGACCCGATGGAAAAGATGTTGAGTAAGGGTAAAGACATGAGTAACTTCGCCTCTACTGCCAAAGAATTGGTCGAAACATTATCTGTTCTACCTCAATATCGTTGTATTGCAGTAGATGCTTTGTCACTGAACAATGCCGGAGCCTATATCTCACAGGAGTTAGGCTATGCGCTGGCTTGGGGTAACGAATACTTGAACCAGTTGGTAGAAGCAGGTATTCCTTCAGGATTGGCTGCCAGAAAAATCAAATTCAACTTCGGTATCAGCTCCAATTACTTTATGGAGATTGCCAAGTTCCGTGCGGCACGTATGTTATGGGCTCACATCGTAAAAGAATATCAGCCTACTTGCGACGGAAAAGAATGTACCGACCGTACAGAAGACGGTTTCTGCTATGATGCCTGCAAGATGATTGCTCATGCCGAAACTTCTACATTCAACCTTACTTTATTCGATGCACATGTTAACTTGCTGCGTACACAAACCGAAGCTATGAGCGCTGCATTGGCAGGGGTTCACTCCATTACCGTAACTCCGTTCGACAAGGCTTACGAAACTCCGGACGAATTTGCGGAACGCATCGCCCGCAACCAACAGTTGCTTTTAAAAGAAGAATCTCATTTAAATAAGGTAGTGGACCCGGCTGCCGGTTCTTATTATATCGAGAATCTCACCGCTTCTATTGCGCAACAGGCATGGAACCTGTTCCTGAAAGTGGAAGAAGAAGGAGGTTTTCTTGAAGCTATCAAGGCCGGACGGGTACAAGCCGACATTAATGAAAGCGGTAAAGCACGTCATGCGGCAGTTTCCAAACGGAAAGAAGTTTTATTAGGAACCAACCAATATCCTAATTTCAACGAACTGGCAGGAGAAAAGAAACCGGTGGCAAAAACTTGCTGTTGCGGCGGACACGACCAGCAATGCGAGAAACCGTTCGCTACTCTGAACTTCGACCGCGCTGCCAGCGAGTTCGAGGAACTCCGCTTGCAAACCGAGGCATCCGGCAAGCGTCCGAAAGCATTCATGCTGACTATCGGTAATCTGGCCATGCGTCAGGCACGTGCCCAATTCTCTTGCAACTTCCTTGCTTGTGCCGGTTATCAAGTAATCGACAATTTAGGATTCAAGACAGTAGAAGAAGGTATTGAAGCTGCCATGAATGCAGGTGCCGATATAGTGGTTCTCTGCTCGAGTGACGACGAATACGCCGAATATGCCATCCCAGCTTACAAAGCACTGGATGGACGCGCCA
>ERZ825137.5812-NODE-5812-length-11160-cov-3.518415_pt1 | contig 11160 bp, 9 predicted proteins | sample MGYA00519873_ERZ825137 | MGnify/ENA primary metagenome ERZ825137 (study PRJEB31778, sample SAMEA3449190) | human gut metagenome | biome: human gut; feature: human-associated habitat; material: faeces | place: United Kingdom | collected 2010/2012 ... | reverse complement strand
GTGAGCGCCATGTGCGCATAGAAATCTCTGATTTCGTTATGCGCACTTTTGTCCTAATCAAAAGAAAACAAGCAGTGACTTTTACTTACATTTTATCCCAAGACAGCGTTTTACGCGCAGAAAAAGCACTTTACGCGCGAAAATAGTCACACTTATAGTCACACACATAGTCACACACATAGTCACACTTATAGTCACACATTTTGGTTGAAATTCGAGAGGATGGCATGGTGTGCCGCGATACGATTGCGAAACGACTGAAAAAGTGAAAGGCTAAAGAAATTTTAAGTTGTTTCGCCGCGAATCACTGTGCTATGATGAAAGCAAGAAGATAAAGTATGCAGTTTCGAAAGGGGGAGTTCGACATGAGTACGTTGGATCAGGACAAAATTTATACGAGCAAAAGTCTGCAGGAAGAAATGAATGCGGAACGCATGCTGGAAGGAAAAGAACCGCTTCCGGCAATCAACCCGCTGCGGGGCGGCACAGGCACGCTGGCGCGAAAGGATCGATCTTGGAAAAACGTGCCGGACTTTTTCATAAAAGCGTTTAAGAAAAAATAAAATATTGACGAGAACAATACCCTGGGAGTCTGAAGTCCCAGGGCTTTTCTTCGGGGAAAACGGAAGCGCAAAGTTTTTTGGTGCAGGAATAATCGGACAAAAACCGACCGTTTTTTGTAGGAATTTTCTTAAAAATATAGTATAATACTCTTTATGAAATACTTATTTATCGCGGAAAAACCGAGCCTCATGCGTGACGTGCAGGCTTGCTATAAAAATCATAAGAAGGAAGTGGAAGAGAAGGTCGGAGAGATTGATTTTATGGCGCTTTCCGGTCATGTCTGCACGAACTTCATGCCGACCGACTATGAGGAATGGAAGGACAAAAGCTGGAAGGCCATTCTTTATCCGATGATCCCAAATCCGTGGCAGATCAAGCCTATCGCGGATAAGCGCAAGCAGAACACCATCGCGGAAATCGGGCGTCGCGTGCCGCAGTATGATGGCATCATCGTAGGCACCGACTCGGACGTAGAGGGATACGGCATCTACTGGCTGCTGGAGCAGTATCTTGCGCTGAATGAAAAACCGGCGCTCCGCTTCATCGAGCATTCGCTGACCGACGCGGAGATCCTGAAGTCACTGCTGACGATGACCGATTATCATCAGAATCCGACACACGTACACTTCGTGCAGTCCTTCCTCATCCGCTCCCGCGCGGACTGGCTGTTCGGCATGAATGCTTCCAGGATGCTGACGAATAAGCGCGGCAGTCTCATCAAAGCCGGACGGGTCAAGTCTCCGACGATCAAACTGGTCTATGATAACTCCATGGCAATCGAAAATTTCGCCAATCGCAAGTATTATGCACTTGAGGCGGAGTATGCGTGTCCGGGGGCAGAGATTGTGGAAAAAACAGTTTCAACCGAAGGAGTGGGCACGTCAACAGCTGCCGCAATCGATGAGCGCAGCGTTTTTAAGGCTGTTTTGCAGGGAGAGGACGGCGACGCGCAGTTCGAAAACCCGAAGCTTTTCGCGGAATATGCCTTAGAGGGAATCGTTGTCTCGCGTGAGACGAAACGGTCTTCTTCGCATGCGCCGAAGCTCTTTGACTTGGCGGCACTTCAGGCGGAGGCCGGAAGCAAATACAAATTTAAACCGGATCAGACCCTGGAAATCGTGCAGCGGCTGTATGAGAAACACAAAGTGATCTCCTATCCGAGAACGCAATGTCGTTATGTATCCACCGAAAAAGCGAAGGAGTTTCCGGCGATGCTTGAGAATCTTTCGGTTTTTGAGGATCTGAAGTCCATCGCGAACGGCATCGATCCCGACGTCTTTGAGAAAATCTTCAAGGATAAGGCGGTGGTAAATGATACAGAGGTTGCCAAGGAGTCCCATGACGCGCTGCTTCCAACCTTAAAAAGACCGGATTTGCCCAGGATGTCGAGGGAAGAACAGATTATCTGCAGGATGATTTATACGCGGCTTTTGGCGCAGTTCCTGCCGAAGCTGGAAGAAGAAAAGACGACGATACAGATCCGGCATGCCGAGGCGGACGCGGACAATGCGGTCGGTATAGAGAGCGAGAGCGGCGTGGACAATGCGGCAGATGCTGCAGGGATGGACCGCGCAAGCGGCATTTTCAAAGCGACCGGCAAGATGATTACCGAGCCGGGCTGGTCGATGCTGTATAAAAAATCGAGCGATCGCGCGCTGCCACCTCTAAAAAAAGGCGATTACGTCACAGCAAGTGTCATACAGCCGGTACAAAAAGAAACTTCACCGCCGAAACGGCTGACGCAGGCCACTTTGATCAATGCCATGCGTAATATCGCCACACAGATCGAGGACAAGGAACTCAAAAAATCTCTCGCGGATTCACAGGGGATCGGCACGCCGGCAACGCGCGCCGCAATTATTAAGGATATCCTGGATTCCGGCTACATAGAAGAAAAAAAGTCCGGCCTTTATATCACTGCCAAGGGTAAGTCCTATATCGACGCGGTCAAAGATTTTGACATTGCTTATCCGGTTTTTGCCGCCGATATGGATAACAATATCAAAAAAGTACAGCGTGGTGAGGCTGAATATGAACAGGTGATGAACGAGGTACTGGAAAAGCTGCAGGAGATGTGCCAAAAGATCGGGCAAGATCCGGCGGAAGTTGAGGCGGAGTTGGCATCGTTTGAGCCGGTACAGACCGATATTCGCTGCATCAAGTGCGGCGGCGTGATGGAAGAGCAAAAGAAGCATTATCAATGCCTCGGATGCGGCGCAAGGGTCTATAAAAATATCAGCGGCGCGGAGATTGACCTTGAGCTTTTGCGCAAACTGGAAGCAGGCGAGCAGAGCGGCTATCTGAATTTTCAATCTCGCGCAGGCAAACCATTCCGCGCGGCATTAAAACTGGACGAACAGGGGGAAGCGCAGATGGTATTTTTCGAGGAAACCGTCAAATGCCCGAAGTGTCAAAAAAAAGCCGTCCTCAACCAATGGGGCGTGTTCTGCGGCGTCAAAAAGTGCGGACATAAAATTTTTCGAAGCTTTTGCGGGCATGATTTTTCCTATCCGGAAATGAAAACCTTGCTTGACGGGCGGGAGGTTAGCGCGAATTTTCAATCTAAGTCCGGCAAAGCATTTCGCGCCAAGGTGCATCTGAATGCCGACGGCGACTATACCTTTGATTTCACACAGGAGGAACGACCTTGATCTTACTGAACGCGACCGATATCTCCAAATCCTATACTGCAAGTCCGCTGCTGTCGAAGCTTTCCTACGCCATCAACGAAGGGGATAAGATCGGTCTGATCGGCGTGAACGGCACCGGCAAGTCCACACTTCTGAGAATTACGGCAGGCGTTGAGGAAGCGGACAGCGGCAGAATTGTTCTGACCGGCGGGGTGCGTATCGGCTATCTGCCGCAGGCCCCGGCTTATGATCCTGACAAAACCGTATTGGAGCAGGCGGTCAGTTATCTGACGCCGGAGACAGCTGCAGAGGGTGATTACCAATGCAAATCCATGCTGAACCAGCTTGGCATTTCGAATTTTACAAGGCAGATGGGCACCTTGTCCGGCGGCGAGCGGAAACGGGTCGCCATGGCGGGGATTTTCACCAATCCCTGCGATATTCTCATCTTGGACGAGCCTACCAACCATATCGACAGTGATACCGTCGAGTGGCTGGAAGGCTATCTCAAAAAGTTTCGCGGCGCGATTTTTATGGTGACGCACGATCGCTATTTTTTGGATCGGGTCACCAACGTGATCCTGGAACTGACCGATGGCAAGCTGTATCGCCACGAGGGAAACTACGAAGTATATCTGGAGAACCGGGCAGCGCGTGAGGAAATGGCGTTTGCCACAGAACGAAAGCGGCGGACTTTGTATCGCAGAGAGCTGGAGTGGATGCGCCGCGGCGCGCAGGCCCGGACGACGAAGGCTAAGGGGCGCATAGAACGCTTTCATCAGCTGGAGGACAGCAAACTTGTCGTCAACAATACATCACTGGAAATGAAATCAGTTTCTTCCCGCTTAGGAAAAAAGATCATCGAACTTGCGCATGTTTCCAAAGCCTTTGACGGTGTGCCGGTGATCATGGACTTTTCCTACAACGTACTGCGGGACGACCGCATCGGTATCATCGGCGAAAACGGCTCCGGGAAGTCTACGCTTCTCAAGCTTCTGACCGGGGAACTGACGCCGGACAGCGGCAGCGTAGAAATCGGAGAAACGGTCAAAATCGGCTATTTTTCTCAAGAAAACGAGCATATGGACAAATCGCTTCGTGTCATCGAGTACATTTGTAGCATTGCGCACAATGTCAAGACAGAGGACGGCTATGCCAGCGCCTCGCAGATGCTGGAACGCTTTTTGTTCCCGCCGCACATGCATTCGATTCCGGTGGAACGGCTTTCGGGCGGCGAGCAGCGGCGGCTGTATCTTTTGGGCATTCTCATGGGAGCGCCGAACGTGTTGCTGTTGGACGAACCGACGAACGATTTGGATATTGACACCCTATGTATTCTGGAGGACTATTTGGATACGTTCGCGGGCGCGGTGATCGCGGTATCGCATGACCGTCATTTTATCGACCGCATTGCGGAAAAAACCTTCGTTTACGAAGGGGACGGACATATCGCGCAGTATCCGGGTGGTTACAGCGATTGGGCCGCAAGACGTGCCGCCGAATCGGCGGCAGACAAGACCGCAAAGAAAGCGGCAGGGAAAGCAGGCCGCAAAGAAACGACCGATCTAACAGAAAAGCAGCCAGGCGCTGCTGCACCGCAGACAGGCAGGACAGACGCGGCCAGACCGAAAAAACTGAAATTTTCCTATAAAGAACAGCGGGAATTTGAAACGATTGATGCGGATATCGCCGCGCTGGAAGATGCGATTGCCGAGGTGGAAACGCAAATCAACCGGGCCGGCAGCAATTATACCAGACTGCAGGAGCTGAGCGCCGAGCGCGAGCGGCTCACCGCGTCCCTGGACGAAAAAATGGAACGCTGGGTCTATTTGAATGATCTAGCAGAAAAAATCGAGGCACAGACATGAAGTATATCAGGCAATTTATGATTATCATTCTTATTTCTTTTGTCGGTGAGGTGCTGCATTATCTGCTGCCGCTGCCGATTTCGGCGAGCATTTACGGCTTGGTGCTGATGTTGGTCGGATTGGCAAGCGGGCTGATCCCGCTGGCGGTGGTCAAGGATACGGCGTATTTTTTGGTGGAGACCATGCCGCTGATGTTCATTCCGGCGGCAGTCGGCCTGTTGGAATCCTGGCCGGTGCTCAAACCGATGTGCGGACCGATCGTTGCGATCACGGTCCTGTCGACCGTGACAGTTATGGCGGCGGCCGGGCTCTCGACGCAGCATGTCATTCGCCGCGCACAAAAAAAGGAAGGCGCGGCGCGAACAGTACCGGGGGCAGTTCCGGTCATATCGGAGAAAAAAACAGAGGGAAAGGAGCGCAAAGCACATGCATAGCCTTTTGGAACAATCTGTATTTTTTGGTGTAGCGGTCAGCATCGCGGCCTATGAGGCCGGCTCCTTATTAAAGAAAAAATATCATTCCGCGCTATTCAATCCGCTGCTGCTCAGCGTCGCGGCAACGATCGTGCTGCTGATCCTTTTTCGTATCGATTACGATACCTATTATGAAGGCGCGAAGTATCTGAGTTATCTTCTGACACCGGCTACTGTCTGTCTGGCAGTGCCGATGTACGAGCAGCTGGAATTGTTAAAAAAGAATCTGAAAGCGGTCATGGTCGGGATCCTCAGCGGTGTACTGATGAGTCTCGGCTGTATTTTGGTCATGGCGATCGTGTTCAGCTTAAATCACGAGACCTATGTGACGCTTTTGCCCAAATCTATTACGACGGCCATTGGCATGGGTGTTTCCGAGGAACTCGGCGGTTATGTCACGATCACAGTCGCGACGATCGTCATCACCGGTGTGCTGGGAAACATCATCGGTGAGGGCCTCTGTAAACTATTTCACATCGAAGAACCAATCGCCAAAGGCGTCGCGCTGGGGACCGCATCTCACGCGATCGGTACAGCGCGCGCAATGGAAATGGGCGAGATCGAGGGCGCGATGGCCAGCCTTTCGATTGCAGTCGCGGGACTTTTGACGGTTGCCGGCGCATTGGTGTTCTCATACTTCTGGTAGAAGTCAGCCGATGAGACCTTTACCTAAGAAAAAGATCACAGGAACCAGCAAGGACGGCAGCAGGTTCATGGTCTTAAAATCCTTAATCTTGAGGATGGAGAAGCCCGAAGCCGCGATCAGAAAGCCGCCGACGATCGAAAGCTCTGTCATAAAGGTGTCAGAGATGAATTCCGTCAAAAAGCTCGCGCCGAGGTAAATACCACCCTGCCAGAGAAAGAGCACTCCGGCGGCAAAGGCGATGCCGATGCCGTAGGTAGAGGCAAGTACCATGGAGGTTACCAGATCGAGCGTGCCATTTGTAAAGAGGAAGGTTTCATCGCCATAGAGGGCGCTTTGCATCGGACCTAAAATCGAAAGGGTGCCGATACAGAACAGCAGGATTGCGGTCGAAAGTCCCTGTCCGAGGCCGCTGCCGCCGCGGGCATCGACGATATGCTGAAATTTAGCGTCGATGTCCAAACCGGTGCCGATGATGCTGCCGACAGCAAGGCTGACGATGAATAGCACAGGATATTGACTGTCCGGCATGTGGTTGACAATGGAATTGATGCCGATGCCTAACGCGGACAGCCCCATGGCATCGAAGAGGATGCGTTGCTGCGTTTCCTTAAGTCCTTTTTTGAGTAAGCTGCCGATGATGCTGCCGACGAGGATCATACAGGTATTGAATAAAGTGCCGATCATTGCGGATTCCTTCCTTTCCCTTCTGTTTTGTGCGCTGATACGTTTCTTTGTTTCTGCGTTTCCGCGCTTGTCTGACGATGTTTTTTGTAATTCGTTGTTTAGATCCACGAATTTTCTGAAAAATGATAAACATAGTCTACACTTTTCCTTGCAGTTTGCAAAGCGATAGTTTATCATATGGATATGAAAAAAATTCACAGCAGGTCGTGAGACCTTGACGTGAAAAACAGGCATGCTTATGAAACGAAAAGACGATGGTAGAAGTGTGAAAGCATGCGATACGAGAGACGATACTGTGAGAAGAGGTAAGAAAGATGGATGCGAAGAAGGTGGAGATCTTGCTGGAAGCGGTGGAAAGCGGTAGTATGATGGGGATTGCCGGACAAAACGGCTATACACCGTCAGGACTTTCCCATCTGCTGCGCAGATTAGAAGCGGAGCTTGGAGTGCAGCTGGTTGAGAGGACAAACCGCGGAATCGCCCTCAGCGAGAACGGCAAGCGCCTGCTGCCGTATCTGCGTGGCTATGTCGAAAGCTTCGAGACGCTGGAGCGCGAGGCAGCGCTTTTGCGGAACGAGACGGAAACAACGCTGCGGCTTGGGGCTTACGCGAGCATCGCGAAAAACTGGATGCCGGCGATGCTGCGTGCTTTCGGCAAAGCGTATCCACAGATTCGGGTGGAACTGGAGGTTCTCAGCAGGCAGGAGCTGTATCGCGCGATGAAAGAGGACAGACTGCATTTGATCTTTGCGTGTGAGGATCAGACACAGCCATATCATTTTTTGCACCTTGCGGATGATCCGTTCTATGCTGTGCTGCCATCGACGGAGGAATCGCTGCAAGCCATCACACTGCCTCCGCTGTCCGGTGAGCAGGAGGATGCGATTCCGGCGGCGAAAAAAAGCGCGGTTTTGCAGGAAGGCGCTCGGACGAAGCAGCACAGGGAAGAACCGCGCGCTGTGCGGTTGAATCAGCAGACGGAAGCATCGAGCGCCGCGCAGGCGGGAAAAAACGCGGAAGATCAAAATGCTGCGAGGTCAGCGTTCTCAGAAGCCGCAGCTGCTGCGCGGAAATTTGAAATCGCGGATTTTGAGAAGTATCCATTCATCATGCCGTCCTACGGCGAAGATGTGGAAGTGCATGAGGCCTTCGCACAGTATCAGGTATGTCCAAAGCTGCTGCCTGCCAGCGCGGATGATCCCGTGATCCTGGGCATGGTGGCAGGCGGCATGGGCGTGACGATGCTTTCGGAGCTTGTGCTGCGCGGCAGCAGTGAGCCGGTGCGTAAGGTTCCGCTGCTGCCGACGATTGTAAGACCGCTCGGCATTGTGTACCGGGACATGCACGTGCTGAGCGCGGCAGAGCGGAGCTTTTTACAGTTTGTAAAAACAGAAAACGTGCAGCTCTGATCCCGAGGGATGATCGGCAGTGCCGGGATCGTATCAAAACATTGCCGAGATACTGCAAGTCGCGGTTTATGTGAACGACGACTGCAATGCGGCGAAACAGTCGCTGTTGATGCGGAGAATATCTGCCAGCGGAATGACCAGACGTGCAGGAACTTTGGAATCTGCCTGCTCGTATGGCAAAACGGATTGTAACATATCGTCGATTTGCAGATAGAGTTGTTGTGCTGTTACATCCACTTTCAGAAACTGACCGGAGACGGTGTGGTAAACGCCGCCTTCTTTTTTTGTGTCCGGGCAGAAGTAAGTGACGGTGATGCTAAACTTTTCCTCCTGTGGGGAACGCGCGGGTTCGGAGACGCGGCTCGAGGCGGTGCGTGTGTTTTTTGAGAAGGCGAAAGCTCCTTGCGCGTTGGGCTGTACTTTCGCAGAGGCAGCCTGCATGTCGGAATCCGAAACAACGCAGGATACCCGGCTTTCGGGATATGCGCCTGCGCTGTCTGCCTCTGCGGCAAGGCTTTGCAGGAAACAGAGCTGCCGGTTCAGCAGCTCACGCTGCGTATCGTCCGGTTCGATGCGCGGACTGGTGAGGCGGGCTGTTTCTGCCAGCGCTGCCTCGTATCCGGTCAGCGCGGCAAAGGGCATAAACTGTGCCGCACGATCAGCGATCGGCATTTGTCTGTGTTTTTTGGAAATCGGATGCGGCAGATGCAGGATGTCGTCATAATGCTTCATGCCTTATGCCCTCCGATCTGGTCATTGCGCTGCATGGCGGTCGCACCATCTTCGAGGTCACGACCTTTGATGACTGCGTTTTTACCGAATTTTTGTTTGATCGCCAGCAGAGACTGCTGGATTCTGCGTTCATTTTCGAGCGCGGCGGCAGAAGCTTCTTTTTGCCGCCGCGTCTCGGCGGCGTCGCGGCCGAAGATATCTTTGCCGTCCGCGACAAAGCCGAACAGGTCAAGCTGTTCTCCTTGTTCCGCGCCTTGCCCTGCGAGGGCCGCAGCAGTGTCTTGTGCAGTTTGCGCATGATCTGCAGAGGGGGTCAAGCCTGCACTTGCATACGGATGGCTTGCTTGCAGGATGCTACACATGGACAAAGAGCTCCTCTCTGCGTGGTCTGCACCGATGCTCCGGAACGTCTGCGCAGCAAGCGGGCATTCCGGCAGGATATGGTTCGCGCAGAGGGTCAAGCGGCGTACCGTAAAATCCGGATTGACGATGCGCTGATACAGATCCGAGAGTGCATCGACGATCTGTGAGACGGAGGATGTAGGCTGCGGCAGATTAACCGTACTGTGCGCGTGTTTGGGAATGGCACGACCATAGCGGTCGATTGTCACTTCCACGCTTTCCGCTTCGCCTGCGGCGCTGTGGGCTTGCGCTGCGGATTGCCCGCGGTTTCCGGCTTGCCTATACGCTGGCGTGCGGGCCGCGGCAGGCAGTGAGGTCGTGTCATAACCGACAGTCAGTACGAGCTGGTCGGTGGTCAGTTGTTTTTCGAACAGATCCATGGCGAGCTGCTCTGCCATTTCGCAGACTACCAGATGTGCTTTTGCAGCCGGATAAGGACTCTGCAGCACCTGCCCGGAGCTGATGCTCGAGGAAGCCGGGCGATAGGCTTTGATATCCGCCATGGTACAGGGTTCCCAGCCCCAGGCATGGTCAATCAGCAGTTCAGCATTGACGCCGAACAGCTTGTAGAGCAGATCTTCATTGTGAAACTCGCCCGCCTTGCCGATCGAGCAGCGGGCAATATCGCCCATGGTGTATAGTCCGACCTTAGCGAGCTTTTTGGCGTAGCCGCGCCCGATACGCCAAAAATCGGTCAGCGGCTGATGATCCCAAAGCAGCTGGCGATAGCGCATTTCGTCAAGCTCGGCGATGCGGACACCGTTCGCGTCCGCGGGAATATGCTTGGCCCGGATATCCATGGCGACCTTCGCCAGATACAGATTGGTGCCGATGCCTGCCGTCGCGGTGATACCGGTTTCGCGCAAAACCTCGAGGATCATTTTCATAGCCAGTTCCCGCGCGTTCAGCCCATACAGAGGAAGATAATCTGTGGCGTCGATAAAGACTTCATCGATCGAATAGGCATGGATATCCTCGGGCGCGATATACCGAAGATAGATACTGTAGATGCGGGAGCTCGCGGCGATGTAGTGCGCCATGCGTGGACGGGCGGTGATATAGGTGATCGCAAGCTCCGGATGCGCTGCCAGTTCGTCCGCGTCTGTCGACTCCCCGGCGAAGCTTTGCCGACGGGCGCGGGTCAGCCGCAGGGCATTCAGCTCGCGGACTTTTTGGACGACTTCAAAGAGCCGCGCCCGTCCGGGGATGCCATAGGTACGCAGGCTCGGAGAGACCGCAAGGCAGATGGTTTTTTCGGTGCGGGCAGCATCAGCGACGACCAGATGCGTGGTCAGCGGGTCTAAGCCGCGCGCCATGCACTCTACCGACGCGTAAAAGGATTTCAGATCGATGGCAATATAGACACGCTCCGCCATACGAACACCCCCTTCCTGTCAATGCTTTCGGCTCGCGTAGATTTTCCTTGGTGACTATTAAAAAGAACATGTGTTCTTAATGCTATTATAGCAAATCAGAAGCAAAATGCAAGCGGAAAAGAAAGGTAATACTTGCGTGCGCGCCGCGGGGGAGATTTCACTGAAGTTCGCCGCAATCATCATTTCATCACTAAGCCGCGTTATACTATTCTCAACAACAAAAAACGCGCCCCGCGGGGCATGTTTCCACGCGGAGCGATGCAGAATAAGGGATGGAAAAAGACGCAGGCAGCAGCGCTGCGCTGCCGCACGAAACAGTGAAAGGAGTATGTTAGATGTGTACAGCAGCAACTTATAAAACAAAGGATTTTTATTT
>ERZ825137.5806-NODE-5806-length-11168-cov-3.991181_pt1 | contig 11168 bp, 10 predicted proteins | sample MGYA00519873_ERZ825137 | MGnify/ENA primary metagenome ERZ825137 (study PRJEB31778, sample SAMEA3449190) | human gut metagenome | biome: human gut; feature: human-associated habitat; material: faeces | place: United Kingdom | collected 2010/2012 ... | reverse complement strand
GAAACGAGCAGGGACTACGGCAGTAGTCCCTGCGACGATTGAGTGGCAGCAGTGCTTCCTGCACCTCCACTTTTTCAGTTTCTCAGCAGCCCAGCACCACTTCGATGCCATAGGCTTCCGGGTGAGCGGTCTCTCCTGATTCGGTCTCCAGCTTCACGCCGTCCTGCCGTACGGTGACGCGGAACGCCTGTCCCCGCCAGTGCAGGGGGAAGCGCAGCTCCCGCCAGTTTTTCGGCAGATGGGGTTCCAGCCGCAGCTTGTCGCCCACGATGCGCACGCCGCCGAAGCCGTAGACCACGCACTGCCAGATGCCGCCCATGGACGCCGCGTGAATGCCCGCGTCGGAGGTGGTCATCACCGGGCCAAGGTCGGTTCGGGCAGCACCCTCGAAGAAGGTGTAGGCCATGTCGTCCAGCCCCAGATCAGCCGCCAGCACGGAGTGGGTGGAACGGCTCAAAGAGGAATCGTGCAGGGTGCGTTCTTCGTAATAGAAGAAGTTCTTCTTTTTGACCTCCGGGCTGAACAGCTCTTCCAGCAGGAAGAACAGCACCAGCACGTCGGCCTGCTTGCCCACCTGGATCCGGCTGATCTGCTCGAGGTTGTAGTCGTTGGCGATCGTGCCCACCACGGAAGCCTGCTTGTATTTGGTCAGGTCGATGTGGGTCAGGTCAAAATAGCCGTCGAACTGAGGCAGAATGCCGTCCGCGCTCTCCCGAGGCAGGTACAGCTTATCCAGCACCTTGCGGATCTTGTCGGCAGATGCGGCAAAGTCCAGCTGCCCGTTCAGCCGCTCGTAGACAGAATCGCCCCGGGCTTCCAGCTCAGCCATCATTTCCAGCGCCGTGCGCATGTTGTAGGCGGCCATGTAGTTGGTGTAGGCGTTGTTGTCCACATGCTCCTTGTATTCGTCGGGGCCGATGACGTCGGTATATTCGTAGCGGTCATGCTCCGGCTTCCATTCCGCCCGGCTGGCCCAGAAGCGGGCCGCGTCGATGACGATTTCATAGCCATAGCGATCCAGGAAATCCTGATCGCCGGTGGCCCGGAAGTACTGCTTCACCGCAAAGGCAATATCCACCGTGATGTGCAGCTCCAGAATGCCCGTCCAAATTTTGGTGGGCTTGCCGGTGACCACGTCCGCTGCGCCCCAGAGCGGCGTGACCTCGCCGTCGTCCTTCCATGCGGATTCCCACGGATACATCGCACCCTCGCAGCCGTTTTCGGCGGCTTTTTTCCGGGCACCGGCCAGCGTGTTGTAGCGGTATTCCAGCAGAGTGCGGGCCGCTTTGGGCTGGGTGAGCAGGAAATAGGGGAAAACGAAAATTTCCGTATCCCAGAAGGAATGGCCCTTGTAGCCTTCGCCGCTGAGACCCTTGGCCCCGATGCCTACCCGATTGTCATTCTTCAGGATGAAGCTGTTCATGTGGTACTGAGCGAAACGGATGGCCAGCTGGTCGAATTCGTTTTCGCTGTCGATCTGGATGTCGATCTCCTGCCACAGCTGCTTCCATGCGTCGGCGCTTTCGGCAAACAGATGGTCATACCCCAGCGCTTCGGCTTCCCGAAGGGCGTTCATGCCCTCTTCTTCCAGCTTCTCCACCGAGAAAGCCTCGTTTTCCCAGCGGGCGTCCCGGCTGGTATACACGGTGCAGAGCTTTTCCATCCGCAGGGTCTGCCCCTGCTTCAGGCAGAAGGAGGCGCGGCTGGAAATGGTGCGGCGGCCGATGATGGGCAGGCCGTTTTCCTTTCCTTCTTCGCCGTCCACCCAATAGCGGCTGCCCGCAAACTGGCAGCAGGTGACGCCGGAGTGCAGGGTCTCGCTGGTCATGCGCAGGATGCGCAGGTCGTACAGGCGCTTGGTACCTTCGTGGAAATGCTGAGAGCCCTCGTTGGTCACCTGACCGTTGATGCCGCTTTCCACGGAAAGCTCCACATCGCCGTTCAGCGCTCCGACCTCCATGCACAGACCCAGCACATGCTTGCGGGCCATGGATACGAAGCGGGTGAAGCGGAAGGCCAGCTTCTTGCCCAGCGGGCTCTGCCACACCAGCGTGCGCTCCACTTCGCCGGTGTGGAGATTCAGCGTGCGCACATATTTTTCCGTTTTGCCCTCCAGCATGCTGAAGGGATGGCCGTCCACGCGGATCTTCAGCTCCGTCATGTCCGGCAGGTTGGGCAGCTCCGTCACTTCCCTGCCGTCGAAATCATCGAAGGTGCCCGTCACCAGCAGATCAGGCGTGCGGCCTACATAGTTTTCCTCCAGCGTAGCCCGCTGACCCAGATAGCCGTTGCCCTGAGAAAAAATGGCTTCGCATTTGCCCTGATAGCGGCTGTCGAATTCCGTTTCCGCCACCAGCCAGTTGCGGTCGGGGCCCTGCCCCAGATGGTAGTTCATCATTCGTTCGTCACCCCTTTACGCCGGTTGCCGCCACGGAAGCCTGCACCTGCTCCTGCGCCAGCATGTAGATGATAATGCCGGGCAGCACCGCCATGGTCAGGGCGGCGAACATCCGGGTATAGTCATAGGAGAAAGCCTGAACGATGTTTTTCATCTTCCAATACTCCTTTCAGCGGTGAAGAATGCGCGTCATTGCGTCTCTTCTCTGTGTGGCCTTAGCATAGCACAAGTCGAACAAAGTCTCAATACTTTTCTGAAAATGATTTCTTTATTTTTTCTGAAAAATAGATGAAATGGGTAAAATAAGGCTTTTTGCATCATTCACGTGTCATTCCTGCATATCTGATCAGGAAAAATATTGGACAGATTATATATTTAGGTGGTTTCATTGATAATCTCTGCATTTTGCCGCTTCAAACTGTGTTTCTTTGAGTTTCTTATTGTTTCGAAAAGTTTCCATTAATGCTTGCGCCTACCCTTCAAAGCTGTTATAATAAGAAACGACCCGAAACTTTACACGTATTTGACGAAACTTGAAACGAAACGGAGGGGCGCTGATGCCATCCAACCATACAACGCCCGGTATCAAGGAATTGGCTGAAAAACTGGGGCTGTCCAAAGCCACGGTCTCCAAGGCCCTGAACGGCTATGCCCAGGTGAACGCCCAGACCCGCCAGCGGGTGCTGGCCGCCGCCGAAGAGCTGGGGTATTCCCTGCCTGATACCGACAACCGCTCTGCCAAAAAAAAGCGGATCGGCTGGATCTACGCCACCGCAAGCCACGAGACAAGCATTAGCCAGCTTTCCGTCAGCAGCGGGTTTCAGGTGGCCTCGCAGCAACACTACGGCAACGAAATGGAACTGATCCTGCTGACTTTGTTCCGAGACATGCCGCAAATGCTTCGGCCCCTGCCGGATCTGATTACCGATTATCGGCTGGACGGCGTATTCATGAGCGATATTCTGTATGACGAGCGTTACCTGCAGGATGTGGCCGAAGCCGAAGTGCCCATAATCCTCTGGGGGCTGCCTTTCTCGCAGGAAAAGAGCAATATTGGGCATGTGACCTACGACGATGTCGTCGGCATCGAGTTGGCCATGCAGCATCTTTTTTCATTGGGGCACCGCCGCATCGGGTTTTTGACCGGCACCCTGCGCGCCCATGTCAGCGAGCAGCGGCTGGACGGCTACCGGCTGGCGCTGGCCCGTGCCGGGATCCCCTATGACGAGGCGCTGGTCTACGAGGGCGATTATTCCTTTGCCTGCGGCGCGCCCGCCTTTGAAAAGCTATATGCGCAGGGGGTGACGGCCATTTGCTGCGCCAGTGACAAAATGGCCGTGGGCGTTATCCACGCCGCGCAAGCCGCCGGGCTGTCCGTCCCGGAGGATTTTTCCGTCACCGGTTACGACAACGATCCCGTTTGCAACAGTATTTATCCCGGTCTGACCACCCTTTCGCAGGATTTTTTCCGTGTGGGGCAGGTAGCGTCCACGCTGATGCACTGCCAGCTGCACGGGATGCCCATGGGGCCGGTCTCCATCATTCCGCCGCTGCTGGTGCGCAGCTCCACGGCGGAAGTGAAAGCATGAACTTTCTATAAAAGGATATGCAAAAGCGGCGGGAAAATTTCCCGCCGCTTTTACTGTTCGGTTTTCTGCTTACTTATTCTCATACACCGAGGGGGACAGGATGCCCACCTCCGGCAGGTTGCGGTACACCTCGTCGTAGTCCAGACCGTAACCCACCACGAAAGCGTCCGGGATCACAAAGCAGGAGTAGTCCACCGTCAGTTCGGAAACGCGGCGGGCGGGCTTGTCCAGCAGGGTGGCGATCTTCATGCTGTTGGCGCCCCGGCTGTACAAAAGGCGCTTGAGATACTTCAGCGTCATGCCGGTATCCACGATGTCCTCCACCAAAATCACGTCCTTGCCCATAATGCTGCGGTCAAGGTCCTTAATGAGCCGAACTTCGCCGGAGGAGACGGTGCTGGCGCCGTAGCTGGACACCACCATGAAGTCGATGGTCAGGGGCAGGTCGATCTCCCGGATCAGGTCGGCGAAGAACAGGCTGGCTCCCTTCAGGATGCACACCATCACGGGCGCTTTTCCGGCATAATCCTCGGTGATGCGCTGGCCGAGTTTTTTGACTGCTTCGGCGATCTGCTCTTTGGTGAAGAAGATGCGTTCCATGTCCTGATACATTTTCCGTTCGTTTTCCATTGCCGGTCACTCCTTATGGTCTGATGATAATCCAGTGCAGGGGACAGGGCGGCAGCAGAGCCGCCATAAACCTTGGGCGGATGCGCGGCGCAGGCTTTCCGAGGAAACCATGCCGGGGATCCACAGGATGTGATGATCGTCCGCCAGCAGCCACAGCGCCGGCCGAAGGGGCGCGTCCAGTCTGCGGTCGGTCAGGAAGCGGCGCAGGGGCTTTTCCCCCGGCGCTCCGAAGGGGCGGAGCCGGTCGCCGGGCAGCGGGGTTCTGAAGCGGCAGCGCTCCACCTCGTCCCGGGTCAGCAGCACGGCGTTTGCGTCCCGGGGCAGCGGGAAGGAGCCGCTTTTCGGCGGGGTCATGGTGATCTCCCAGAAACCGCCGGGCAGCGGAAACGTCGCCGGGCCGTCGGCCCCGTCCGCTAGCGTCTTTAATTCCAGCGGCTCCGAAACCGTCAGGGGAACCAGCGGCTCCCCACCCTGACGGAGCAGATGCAGCAGCTTTTGCCCCCGCAGCGCCCGCAAATCGCCGGGCAAATTCATTCCCGCGCCGGGTTCCGTCTGCAAAAGGGCATTGAGTTCCCCACTGGTTTCCCGGGACAGCTCCCGTTCCTCCGGGTGCAGCCCGGCCAGGGCAGCGCCTTCCCGGTAGAACCGCCGCAGCGCCCGCAGACGCAGCGCGTCGGGTCCCTCCCGGAGAGGGTCGGTCAACAGAGCAAACACGCCATTTCCCTGCCAATGGCAGCGGCGGTACAGGCCGTCCGCCAGTGCTTCCAGACAATCCTCGTCCTGCCGCAGCGTCTCCGCCGCAGCCGCCAGATGGGAGGCCGCGCCGGGAAAGAGTTCCTCCAGTCGGGGCATCAGCTCCAGCCGAAGCGCATTGCGGGGCGTACAGGGCAGATCGTTGCTTTCATCGTGCCGGAAGGGAATGTTTTCCTTCCGGAGCACGGCTTCCAGCTCTGCTTTGGACAATGCCAGCAGGGGGCGCAGCATCACTCCCCGGCCGAAGGCCGTCCGCGGCGCGATCCCGCTCAGGCCCTTTCCGCCCGCGCCCCGCAGCAGGTGCATCAGCACGGTCTCGGCCTGATCGTCCCGGTGATGAGCCGTCAGCAGCGCGTCGGCGGAAAGCTCGTCCATGCACTGGGCGAACAGCGCCCGACGCTTTTCCCGGGCCAGCGTTTCCATGCCCGGAGCGTTCATCCCCCCCATAAGCCCGGCCTCCCGGACAGTGAGGGGTACATTCCAACGGACGCAGAGTTCTTCTGTCAGGCGTTGATCCAACCGGGTGCTTTCGCCCCGAAGGCCGTGCTGCACATGGCACGCCGCCAGCCGAAAGCCGCCTTCGTCCCGAAGAAGGGTCAGCCCGTACAAAAGTGCCATGCTGTCGCCGCCGCCGCTGACCGCCGCCAGCAGCAGGGCGTTTTTCTGCCACAGACCCGCTGCCTCCAGCGAGCGTTTCAGCTCCGCAAGCAGGCGTTCTTTCATGCCTGACCTTCCCGAAGCATGGCGGTCAGTTCTTCCGCCAGCCCCTCCGTGTGCTCCACGGAAGCCAGCCATTGCCGGGCGTCCTGCTCCCGGCCCAGCAGCAGGGACAGGAACAGCTTCGTTTTTCCCGTGTGCAGGCAGACGGCTCCCGCCGCCTCCTGCCCACCAAACAGGCACAGGGACGGTTCACCGGGGCGGGCGGTCTTCAGGGCTTCTTCCAGATTGTCCGTCCGACGGGGCTGCACCGCTTCCGCCGCAGGAGGCAGCGTGTACAACCGGGTGATGAGCCGGGCGGCGCACTGGCGGAAGTGCCGGCTGGCCGCTTCGCAAAGGCGTTTGGAGTCGGTGTCGATGCGCAGGAACAGCGTCGGGTGTTCACCCTCGGTGACAGAGCAGCTGAGCCGGTATCGGCCCCGATCCGCCAGCTCATAGGCCGTGCGGATCTGGCGTTTTTCACTCAACTGGGCGGCGTACTGGGGCGCGGCCAGCAGAATGCGGTCGCGGTCGCTGCGGGGCATCCGCCGCTGGAACAGTTCCAGCGCTTCCCGTCCCCCGCCCGTTAAAAACAAAACGCCCTGTACTGCATACTGGCCTTCCATCAGGGAACCGTCCCTCAGGAGTTCGTCCAGATACAGACACATGGGCATGTATTCCATCAATTCCAGCTTTGCCACAAAGGGCCAGAGCTCCTCGCGGGTACAAAGGCCCAGAGCGTCGATGCAAAGAAGCAGCCGCAGTCGGTTTTCCGCATCGGAGATATGGCGTTTTGCGAATCCCTCCGGCATTTGCTTTCCCCCTCTCTGGCCTTTTCCGCGCAAGTCCGGCGAATAAAGAAGAAGGATGCGCCGCAGGCAGCTGCGGCGCACCCACCAAATGCCCTTTCGGGCACCATTTCAACGAGTGCAGCTTGGCCTGCCCGAAGGCAGGCGGGCGGCATTAAGCCATGAAGGGCTTGATGTCGTTGAGCAGATCATCGCAGGAATCAGTGTAGATCTCCATGGTGATGGGTTTGCTCAGATCCAGACTGAAGATGCCCAGAATGGACTTTGCATCCACCACATGACGGCCTGCACGCAGATCAACGTCATAAGGATAACGATTCACGATGTTGACGAAAGACTTCACGTTTTCAGCCAAGCTCAGCTTGATGGTCACGGATTTCATCTTGCATTGTCCCCCTTTCTAATTTGGAACGATGACATTATACACCAGCGCCGAAAAAAATGCAAGGGTACGGGCCGGTCATTCCGTAAGTTTCAGCCATTTTCCCTCAAAAAGTACGTTTTCCGCACGGGGAAACCTCGTTTTCAGGGAGCGCCGCCAGCATTTGCTCCGCCGCCCCCAGCAGTTCCTCCCGGCGGTTGGGAACGCGACCGCTGACCGCCCGTTCCCACAGAGCGTTCAGCACGCCGCCCATACGGCTCAGCGGAACTCCCGCCGTGCGGAACAGGGGCAGCAGATCGTCCCCGGAAACGGCCAGCGCTTTCAGGGACAGGGGCGCGCCGCTTTCCCGAAGGGAGCGAATCCGTCCGGCCAGTCCATCAGCCCGTTCCTGCTGTCCCAGTGCCGAGCGCATCTGACACACGCCCTCCAGCACCTCCAGCCCAGCACGGGCCAGCTGAACACTCGTTGGTTCGTCCAGCAGGAACGCGTCCATCAATCGAAGGGCCGCTTCGACTTCCCGGCGGGAAAAGCGCAGGTCTTCCAGCCTTGCGGCGGTCTCGGCCCGGTCGGCCCCCGCCAGCAATAGCGCCAGCCGCTGACTCACCGGCGGGAGGGTTTCCATCCGGGCCTGATTTTTCAGGGCGGACAGATTTTCCTCCCGGCAGGGCAGGGAACCCAGCAGTTCCGGCCATGCCCCAATATGAAGAATGGTGCGCAGACCGCTCTCCGTACCCGGGCGGCGGCGTTTCAGCTGCGGATAGCGCCAGTCCGCCAGCAGGGTCTTCTGCAATTCCTCCCGCAGGCGTTCCCGGGCGATATCCCGCAGCAGCGGGGCATATCGGGTCAGGCTTTCCAGCAGTGCTTCCGTCGGCTCCAAGTCCAGCTCCGCCTGAAAGCGAGCGGCCCGCAGGATGCGCAGGCCGTCATCCTTGAGCACCTGATCCGGGTCGGCGGTAACGGTATGCAGCACGCCCCGGCGGAGGTGTTCCAGCCCGCCGGTAGGGTCGATCACCGGCCCCAGCCCGTCCGGGGAAACCTGCCGGTACAGCGCGTTGACGCTGAAATCCCGGCGCAGGGCGTCCACGGCGATGTCCGTGGTGAAGCGCACCTGATCCGGCTTATGCCCGCAGCGGTAGCTGTCCTCCCGGAAGGTGGTGTACTCGGCCATATGCCGCGTACCGTCCGGGTCGGTCAGGTGCAGTTCGACGGTGCCGAAATGAGCGGCCCGCAGATGGGCCCGCACCTCCGTGCCCTCGCACATCGCCAGCACGGTTTCGGGCCGGGCGGGGCCGCACACGTCCACGTCGCTGATGGGCAGACCCATCAGGGGATTGCGCACCGCGCCGCCCACGATGTACAGGGGGGTATCAGCCCCCTGAAACACCGCGGCGGCGCGATGGATCCATGTTGCTTCGCTCAGCATTTCTTTTCGCTCAAGGCAAGGAATTCGTTGATCTCGCCGCGCACCACGTCCAGCGCGCTGCGCCAGTAGTCCACGCTGTTCACGTCGATACCCACGGAGGCGGCCACATTGCGCACGCTATCGCTGCCGCAGGAGGCCAGCAGCTTATCGTACTTGGGCACGAAAGCCGCGCCTTCCTTCTGGAACTGGACGAACACGCCCAGACCGAACAGCAGGCCGAAAGCATAGGGGAAGTTATAGAAGTGCAAACCGGTGGAATAGTAATGGCTCTTGCACACCCACATGGAGGGATGGCGCGCGTCCTTGCTCAGGCCGTCGCCGTAGCTCTGCTCCTGCGCGTCCAGCATGAAGCCGTTCAGTTCCTGTGCGGAGGGGATATGGGTCTTGCGGGCCTCGATGACGGCGGATTCGAACAGATAGCGGCTGTAGATATCCACCACGGTCTGGGTGGCCTCCATCAGGCTGTTTTCCAGCAGCACAAGACGGGTCGCGTCGTCGGCGCTGCGGCGGACAGTCTGGCTCAGCAGGGTCTCGTTGAAGATGGAAGCCGTCTCGGCCAGCGGCATGGGCGTCTCGGTCATCAGCATGGGCACAGAGGTCAGGCAGCGGTTATGCCACGCGTGGCCCAGCTCATGAGCCAGCGTGCTCACGTCGGAGAAGCTGCCCACAAAGTTGGTCAGCACCCGGCTCTGATCGTGCTGATGGAAGCCCTCGCAGAACGCGCCGCCTTCCTTGCCCTCGGCGGGGAAGAAATCGATCCAGTGATTGCGGAAGGCCTCGTCCATCAGGGCGGCAATGCCGGGATGCACCTTGGAGAAGGTGTCGATCAGCAGGTCGTGGGCTTCGTCCACCGTATAGCGGAGCTGCACGTCGCCCACCGGGGCGAACAGATCATAGAAGGGCAGACCATCGGGATGGCCCAACATTTCCGCCTTGCGGCGCAGGTAGCGGCGGAAATCCGGCAGCGCTTCCCGGATGGCGGTCAGCATGGCTTCCAACGTTTCCCGCTCCATGCGGGTCTCGATCAGCTGCTGGGTCAGCAGGTCGGAATAGCCCCTCGCTTCGCACAGCGTCATGGCCTGACCCTTGATGGAGGACAGGCAGAAGGCCATGGGCGTTTCCACCTTGGCATAGGACTTGAGTTCGGCCTCATAGGCCTCCTTCCGCACCTTGGGGTCGGGATCGTAGGCCATGCCGCGCACAGCGGGCAGAGGCAGGCTTTCGCCGTTCAGCTCCACGGTATGGCTGCCCATCAGGCGGTCACGCAGCTTGGAGAAAGCGTCTCCGCCGTCCAGCGACAGGCGCAGCGCCCACTTTTCCAGATCGGCGTCCAGCATATGGGCGGACTGTTCCTTATATTCCCGCAGGTGGAACGCAAGACTCTTCAAATAATCGCTCTGAGCAATAGCACCTTCCAAATCGTCCACCGCGCCGATGAAGCGAACCCAGGCGCTGCCGGTAAGCCGCACGTCCACCATCAGATTGCTCAGCCGATCCAGCAGAAGCTGACCCTGCTGGTTATTGCAGTCGGTGGCCAGCGAAAGCTGCACAAAGCCGAAAGTCTGGTACAGCAGATCGTTCAGTTCCGTTTCCGCCTGCATGACGGCGGTCAGTTTTTCCACGTCGGAGCCTTCGCTTTCGGGGAGCTTCCGTCCTTCCAGCGCCAGTGCGTGGAGCTTTTCAATATCCTTCTCAAGCTGCGGGTCGTCAAAGCCCTTATAAAGAAAGGTTAGATCCCATTTTCCATTTGCCATGGTGTTTCCCTCTTTTCGTATGGATGATGTATATTGAAAAAGAACCATTCAAACCCAGATTATCCTAGCATGGAAAAGGTTTCAATGCAAGAGGGGCGAGGAAGGGATGAAAAAAGGCTGACAGGCTCGCCAGCCCTATGTTATCATGAAAACGTGTTCCCGGGAAACCAAGAGCACAGGGAGCGCGGATAGGCTGACACCGAAACCAAACGCCATTCATGGACGGAAGGGAGGTGGGGCCTATGCAGTCCAAGACTACGGAAGTTATCACGATCCGCACCACCGTAACAACGACGGTAAAGATCGAGAGAACCACGCAGGAAAAAGAAAGCACCACGATGCCCGCAATCATCGTAGTGCTGGATCGTAAAGGCTAACCATTAAAAGCCTTTCCGCGCTCCTATCTTACCACACTTCGGAGGTGAAAGTCAACGGCTGGGGTTCTTTGTGGGAGGGCGGGCCGCGCCGATGGTTGGAACAGAGGAAAGTCCCCTGCAAGCATGGAAGGCAGCCGCCCCCGCCGTAAGGAAACCCCGCGGCGGGGGCTGACGCGCCGACTCCGGCGCGGATTGGGACTTGTCGTCCAATGGGGCGCTCACACTTTTCTTTCGATGGCGAAAGAAAAGTGTGCAAAAGAAAGCCAGCGGCACGGCGACTCCAGAGGCGGCCCGCCCCGCTGCGCGTTATTCGCAAATATCGGCGTTCCGGGCACTGCCGTGCCCGGCTCTTGTATT
>ERZ825137.5805-NODE-5805-length-11168-cov-4.272114_pt1 | contig 11168 bp, 10 predicted proteins | sample MGYA00519873_ERZ825137 | MGnify/ENA primary metagenome ERZ825137 (study PRJEB31778, sample SAMEA3449190) | human gut metagenome | biome: human gut; feature: human-associated habitat; material: faeces | place: United Kingdom | collected 2010/2012 ... | reverse complement strand
GTCTGCTCCCTTTGGCCGCTCGGGAACCCCACCACGGGGTAATGCTTTTTACTGGCCTGCTCCCTTATCGGGAAACGGGGCGCATCATATCAAATGACGCGCCGCTGTAAAGTGTTACGTTGAGAAAAATGAACTGGTTGCGTAATTTTCATCCGTAACGGATTAAAGCTAACCAGTTATTTTTGCTGGCGATTAAAGAATAATCGTCCGATTACCGTAAACAAAGACGCGCTGCGCCAGTACTTTGTATAGCGCACGACTTAAGACGTTTTTCTCGACGTCACGACCTGCGCGCATCATATCTTCAGCTGTGTAGGTATGATCGACATGAATAACGTCCTGCATGATGATTGGGCCTTCGTCCAGATTGTCATTCACATAGTGAGCGGTTGCGCCAATAATCTTCACGCCACGCTCATAGGCCTGGTGATAAGGACGTGCGCCGATAAACGCTGGCAGGAATGAATGGTGAATATTGATGATCTTATTCGGGAAGCGTGCCACAAATTCCGGCGTTAATACCCGCATATACTTCGCCAGCACCACATAGTCAGGTTGATAAGTATCAATGGCATCCGCCATCTTTTGATCGTGCTCGTTGCGGCTTAACCCTTCATGGCTTACCAGCTCAAACGGAATATCAAACCGCTCAACCAGAGAACGTAAAGTATCGTGGTTACCAATAACTGCCGCGATTTCGACATCCAGGCCGCCGTAATTGGCTTTCATCAACAAATCGCCAAGGCAATGCGCTTCTTTAGTGACCAGAATTACTATCCGGCGACGACCGGCAGGATTCAGCTCACGCACGGAGCCTTCTGGCAATGCGCTATCGAGATCCGCCAGCAGGGTGGAATCATTAAAAATCCCTTCCAGTTCCGTGCGCATAAAAAAGCGCCCGGTACGATGATCTACAAATTCATTGTTCTGCACGATATTTAACTCGTGCTTGTAGCAAATATTGGTAATACGTGCGATCAGACCTTTTTGGTCCGGACAAATAGTACGCAGAACTTTACGTTGGAGTGAATGCATTGCTGGAAAAACCTTGTTGAGAGTGTTTGCTAAACCGTACCGTCAACCATTATTGGCCGCAGCACTTTTTAAATTTTTTACCTGAACCACAAGGGCAGGGATCGTTGCGGCCAAACTGCGGACGTGTACCGTCAATATAGTACCATTGACCGTTTTCTTTCAAAAATCGCGAACGTTCAATTATTGCACCTGTTTTGCCACCCTCGGTAAATCGAGCAACAAAACTGACAAATCCGATATTGCCGCCGTCCTGCCAGCAATGTTCAAATACGGTCAATCCCAACCATTCAGTATGCGCAAATCCGGCAATCAATTCGGCTCGTAACGCCGCTGCTCCACAAGATGGATGCCAGGTCTTTATTAAATAATCTGCGTCTTGCATCACAAAAGCGCAATAACGCGAACGCATGAGATGTTCTGGATCAGGTGCAACCTTTTCACCAGACACATAAGGGTGGCAACATAGGCTATACTCGACAGCACTACCACAGGGACAAAGCTGAGACACAAATAATCTCCCTGGAAACAATAACGGCGTATTAACCGCCTGAGTAGCACTATGTTAACCGAGCAGTAGCGATGTGGCTACGATTGCATTCCAGGGGAATCTTGCGGGAATAATGAGAAAGATAAAAATAGGGCTGGCGCTGGGATCTGGCGCGGCAAGAGGTTGGTCGCATATTGGCGTAATTAATGCGCTAAAAAAAGTGGGTATTGAAATTGATATCGTTGCAGGATGTTCAATTGGTTCGCTGGTGGGCGCTGCCTATGCATGCGATCGATTATCTGCGCTGGAAGATTGGGTGACCTCTTTCAGTTATTGGGATGTTTTACGCCTGATGGATCTCTCCTGGCAGCGCGGTGGGTTACTGCGCGGCGAGCGTGTCTTCAATCAATATCGCGAAATAATGCCGGAAACAGAGATCGAAAATTGTTCCCGTCGCTTCGCGGCTGTTGCCACCAATTTAAGTACTGGGCGTGAATTATGGTTTACTGAAGGCGATCTCCATCTTGCTATTCGTGCATCATGCAGTATTCCAGGACTAATGGCACCCGTTGCGCATAACGGCTACTGGCTGGTTGATGGCGCTGTAGTTAACCCAATTCCTATTTCCCTCACGCGTGCATTGGGGGCTGATATTGTGATAGCGGTCGACCTGCAGCACGATGCTCATTTGATGCAACAAGATTTGCTCTCCTTTAATGTCAGTGAAGAAAATAGCGAGAATGGTGATTCTCTGCCGTGGCATGCGCGTCTGAAAGAAAGGTTAGGCAGCATAACGACACGTCGGGCGGTGACAGCGCCAACGGCAACAGAGATTATGACCACTTCTATCCAGGTGCTGGAGAACCGCCTTAAAAGGAACCGCATGGCAGGTGATCCGCCCGATATTCTGATTCAACCTGTTTGCCCGCAAATATCTACGCTTGATTTCCATCGCGCGCACGCTGCCATTGCGGCCGGGCAGCTGGCAGTGGAAAAGAAAATGGACGAACTTTTGCCGTTGGTACGCACCAACATTTGACCAGAATTTTTATCTACACTTAAGTTAATTCTGACAGGCGCAGGTGGCAATAGCATGCCACTATTGAGTAAAGCCAGTCAGGGGAGAGAACATGACGCAGCCATTGGTCGGAAAACAGATTCTCATTGTTGAAGATGAGCAGGTATTTCGCTCGCTTCTGGATTCGTGGTTTTCCTCATTGGGAGCGACAACGGTACTGGCGGCTGATGGGGTTGATGCCCTTGAGTTGCTGGGAGGTTTCACTCCAGACCTGATGATATGTGATATCGCGATGCCACGAATGAACGGGCTTAAACTGCTGGAACATATACGCAACAGAGGTGACCAGACACCGGTTCTGGTGATATCTGCCACTGAAAATATGGCAGATATTGCCAAAGCGTTACGTCTGGGCGTTGAAGATGTTTTGCTGAAACCAGTTAAAGATCTGAATCGCTTGCGCGAGATGGTTTTTGCCTGTCTCTATCCCAGCATGTTTAATTCCCGCGTTGAGGAAGAGGAGAGGCTTTTTCGCGACTGGGATGCAATGGTTGATAACCCTGCCGCAGCGGCGAAATTATTACAGGAATTGCAACCGCCGGTTCAGCAGGTGATTTCCCATTGCCGGGTTAATTATCGTCAATTGGTTGCCGCGGACAAACCCGGCCTGGTGCTTGATATTGCCGCACTTTCGGAAAACGATCTGGCATTTTATTGCCTTGATGTCACCAGAGCTGGGCATAATGGCGTACTTGCTGCCTTGTTATTACGCGCATTGTTTAACGGATTATTACAGGAACAGCTTGCACATCAAAATCAACGGTTGCCAGAGTTGGGCGCGTTATTGAAGCAGGTAAACCATTTACTCCGTCAGGCCAATCTGCCGGGGCAGTTTCCGCTATTAGTTGGCTATTATCATCGCGAACTGAAAAATCTCATTCTGGTTTCTGCGGGTCTGAATGCGACGTTAAATACCGGCGAACATCAGGTGCAAATCAGTAATGGTGTTCCGTTAGGCACTTTAGGTAACGCTTATTTGAATCAATTGAGCCAGCGATGCGATGCCTGGCAATGCCAAATATGGGGAACCGGTGGTCGGCTGCGCTTGATGTTGTCTTCAGAATGAGCAAACGATAACACGGGCTAAATTTGCATTACCTGCTAATGTCGGCTGGTGGTACTATCGTCGCTATTCGTATAAGTAATTGTCTTAATTATGCTAACTCGCCTCCTTTTCAGAACTTAGCCCCTTCGGGGTGCTGATATACTGGGATGCGATACAGAAATATGAACACGTTCAAAACACGAACAGTCCAGGAGAATTTAAATGGCTGCCATTAATACGAAAGTCAAAAAAGCCGTTATCCCCGTAGCGGGATTAGGAACCAGGATGTTGCCGGCGACGAAAGCCATCCCGAAAGAGATGCTGCCACTTGTCGATAAGCCATTAATTCAATACGTCGTGAATGAATGTATTGCGGCTGGCATTACTGAAATTGTGCTGGTTACTCACTCATCTAAAAACTCTATTGAAAACCACTTTGATACCAGTTTTGAACTGGAAGCAATGCTGGAAAAACGTGTAAAACGTCAACTGCTTGATGAAGTGCAGTCTATTTGTCCGCCGCACGTGACTATTATGCAAGTTCGTCAGGGGCTGGCGAAAGGCCTGGGACACGCGGTATTGTGTGCTCACCCGGTAGTGGGTGATGAACCGGTAGCTGTTATTTTGCCTGACGTTATTCTGGATGAATATGAATCCGATTTATCACAGGATAACCTGGCAGAGATGATCCGCCGCTTTGATGAAACGGGTCATAGCCAGATCATGGTTGAACCGGTTGCTGATGTGACCGCATATGGCGTTGTGGATTGCAAAGGCGTTGAATTAGCGCCGGGTGAAAGCGTACCGATGGTTGGCGTGGTTGAAAAACCAAAAGCGGATGTTGCGCCGTCTAATCTCGCTATTGTGGGTCGTTACGTACTTAGCGCGGATATTTGGCCGTTGCTGGCAAAAACCCCTCCTGGAGCTGGTGATGAAATTCAGCTCACTGACGCAATTGATATGCTGATCGAAAAAGAAACGGTTGAAGCCTATCATATGAAAGGGAAGAGCCATGACTGCGGTAATAAATTAGGTTACATGCAGGCCTTCGTTGAATACGGTATTCGTCATAACACCCTTGGCACGGAATTTAAAGCCTGGCTTGAAGAAGAGATGGGCATTAAGAAGTAACATCCGTATCGGTGTTTTCCACGAAACGGCGTTGAGCAATCGACGCCGTTTTTTTATAGCTTATTCTTATTATATTGTCTTAAACCGGACAATAAAAAATCCCGCCGATGGCGGGATTTTTAGCATGTGCAATCTACAAAAGATTATTGCTTGATCAGGAAATCGTCGAGGGATTTACCTTGCTCATCCATTGCTTTTTTGATTACAGCTGGAGTACGGCCCTGGCCAGTCCAGGTTTTAGTTTCGCCGTTTTCGTCAACGTAGCTATATTTTGCCGGACGCTGAGCACGCTTAGCTTTGGTGCCAGATTTAACGGCAGCAAGGCTATTCAGCAGTTCGTTCGGGTCAATACCGTCAGCGATCAGCATTTCGCGATATTGCTGCAGTTTACGAGTGCGCTCTTCAACTTCAGCAGCAGCCGCGCTTTCTTCTTCGCGACGTTCGTTAACAACAACTTCTAATTTTTCCAGCATTTCTTCCAGCGTTTCAAGTGTACATTCTCTTGCCTGCGCACGAAGAGTACGGATGTTGTTCAGAATTTTAAGTGCTTCGCTCATTGTAGTAATCTCAAACTTATATTGGGGTGGTTTGTTGAGGTAATAATAGAGCCTTAAATTCAGTTGTGCAATAGCCAGGAATGTAAGGAATTCAAAATTGTTCTTTATTTTGTGCCGCCAATAAATATCTTTTCATAAAATTAGCCAGAAAAGACGCGGCATATAGCCCTATTTGCACCGATGATTTCGCAGCACGTGAGGTTAAAACTTCCTGATTCATGTCACATTTTATGGGGAGATAATCGTAGGCTGACGACCTTTCAGTCTTCTGTATTAGCCGTGTTTACGAGAATTCCCTATTAAGCGAATGATGAAAAGTAGAACAGTCGCAATAAGAGCAGGGACTTAGTATTGCACTATCTCCTGGAGGTCAACAGAGGGCTATTACATGCGCAACAGGTTAAAGATTGTGAATAGTTACCGGCAGTCATTTACCCGCTTATAACAAGCGAGGCAGTTGTAATGATAGCTCAGAAGGATTATGCAAGGCTTCGTAAGGGAGAACGCATATACCACTTCTGTGCATACTGTTGAGCTGAAAAACTGACGAATTATGATAAACTCCAGCCAACTTTATTTCATATCATTGAGGGCCTGTGGCTGATGGCACAGCTATATTTCTACTATTCCGCAATGAATGCGGGTAAGTCTACAGCATTGTTGCAATCTTCATACAATTACCAGGAACGCGGCATGCGCACTGTCGTATATACGGCAGAAATTGATGATCGCTTTGGTGCCGGGAAAGTCAGTTCGCGTATAGGTTTGTCATCACCTGCAAAATTATTTAACCAAAATTCATCATTATTTGATGAGATTCGTGCGGAACATGAACAGCAGGCAATTCATTGCGTACTGGTTGATGAATGCCAGTTTTTAACCAGACAACAAGTATATGAATTATCGGAGGTTGTCGATCAACTCGATATACCCGTACTTTGTTATGGTTTACGTACCGATTTTCGAGGTGAATTATTTATTGGCAGTCAATACTTACTGGCATGGTCCGACAAACTGGTTGAATTAAAAACCATCTGTTTTTGTGGCCGTAAAGCAAGCATGGTGCTGCGTCTTGATCAAGCAGGCAGACCTTATAACGAAGGTGAGCAGGTGGTTATTGGTGGTAATGAACGCTACGTTTCTGTATGCCGTAAACACTATAAAGAAGCGTTAGAAGTCGGCTCATTAACGGCTATTCAGGAAAGGCATCGCCACGATTAATAAGAATTTCTTTACTGACAGGGTGAGCAGGGCGCTTTTATCCTGTCAGTTCGTTTTACGCACTTCTTCCGGGCTATACACCCTTCTCGGCAGTTTTTTAACGCCGCTATACGCCTCACAGAGCGCTTATACACCGACATTGACTTGTAACCTGTAAAGTACAATATCGCTGTGTGTAGGCGTTATACATCGTCGCAAATATGATGAAGGACAATGCTGCCGGTTTATGGAAAAGTTGTTTTGGGAAAACAAAAAACGGCCCCAGAAGGGGTAATGCCAGTCAGTTAAGCAACTGACTGGCTCTTTTTCGGGGCTGTGGGGTATTTCCAGGGCCTCTCCTTTACCACTCTCGGGAAGGCCCTTTCCCTTCTTGTCGGTAATTTCACTGGTTGTCCCATACTTGCAAGATCGCGCATCAGCTCCGGTATACGTCCCGGTGAAGCGTATGGCGTCCGTCATCGACGTCAGCAGATGGCAGACTTTTCCTTTGCGCGTCACGGTCAGCAGGCGGGCTGTCACCTCATTTCCCAGTCCCGGCCACTTTTTTCGTGCCTGCGGGCTGATGTTCAGCTTCACCAGATGATCGCCTTTACCCAGTTTTCTGATCTCTTCATATTGCGCTCCCTTTCTGAGAGGGATCATCCAGTGGCGGTGTTCTCCCGCCAGGCTCCAGGTATTTAACAGTCCTGGTGAGTAATAACCTTTATCCATTAACGTCAGAGTGTTATCGCCGGTTTGTTCTATAAGTTGCTCAGCAAGCTCATTTCCGCTGTTCTTCATCGTGCCGAAGGCTGCAGTCGTCAGCAGATGGCTGGTCAGTTCCATCTGGCATGCCATTTTGACCTGCGGGTAGAGCGCCGGGTTCCCGGCATGTGTCTGGCGGGGGAAGGCAGCATCGTTCTCTGGTGTATCCGGTGTGCGCCAGAACACACCATCGATGGCCAGCAGGGGCAGGCCGCACCAGTGCGGATGCGGCGTGGCGTTATGCCAGAGCTGCGCTGTTTTCGTGAACACGCGGCGGACAGCCTCACTTCCCAGACGCTGGCGGGCCTGAATAACGGCACTGGGGGCAACGAAGGGGCGATTGCCCGGCAGCATGATGTCCAGGTGATTCACAACCTGGTGAAGAGGTTCTTTACGCTCAAGCGCCATGCCAACAATACATCAGACCGTCATTTCGAGGGGAAGACGGCGCTTGCGTAGCGTTACAGTACCTGATTCGGCAAGGCAACGAGAGATGAGTTCGGGGTCGAGGTAATCCCCCAGAGAAGTCAGTGGGTTACGCAGAGAATCGTAACGGGATACCAAATCAAGGGCCTGCCCAATGAGCATAAAAAAATCCGGAAACGAGTGAGCGTTTCCGGATTCTTACACAGCCACTGGATCGGTCAACTGATCCTTAACTGACTGGCATTACCCCAGAAGGGGCCGTTTATGTTGCCAGACAGCGCTACTGATTAAGCGGATTTTTTCGCTTTTTTCTCAGCTTTAGCCGGAGCGGCTTCTTTCTTCGCTGCAGTTTCGCCTTCTACATAATCACGACCGTAGTAAGTATCCAGCAGAATCTGTTTCAGCTCGGAGATCAGCGGGTAACGCGGGTTAGCGCCGGTGCACTGGTCATCGAATGCATCTTCAGACAGTTTATCCACGTTCGCCAGGAAGTCTGCTTCCTGAACGCCAGCTTCACGGATAGATTTCGGAATACCCAGTTCAGCTTTCAGCGTTTCCAGCCATGCCAGCAGTTTCTCGATCTTAGCTGCAGTACGGTCGCCCGGTGCGCTCAGACCCAGGTGGTCGGCAATTTCAGCATAACGACGGCGAGCCTGCGGACGGTCATACTGGCTGAATGCAGTCTGCTTGGTCGGGTTGTCATTCGCGTTGTAGCGAATAACGTTACAAATCAGCAGGGCGTTTGCCAGACCGTGCGGAATATGGAACTGGGAACCCAGTTTGTGCGCCATTGAGTGACATACACCCAGGAAGGCGTTCGCAAACGCGATACCCGCGATAGTCGCTGCACTGTGAACACGTTCACGCGCTACCGGATTTTTAGACCCTTCGTGGTAGGACGCTGGCAGATATTCTTTCAGCAGTTTCAGTGCCTGCAGAGCCTGACCGTCAGAGAACTCAGATGCCAGTACAGAAACATAAGCTTCCATGGCGTGAGTTACTGCGTCCAGACCACCGAAAGCACACAGGGACTTCGGCATGTCCATAACCAGGTTGGCGTCGACAATCGCCATATCCGGGGTCAGTGCATAGTCTGCCAGCGGATATTTCTGACCAGTAGTGTCGTCAGTTACAACCGCAAACGGAGTGACTTCAGAACCTGTACCAGAAGTGGTGGTGACAGCGATCATTTTCGCTTTCACACCCATTTTCGGGAACTTGTAGATACGTTTACGGATATCCATAAAGCGCAGCGCCAGTTCTTCGAAGTGAGTTTCCGGATGTTCGTACATAACCCACATGATCTTCGCAGCGTCCATCGGGGAACCACCACCCAGCGCGATAATCACGTCTGGTTTGAAGGAGTTTGCCAGTTCTGCACCTTTACGAACGATGCTCAGGGTCGGGTCAGCTTCTACTTCGAAGAAGACTTCAGTTTCAACGCCTGCTGCTTTCAATACGGAAGTGATCTGATCAGCATAGCCATTGTTGAACAGGAAGCGGTCAGTCACGATGAGCGCACGTTTGTGGCCATCAGTAATCACTTCATCCAGCGCGATTGGCAGGGAGCCACGGCGGAAGTAGATAGATTTCGGAAGTTTGTGCCACAACATGTTTTCAGCTCGCTTAGCAACGGTTTTCTTGTTGATCAGGTGTTTCGGACCAACGTTTTCAGAGATGGAGTTACCACCCCAGGAACCACAACCCAGAGTCAGGGAAGGTGCGAGTTTGAAGTTATACAGGTCACCGATACCACCCTGAGAAGCCGGGGTGTTAATCAGGATACGAGCCGTTTTCATTTTCTGACCGAAGTAAGAAACGCGAGCCGGTTGGTTATCCTGGTCAGTGTACAGGCAAGAGGTATGACCGATACCGCCCATAGCAACCAGTTTCTCTGCTTTTTCTACCGCGTCTTCGAAATCTTTAGCACGGTACATTGCCAGAGTCGGGGACAGTTTTTCATGTGCGAACGGTTCGCTTTCATCAACAACGGTCACTTCACCGATCAGAATCTTGGTGTTTTCTGGTACAGAGAAGCCTGCCAGTTCAGCAATTTTATAGGCTGGCTGACCAACGATAGCTGCGTTCAGCGCACCGTTTTTCAGGATAACGTCCTGAACAGCTTTCAGCTCTTTACCCTGCAACAGATAGCCGCCGTGGGTTGCGAAACGTTCACGTACTGCGTCATAAACAGAGTCAACAACAACAACAGACTGTTCAGAAGCACAGATTACGCCGTTGTCGAAGGTTTTGGACATCAGTACAGATGCAACTGCACGTTTGATATCAGCAGTTTCATCGATAACAACCGGAGTGTTGCCCGCGCCTACGCCGATAGCTGGTTTACCGGAGCTGTATGCGGCTTTAACCATGCCCGGACCACCAGTCGCGAGGATCAGGTTGATGTCTGGGTGGTGCATCAGTGCGTTAGACAGTTCAACAGAAGGTTGATCGATCCAGCCGATCAGATCTTTCGGAGCACCGGCAGCGATAGCAGCCTGTAGAACGATATCAGCCGCTTTGTTGGTTGCATCTTTTGCACGCGGGTGCGGGGAGAAGATAATGGCGTTACGGGTCTTCAGGCTGATCAGCGATTTGAAGATAGCAGTTGAAGTCGGGTTAGTGGTCGGAACGATACCGCAAATAATACCGATGGGTTCAGCGATAGTGATGGTACCAAAAGTGTCGTCTTCAGACAGAACACCACAGGTTTTTTCATCTTTATAAGCGTTGTAGATATATTCAGAAGCAAAGTGGTTTTTGATCACTTTATCTTCGACGATACCCATGCCGGATTCGGCAACGGCCATTTTCGCGAGTGGGATTCGAGCATCTGCAGCAGCCAGAGCGGCGGCGCGGAAGATTTTGTCTACTTGCTCTTGAGTGAAACTGGCATATTCACGCTGGGCTTTTTTTACACGCTCTACGAGTGCGTTAAGTTCAGCGACATTAGTAACAGCCATAATGCTCTCCTGATAATGTTAAACTTTTTTAGTAAATCATCTGCTCGAATACGAGAGTATAGTCAGTGCGGTGATGATTTGCTTAACCGATGGAAATCAAAAGCTTACTCGCGCTCACACTCACTGTGATTTACTAAAAGAGTTTAAACATTAGAGTTATTATCTCTAATGCGTCACTTCCAGGTGGCGTAAGCAAGATTACTCACTTCTGGGTACTGATTACGTGATCCAAATCAAATTTTTGCAAAGCTGACACCTTTCAGCATGGCTTTTCGCCATTATAGCTAACAGTTAATAAATTGTAGTATGATTTGTTGGCTACATTAGCATGTTTTGCACAACTAGATAACAATAACGAATGATAGCAATTTTAAGTAGTTAGGAGGTGAAAAATGCTGTCAAAAGGCGTATTGTCAGCGCGTCTTTTCAACCTTATTTATGGCTAACATTATCCGGCTTTTGCTTCGGAGCTAACCGTGAT
>ERZ825137.5802-NODE-5802-length-11175-cov-6.910342_pt1 | contig 11175 bp, 9 predicted proteins | sample MGYA00519873_ERZ825137 | MGnify/ENA primary metagenome ERZ825137 (study PRJEB31778, sample SAMEA3449190) | human gut metagenome | biome: human gut; feature: human-associated habitat; material: faeces | place: United Kingdom | collected 2010/2012 ... | reverse complement strand
CGGTTGAAACTAGCCGTTAACATCCGTTAGTACATTTATCACCACACAAAGTTTTTTATTGCTGCTGTCGTGCAAAATGCCAAAGGTCTCTATATTCTGCCGCATTTTCCATTGATTTTGGGCGCCCTACCCATCGGGGGGGGGGTGGAGGACATTATCAGAAAGACCGCTTTGCAAAACCCGAAGATTTGTTGCGCGGAAATTGTGATTTCAAGAAAGAGGGTAATCCTCATTTCCCTATCTGTGAATGGCTCATAGTAAGACGGTTGGTTTCCATCCTTGATTATGGTCATACAGGTCATATGGATGGTTTGCTGAAAGATGAAAGTCGTTTTGTGTTTACCAATGGCACTTTCTTTTCGACGCATAAGGAAGCAGGCCTTAAGGGAACACTGCGCAATTCATTTTTCTACGGTTACGATGCGTCTGATATTGTCCATACGATGATCGATGATCAGCGGCACACGTTCAACCATCACCATAGAGGTGTCGAGTCCCAATGCCTTCGGTTCGTCAATGCCTATTTTACTGATGAGAGCATAGAAGTTCATCAATAGGTTCTGTTGGCGATTGACGGAATTCTCAGGATAGTACACGCGATGAATGATGATGAAACGAAAATCGCCCGAAATGCCGTTTTTGCGGAGTGAAGGGTAGTTGCTGGTCAGATCTACCTTCTTGCTGGCAACGAGGTCTTCCACAACTTGTCTCAAATAGAGGCTTACTCAAGGTTCTATGCGGAATCCTATGTGCATGGTTATATTGTATAGTGTGTTGGGAATTAAGACTTTACAGTCGTACTCCAACGTGTCAGGAGTATCCACAAAGTCCATATTGATAAGCCAATAATGGTCAGCACGTTTCGGCTGCTTGTTGATGATTGAATAGACCAATTTGTCATCAACGGTTCCTTCCTTGCTGGCATGGTTGATATAGACAAGATTGGATGCGTATTTCGGAATGCTCATGTCGGCTTTGATGTCGGAGATAATCTGATAATAGTCATCCAGTGGTTTAGAGCTGATGTAGTGGGCGCGTATCTTTATGGCACGAATCCACACGTACATCATCAGGAACAAAATACCGCCAATAAGCATCGTACACCATCCTCCTGCAAGGAACTTTGACAGATTGGCTGCGAGAAAAATCCCCTCGGTGGTGCAATATGCGCCGATAAACAATATCATGATGAGTCGCGATACCCCTTTTGTGTGTAGGTAGGAACCAAGCAACAATGTGGTCATTAGCATGGTGATGGTGATGGCAAGTCCGTAGGCAGCCTCCATATGCGAGGAGTCGCGAAACAGCAGGATGATGAGAACTACACCGATGTACATGGCAAGGTTGATCACAGGGATGTAGAGCTGTCCCTTTACCTGAGTGGGATGCTTAATTCGCATACGAGGCCAGAAGTGCAGGTTCATGGCTTCGCTCAAAATGGAGAAGGTTCCGCTGATAAGTGCCTGACTTGCAACGATAGCCGCACCTGTGGCCATGATGATGGCGAAGAAAAGCATGCTCTGCGGCATGATGGAGAAGAATGGATTGACGGTGGAGGCCGTTTGTACATGGGACAGCACCCATGCTCCTTGTCCCAGATAGTTGAGAATGAGCATGGTCTTTACAAATGCCCAGCTGATAGTGATGTTTTTCCTGCCGCAATGTCCCAAGTCAGAATACAAAGCCTCTGCACCGGTGGTGCAGAGAAATACAGCACCTAGGATTAAAAACCATTGTGGGGATTTTGCCAGTAGCAAGGCAGCATAATAGGGATTGAAGGCCTTCAGTATCAGAGGATAAGATGTGATGCTGATGATTCCCACTATGCCCAACAGCAGGAACCATAGCAGCATGAATACTCCAAACGACTTGCCTATGCTCTCTGTGCCAAAGCGTTGGACGAAGAAGATGATGGTTATGATGGCAAGCGTGATGGGAATGACAGGCAGATGGGGGCTGATGCTTTCGAGTCCTTCGATGGCTGTTGTAACCGTGATGGCGGGGGTGATGATTCCGTCAGCCAGTAATGTGCTGGCACCAATGATGGCCAATATGTAAATCCATTTACTTTTGAGGCGGCGCAGAAGAGCGTAGAGGGCGAGGATGCCTCCTTCGCCATTGTTGTCGGCACGTAGAGCTACACAGACATATTTGATGGTGGTCTGTAGGGTGAGTGTCCAGATGATGCAGGATAATGCGCCCAAAATGGTACGCTGGTCGATGGTTTCACCTGTATGTAGGACAGCCTTCATCACATAAAGGGGGGATGTGCCGATGTCTCCAAACACGATGCCTAAGGTGATGAGTAATCCCCAAAGGCTTACCTTGTTATGGTTGCAGGCTGCTGAAATTTCTGTATTTTCTTTCATAAATGCTATGCTTTTGATTCTGGATTTGCGCACAAAAGTATAAACATATGATGTGATATATGATTCATTTAACAAGGATTATACGATTTAACACTACCCATGATCCTTTGCCCGAGATATGAGTTCATCGTATGATTCTTTGTGCTTGATGTGAAGGATCAAAGGCTTGCGGCACTTAGAGCCTACGCTATGACTGCCTGAAATCTAAATCTGAAACTTGAGGTATATACAAGTTCACTGATTCATCATCCCCCACTGCTGCCATCCAATTCCATCCCCACAATACTTCGGCTGAGGCTAATTTCACCTTGCCACAAAAAGACAGGGCGGAGGCCACATCGCAATGGATGCTCCTCCGCCTTGATATCATGACATAAAACTTTTCTTGGAAAAGACTATTTCTTGGGGAAATCAAACTGCTCAAGTTTCAGCGTGCCGAGTTGCTCGAGTTGACCCACATAGAGCTTGAAATGCTCGGCCTCCATGTGTTTTTTCAAAACTTCCTCGTTCTCCCATGTCTCACAAATCATGAACACATCGGGATTCGTGGCACTTTCAAAAGTGTCGTAAGCCACATTGCCCTCGTCCTTGCGTGAGCAAGCCGTCAGAGCCAAAGCTGCGTCGAGAGCCTCTTCATATTTGCCCTCGTGTGCGCTGAAAAAGCAATTCAATCTTAACATGCCTTCTGTCTTTTGATATTGAAAAAATCAGATGCGGCGCCATTTCTTTTGAGCGTGGAACGTACGCCGCTGTTCAATCTGGTACTCCTGTTGGGAATCGAACCCAAATCTACGCTTTAGGAGAGCATTGTTCTATCCATTGAACTACAAGAGCGCTTCTGCACAGACAAAATTACATCATTTTTTTCGAATACAACGGCTCCCGACATGGCTTTTATCATCCTGTAACGAGATTGACACTGAAAATCTTTGGCTTCCTCGATTTTTTTGCCGTTCTTTGCACCACAGAATTGGCGGAAAACACCCCGCTGGAGGTTCGTCACTGAAAAAAATACGCGCCGACAGCCCCTTGGCGATTCCTCGAGAGAAATAATCACCAAAACCAAAATACTAAACACTACATGATTACATTTATCGTTGCTCTGTTTGTCATCGGCTATCTCTGCATAGCCCTTGAGAGCGTTTTGAAGATCAACAAGGCGGCCCCCGCCCTGCTGATGTGTGTTGGATGCTGGGTGCTCTACATGCTTGATGCCGGCTCCTTCATCCAAAGTTTCCGCGGCGTGAACGTTGCCGCTGCCGACGTGTCCCAGTGGGTCAACGAGCACATCCTGCTCTCACACCTTGGCGACACCTGCGAAATCCTGTTCTTCCTCATGGGCGCCATGACCATCGTGGAAATTGTGGACGCCAACGGCGGTTTCAACTTTGTTCGCGACCGTTTGCAAACCAAACACAAGCACACGCTGCTATGGCGCGTGACGTTTATGACGTTTGTGCTCTCAGCCGTGCTCGACAACCTCACAACAAGCATCGTGATGATTATGGTGTTGCGCAAACTGGTGAAAGACCATAAAGACCGACTCATCTACGCCTCCTGCATCATTCTCTCGGCCAACGCAGGCGGCGCGTTCTCGCCCATCGGCGACGTCACGACCATCATGCTCTGGATCAAGGGCAACATCACGACGGGCGGCGTCATCACGGAACTCCTCATTCCTTCCATCATCTCAGTGGTGGTGCCGACATTCCTGCTGCAGTTCAAGCTCAAAGGACAGTTGGAAACGAACCACACGGCAGAAGCTGGCGATGCGCTCCATTTCTCACGTTTGGAACGCAACATGGTGTTCTTCATCGGTGTGGGCGGCCTCATCTTCGTGCCCATCTTCCGTTTCCTCACGGGTCTGCCTCCTTTCATGGGCATCCTGCTCGTGCTGGGTCTGCTCTGGAGCATCACGGAATTTTTCTACCGCTCTAAGGGCCATGTTGACGAGAACATGCAGATGCGCGTGACGCAGTTGCTCAAACGCATCGACATGAGCACCATCCTTTTCTTCCTCGGCATCCTGATGGCTGTGGCCACCCTGCAGGAAACGGGCGTTCTGAGAACCTTCGGACAGGCGCTCAACGAAGCCTCTGGCGGCAACCACTACATCGTGACGGGCGTCATCGGTGTCGTTTCCAGCATTGTCGACAACGTGCCCCTTGTGGCTGGCTGCATGGGCATGTATGACATCGCCCCCGGCACCGACTTCGCCGTCGACGGCATCTTCTGGCAGCTCCTCGCCTACTGTGCCGGCGTGGGAGGCTCTATGCTCATCATCGGTTCGGCCGCTGGCGTGGTGGTGATGGGACTGGAGAAAATCACCTTCGGATGGTATATGCGCCACATCACGTGGATTGCCTTCGTTGGCTATCTGGCTGGCATTGGCGCCTATGCCGTTGAAAAAATGCTTGGCATGTAATCCTAAGTAATGGTAAAAAAATAACTTGACCAATTTTGTGGAGTAAGGAGTTATTTCTTATGCCCTGTCTTTTTGCCGTTTTTGGTATTTGTCATCGGTCACATAGCCCGCTATGCTCCCTCTTCCAAATACCAAAAGCAACAAAAATACAGGTCAAAATTGGTCAACTTATTCTTTCACCATTACCAAATAACAACCAAATAAATACTAAAAGACAATGAAGAAAATCATGATGACACTGGCCCTTTTGCTCTCTATGGCATGGGCCACACCGGCTTCGGCCTTCGGCTTTGACTGGGGCGTGACTGGCGGTTTGAACTTGACGAAACTGAAAGTGAAGGGAGAAAAGAAAAACATCTTCAGCTCCGACAACCAAGCTGGATGGTTTATCGGCCCGAAGGCTCATCTCAACCTCGCCATGGGCTTCGGCCTCGACGGTGCGCTGCTTTATTCGCAGCAGAAATACCAGTTGTGTGCGCTCGAAAACACGACCTACGAAACGAGCCGCAGCATCTCCGTCCCTGTCAATCTGCGCTACAGCATCGGCCTTGGCAGCGTTGCCTCTGTGTTCCTCACCACTGGTCCGCAGTTTGACTTCAACATCGGCAACAAGGACTACACCTTTGGCAACGGCATGTTTGAACGCGAGAATATGGCCACCACATGGAACGTGGGCGGCGGCGTCAAGGTGCTGGGCCACCTGGAAATCGGCGTGGGCTACAACTTCGCATTGGGCAACACTGGCAAAACGCTCCTGGAATCTTCAGGCAACGGCAGCATGATTGGCGGCTCAACGAACATCAACAACGACATTCGCGCCAACACCTTCACCACGCAGGCTACGATTTATTTCTGATGCCCTCTTTCATCTGGAACGCTGGCACCATCCTGCCAACGCTCTGGCAAAATACAAAACAGACCGGCCACATACGCCAACACAAAGGCGTTTGTGGTCGGTCGTTTTTTGACAGAATGAAAGCGCACGCCAGCGCACAATCTGACTTCACCTCGCGGTTCAACAACAGACAGAAGGCATAAAAATCCAGTCCCTATACTTTTTAGCGAACGCCGTCCTGCGTTCGATTGCGTCTCGCCCTACGTTCGATTGCGTCTCGTCCTGCGTTCGGTCGTGCCACGTCCCGCGTTCGCTAAAAAGTATAGGGACTGAATCAATAACCATATTTCCGCCACCATCATCAAGCGTTCCCAACCGCCTTCTGCATCCCAGCCACCATCCTTGCCACAGGCTCGTCGGCCGGCAGCCATTCCACAGAATCCAATTCGCTGCGCAACAGCCACCGCGCCGCCTCATGTTCCAGCAACGTGAGTTTTCCGCTGCCCACCCGACAGAGGTAGCAATGCATGATGAGGTGGAACTTCGGATAGTCGTGCTCCACCGTCGTGAGCCGTTGGCCGACAGAAATTTCCGCCGCCAGTTCCTCTTTAATTTCTCTGATCAGCGCCTCCTCCGGCGTCTCTCCCGGCTCTATTTTTCCGCCAGGAAACTCCCACCAGTCCTTCCATTCGCCATAGCCTCTCTGTGTGGCAAACACCCTTTCGCCATCACAGATGACGGCCGCTACGACTTCAATTGTCTTTCTCTGATTCATTTATTTTCTTAGGTTTCGGGGTTAGATGATAAGCTAATATAATACTGGTAAATCAGGTCTGTTCCTTTCATTTACAGTTTTGAAAATCGCATCAGCTTTCACTTTCTCCCACTCCCCTCAAATCCTTTGAATCTTATTTTTGGTTCATTCATACTCGGTCCTCTTTCGTTTGATTCAACAATTTGTCTAACTCGGCTTGCAGTTCCTCCCTCTTAGGCAAGTAGAGTTGATAGCGAGCGGCAAAGAGTTGGTTAGTAATACCTTGCAGCGCATATTCCATCAGCAGCTCATCCTTGCGTGCGCCAAGCACGATACCTATAGGGGGATTATCGTCGGGCTGACATATCTCAGCCTTGAAATAATTGAGATATAGGTTCATCTGCCCAATGTCGCCATGCTTAATCTCTGCCCGCTTGAGGTCTACCAGTACATAGCATTTCAAGATGCAGTGGTAGAAAACCAAGTCCACCTTTAGCTGTCTGCCACCAACTGGTATCACATACTGTCTGCCAATAAAAGCAAAACCTCGTCCGAGTTCAAGAAGGAACTGTTCCATATTGGTTTTCAGCGCATTCTCTAATTCACTCTCTTTGTAGCGTTTTTTCTTAGGAAGTCCAGTAAACTCCAACACGAATGGGTCGCGGATGATATCTTCGGCGGTCATCACCTGATGCCCCTCATTTGCCAAAGCCAATACGCCCTCCTTGTCGGTGCTCAAAGCCAAACGCTGAAACAAACAGCTCTTCATTTGGCGTTTCAGCTCCCTTACCTTCCAACCCTCATTGATGCATTGCTTCATATAGAACTGCCGCTCCATAGGGTCATCGCATTTCAACAATTCGTAATAATGGCTCCACGTCAATTTGTGGGACAGCGTCCCACTTTTTGGGAATGCAAGATACAACTTCCTCATATAAGTCAAGTTACTACGATTAAATCCCTTACCATTTCTTATGGTCAAGTCCTTTGCAAGATTTGTGAGCAACTGCTTTCCGTACTCAGCTCTTTCTTTTCCTCCCTGCTCAAACTCAACGATATACTTACCTGTTAGCCAGTTTGACGTCAGCAACTCCGTATTTACGGCAGTATAGGCGTTTTCCTTGGCTTGACACCACAATTGTGAGATGTCACTCACCAAGTGTTGGTAATCGGAATTTGTATGGACGATACCGTCCTCCATAATATGTTTCTTTGGCTCATTCATGTCACATACCTCCTTTTCTTTATGATTATCACGCTGCGAAAAGAGTTTTGTTCCTATCTGCTTCATTCTTTTTTAATCTTGCGCAATTCACTGATTGTAAATATCTTACAAAATCCCCTCCTGCATATTCACCCGATGGCCTTATACTGGCTTGCGAAAGCATAGGTTGCCTCAGGCATCGGCGTATTTAAATGCCACACGATTTGCATCGGCTTCGACCCCTCTATGCTCTTCATTGTTACCTGTCCGAGATAGGTGAATCCCATTCTGCAACCATATTCGGGATGTTCCACCTGCTGTCTGACAAACAAGAGCATATTGTTTTCGCCGTTTCGGTAAGCCTCAGCCTCACGACTGCCTTCGCGCACACGGTTTTGCGTTTCCCAATGGAAGAACTCGCGATTTTGGGCGTAGTCTTTATATGCCGTCATAGAGCCCTCCTCACGTTGCTTAATGATGTCGACATACATGGCTTCCAATTTAATATCCTTCAAGCGTTCGAAACCTTCGCGCGAAGACGACTTGCGCTCAATGGTTGAAAGGCCAAGCGCCGCCTGTATTTGTGCTTTGGTGTACACGCCATGCAAATGGAGCGGGTTCCATTCCCGATAAACAGAATTATCTTCTTTCTCTGGCGCAGAACATTTTTCCCTCAAATAAGAGATGACTTCCTTGAACTCCTGAATGAACAAATGATCGGAGGCCAGGTCGGAAAACATGCTTTCAAGATTGGGGTAAAAGCCTGCCTTGTCAAACAAATCGTAGTAGAGCATCACAGCACACCGCCTCTCCTTTTCGGGGAAAGCGGCCACATCGCATCTGAATCCGCATTCGGCAAAGCGCAGCAGCTGAGTGAGATAGGAAAACGAATCTGTTGCCAGCCACTTGGTTCTGACCGCGTATCTTATCTGGGCTGAATGGGCAGACACTTCTTTCTTGACACCTGCCAACTGACACAGTTCGCCCCACGTCTGGCTGCCATAGAGCTTATGGAACGGCACATGACTATAAGCCAAGAAACCCTTCAAAGAAAACGTGTTTTTGCAAACTTTATGATAAGCCGCTATCTCCTTGATTATTCGGTTTTTATTCAAGCTTCGAAGATACCCCTCGATGTTGGCAAGGATTTCTTCTTTTGCCTTGTCTTCCAATATGATTTTGCATCCGAAGGGGGCATTTGTGAAACCGCCCTCTATCTCGTCTTTGATGTTGCGCGAATGACGGCCTATCAACGCCTCAAAACGGTCTTTATAGCTAAACTCCGCACGCGAATGGCCCACAAAGTCGAGCACAGTGAGGTGGTCTTTGCCTTTATGCAGACGCAGGCCTCGGCCAAACTGCTGAAGGAACACCGTGACGCTCTCCGTTGGACGGAGGAAGAGAATCGTGTCGATTTCAGGAATGTCCACACCTTCATTAAAGAGGTCGACGACGAAGAGGTAATTGATGGTGCCAGTCTGAAGCTGCTTTTTCACGAGAAGGCGATGGCGGTCGCTATCGTCGCTCGTCAGCACCGCCGTTTTCAGTCCTGCCAACGTGAACTTCGCATTCATGAATTTGGCATGCTCCTTGTCGACACAGAAGCAAAGCGCCCGCACGCGGTGCAGGTGGCTATTTCCAATATATTCCTGCATCTTCTTCAGAATGAGCCCCGTTCGAAAATCGTTCTGCGTGTAAATGCGCGACAATTCGGCTATATCGTAACCATGTCCGCTCCATTTCACTTCCGACAAATCCACATTGTCGGGTATGCCATAATAATGGAAAGGCGCAAGGAGGCCGGCGTTGAGGGCTGCCGGCAGACGGATTTCCGCAGAAATGTGCCCATCGAAGAAAACCGTAATATCTTCTTGTTCATTAGTACGCTCAGGCGTGGCTGTCAAACCGAGAAGGATTTGGGGCTTGAAGCAAGTCATCAGTTTGACGTATGTCGGAGCCACAATGTGGTGCACTTCATCCACCACCATATATTGGTAATAGTCTGCCGTGAGTTGCAAACCATCCAAGCGATTACGCAATGTGTCCTTACTCGCGAAAACATGCTGATAGCTGGACGGTTCGTGGTCGCCGTCCCACAAACTGCCAAAATTGGGGTCGTCAAGGACAATGCGGAAGGTCTGCATGGCCTGTCGCAAAATTTCCTGACGATGGGCAATGAAAAGAAAATGACAGTCGGGATGCGCTTCACGATAGCGTTTGAAGTCGAAAGCCGCTATGACGGTTTTTCCCGTACCCGTAGCAGCCACCACAAGGTTGCGGAAATGTCCGTGCACGTGGCGTTCCACGTCAAGTTTTTCCAATATTTCCTGCTGATAATCCTTCGCACGCATCAGGTCGAGCGCCGAGAAATCAAGCAACGGGGTCTCCCAGTCTGTGCCCAGCGCCTTTTTCAGCCGTTCGTCGCTCACACCAGGAATGAACGTCTCAAATGTTTCATCACACCAATAGGTTTCAAACGAGTTGCGCACCTCTTCTATCACCTGCGGCAATTCAAACTGCGTGGCTTTAAAGTTCCATTCTTTGCCATCTTTCAAAGCGTAGCGAGAGAGGTTACTGGAACCGATGTAGGCCGTGTGGAACCCCGAATTTCTGAGAAAGATATAGGATTTGGCGTGCAGACGGTCTTGCGTGCCGTCGTATGAGATTTTCACCTCCGTGTTGGGCAGCATGGACAAACGGGCAACGGCATCGTAATCCGTTGCTCCCGTATAGGTGGTTGTAATGACGCGGAGGTTTTTTCCTTCGCTTGTGAATTTCTTCAAACTGTTCCACAGCAAGTTTAAACCGCTCGTCTTGATGAAAGACACCACCCAACATATCTCGTCAGAGCAAAGAATCTCGCGGTTTAATTCGCTCTCCATGTCGGCAGGCCCCCTGCCTCCGAAAAACAAGGCACTGCGGCTCAGCGAGGTGACGGGCATAATGGCCTGCAAGTGTTTCTCTATGTCGGGGTATTCGCAGTTTGTGCGGTCGATGACAGCCGTCAGAATGCTCTTTTGGGCATCAATCAAATCAAGTTCCGTGTCGTCAATATCAAACTCCCTGCCTAAGGTCTTGATGACGGAATTGACAAAGTCCGTGTATTTTCCAACCTCCTGGTCATCGGGCACGCCAACGAACGCAACTTCGATGAGACGTTGCAGATATTTGCTCAAGATGTGAACCGCGTCGTCCTTTGAAATCCGTTTCTTTCCGATGTAGAAACGCTCAGCGTCCATTTTGCTTAATTTCAGATTGAAGAGGCGGTTGATAATTTGCTCGTAAACACCTGTCGGAATATTCGGGTCTTGCATAATTACATGATATAGATTTCCTCCGCATGATGTTGAAGGGACACAGCATCGGGCTTGCGTTCCTATGGGAGGATGAACTTTCCTGTTTTGGAGAGGCAACCAGAATCGGTTTTCCGCTTGGCATTGCTGAAACCTGTGTGGCCATGCCAAGCGCTTCAGCCCTCTTCATACAAAATTAATGATTTTCCGTCAATGTGACGAAGGGCAAGGAAGGGAATTGTTTGGCGCACCCGACAAACCCTGTGGAGGGCTGTGCAGATGCTAACCCAAAAAC
>ERZ825137.5800-NODE-5800-length-11179-cov-3.540453_pt1 | contig 11179 bp, 10 predicted proteins | sample MGYA00519873_ERZ825137 | MGnify/ENA primary metagenome ERZ825137 (study PRJEB31778, sample SAMEA3449190) | human gut metagenome | biome: human gut; feature: human-associated habitat; material: faeces | place: United Kingdom | collected 2010/2012 ... | reverse complement strand
CAGGCAATGGCGCTTTTAATGTCAACTATGACACCGATTGAATTCCTGATTCTGGATGAACATACGGCTGCTCTCGACCCGAAGACTGCAGATTTGATTATGGAGCTGACCGATAAAATCGTAAAAGAAAAACAACTGACGACCATCATGGTAACACATAATCTCCGTTATGCGGTGGAGTATGGAAACCGATTGATCATGATGCATCAGGGACATTGCGTGATGGATAAAAAAGGAGAAGAAAAGAAAGCAATCTCTACGGATGAAATCTTGAAAATATTTAATGAAATCAGTATAGAATGTGGAAATTAGAACAGATAGAAACTTCTTATGGAAATGATACCGGCCTCCAAATATCAGAGGAAAATCTGATGTTCAGAGACCGGTATTTTTAGGTTGTCAGTTGTATAACGGCAGGCGCAGCACTGCGATTCCGAAGGACAAAAACCCATGTGTAACTGGAAGCATGTCAATAAAATCGAAGATTCCAAGGTAATTTAAAAGGCTCTGCAGTAACACATTTCCATAGAAAAGCCAGATGATCACATCAATGATTTTATATATTATGTTGTTCCGGGAAGGTCAAAAGGAAAGAAAGGAAACTTGCTGTGGAAGGGAATATAAGGTATAGTAGGAAGGACAACCTCATAAGAAGAAAGGAAGAGGAAGGCAAATGCAGATATATATTACCGGATATAAGCCGGAACAGGGGAAAATGAAGCATAGGAAAGAACATCAAAAAGGGTTAAGTCTGCTTTGCTATGGCTTGCGGATGCAGTATAACCTTCCATTTTCCATGGAAGAAATAGAGGCAGAACTGGAAAAGGGTGAGCATGGGAAACCGTATTTCAGATACTTCCCTCAAATACATTTTAACATCAGCCATTCTCAAGGCATTGCTGCGTGTGCAATATCTGATTACGAAGTGGGAATTGATGTGGAAAAAATTGCACCAATCAGGGCATCCGTGGCACGCAGGGTTCTGGCGGAAAAAGAACTGGAATTTTTACAGACATTTGACAAAGCAGGGCAGGAAGAAATGTTTTACCGGTTCTGGACTTTAAAAGAAAGCTATCTGAAATTAGATGGAAGCGGTCTTACACGGGATCTCAGAGAAGTGGCATTTATCATGGAAAAGGATGGGGAGGAATGGAAAAGTAACTGTTCTGATGATACAGTAGGCTGCTATCAGCAAAAAATCAAAGAAGATTATATATGGTCAGTATGTCAGGCGGAAAAGAAGGAGATAGAAAATGTCCGTATTTCATGGCTTACTGCACAGGCTCTAGATTGGGATAGAGCAGCGAGATGAAAAAGTTCTTGCAAATGTGCGCAAGCTAAAAAAAGAGTAAGATGTGTTCACAAAAACTTCACAAAAATAATTAGCACTCCCTATTGACAAGTGCTAATATAGGTGCTATAACACAGATAGAACAAAAGAAGGGGAACAAAAAGAAAAAGAAAGTTCCTAAACATTCCAGGTTCAAAGTTATTTAATGACATCAGTTAGTTCAAAACAGGAAGGAAGGATGACTTATGTTGATGCCTAGCTTATTTCACGATGACTTTGATTTATTTGATTGTTTTTACCAGAACCCATGGTTCGGTGGATTTGATGACCGGGAATTAAAAAATGTTGAAAAGAAACTTTATGGTCACCGTGCAAAAAATGTAATGCGTACAGATGTGAAAGAATCCGATACTGGATATGAGATGGAAATTGACCTCCCAGGATTCAGCAAAGACGAAGTAACAGTAGAACTGAAGGATGGTTATTTGACTATCAGTGCAGCCAAAGGACTTGACAAGGATGAAGCAAAATCCGATGAAGAAGCTCAGAAAGGAAATTATATCCGACGTGAGCGTTACAGTGGAGCATGCCAGAGAAGCTTTTATGTAGGCGAAGGTGTTACTGAAGAAGATATCAAAGCCAGCTTTAAACATGGTATTTTGAAACTGAACATTCCGAAGAAGGATGCAAAACAGGTAGAGTCCAAGAAATACATCGCAATCGAGGGCTAGTTTCCAAAGCTGGCTTCGAAGTATCAGTTTGAAAAAATTTTAAATAATATCTTTGTATGAATGGAGGAAAAGACAAATGACTACTTTAAAAGTACAAAAAAGAGATATGGGTACAAAGGCAAAAAGACTGAGAAGAGAAGGTTATGTAACCGGTAATCTTTTCGGAAAGGACATAGAAGGTTCCATTCCACTTCAGGTTGAGAAGAAAGAAGCTGAAAGAATCCAGCGTGAATGCTTAAAAGGCAGTAAGCTTGTACTGGATTTGGATGGAAAGAAATACAATGTTCTGTTGAAAGAACTGGATTATGACACTATGAAACGTCAGATTCTGGAATTGGATTTCCAGGCACTGGTAAGTGGTGAAAAGATTCATTCTGTTGCAGAAATTATTTTCCATAACAAAGAAATGGTAGTGGATGGTGTACTGGAAGAACTGCTCACAGAGATTGAGTATAAAGCCGTACCGGAAGCACTCGTAGAACGAGTTGACATAGATTGCAGTAAACTGAAAGTCGGAGATAGCTTAACCGTAGGTGATTTGGAAATTGCCAAAGACAAAGATATCGAGATTGTGACACATTTGGATACACCGGTTGTCAATGTAGTTGCTTCGCATAATGCAGTAGCAGATGAGGAAGAAGCAGAAGACACAGAATCCAAATAGGATGACGGATTCGTTCCTGACGGAACTTTATATAGTAGATAAATAAGTAGATGACAGGCAGGCTCTGGTTGACAAAAACCAGGGCTTGCTTTTTTATATGTATAAAATTCCTTTTTATTAAGAGACTATTTTTATTATTGAAAAACTATCTCTATTAACTATATTGCTAATTCTCATAAAGTGTGCTATTCTTATATTGAGTTATATAATACTAACTAGAGATAATTAAGAATAACTAGGAGGCTTAACATGGATAAGATTTATGTGGTTTATTGGTCACAGACAGGAAATACACAGGCAATGGCAGAGGCGATTGGGAAAGGAATTACAGAAGCCGGTAAAGAAGCTGTTGTATTAGAAGTAGGAGCAGCGTCAGTAAACGACTTGAAAGACGCGACATGCTTTGCACTTGGCTGTCCTGCTATGGGCGCCGAAGTATTGGAAGAATCAGAGATGGAACCATTTGTATGTGAAGTAGAAGGCATTGCAAATGGAAAGACCATTGCACTCTTTGGTTCTTATGGCTGGGGCGATGGAGAATGGATGCGTGACTGGGCAGACCGTATGAGCGGATATGGAGCTACTGTATTAACAGGAGAAGGTATCATTTGCCAGGAAACACCGGATGATGATGCACTTGCAGCATGTGAAGAGGCAGGAAAACAGCTTGCAGCATTATAGTATTTCAGAAGAATAAAAGAGGATACCATTCATGATAGAAGACAGAGTAATCGAGCATTGCGCACCAACACTTGCGGGAATCAAAAGTGCCAATCTTTTTAATTATTTTTATACAGATAAAGAAGAAGTAATAGAAGAGCTTACAAAGGTAAATGTACTCTTGAATCAGAAAGGCGTCTACGCAGATGCACTACTGTGGAGAAATGACTCTGTTCTGATTTATATATACCGAAAAACAATGTTGGAAAAAGAATTACAGAATTCAGAGGCAGCAGCGTTACTGATAAAATACGGGTATGAAGGATACGATGTGGAGGGCTGTCTCGCACATTTGCAAGAACGTTTGTCACGTTATACTTGTTTTCCACATGAAATTGGTATTTTCCTCGGATATCCGATTGAAGATGTCAAAGGTTTTATTGAAAATCAGGGTAAGAACTGTGAAAGCTGTGGCTTCTGGAAAGTGTATTGCAATGCAACGGAAAAAGAAAAGCTCTTTTGCAAAATGCGGAAATGTACGCAGTATTATATCCGTAATTTTCAGCAGGGCAGAAGTCTCTTGCAGATGACAGTGTACGTGCAATAGATAAAGAATTCAATAAAATCCTGCTGAAATGATTAAAATATGACAGATAAACAGATGGCAGACCTTCAAAAAAGGTTCAGCCATCTGTTTTGTTATGTATCAGGAAGATGAAAACATTCGGGAAAGCTTTGAATGTAAAAATAAAATATTTGATAGTTGAATTTCAAAATAGAAGTAACTATACTAGGTGTGTTGAATATAGAAGTAAAAAGGATTCTGCTATTCGGCAGACAGGGTAGGATGGAAGTATGGAGAAGAAATTGAAACAGGAGCATGATTTTTCAAAAGGTTCTATTACGAAGAATATTTTATCAATGGCGGTTCCGGTTACCATTGCACAAGCAGTACAGCTCATGTATAATCTGGTGGACCGAGTCTATCTTGGACATATTAAAAGCGGGGCAGACCAGGCGCTGATTGGAGTGGGATTAATCTTTCCCATTGTGTCGATCATTAGTGCATTTACACAATTGTATTCCGGTGGAGGTGCACCGCTTATGTCGATTGCGCGTGGTGCGGGAGAGGACGAAAAGGCCTCCAGGCTTGAAAATGTCAGTTTTAAGCTGTTGATTCTGACCGGGCTTGCTTTGATGGTAGTCTTTTATATTTTTATGCAACCAATCTTGTATGCATTTGGAGCTTCAGACGCTACTTATCCAACGGCAGCAGCTTATTTGCAGATTTACCTTCTGGGAACGTTATTTGTGATGGTAAGCGTGGGGATGAATCTGTTTATCAATGCACAAGGGTTTGGAACCATGGGGATGATAACCGTATGTATTGGGGCGGTTTTGAATTTGATATTAGACCCGGTTTTTATTTTTGTATTTAATCTTGGGGTCAGAGGTGCAGCGATAGCGACCGTTATCAGCCAGTTTGCGAGCTGTCTGTGGGTGTTGATTTTTCTTAGAAGTAAGAAAGTACAGTACCCGCTGAAACGAAGTGATATGAAGCTGAACGATGGGAAAATGATTTTTTCCATTATCAGCCTTGGAACCTCAGGATTTATCATGTGTGTTACGAATAGCTTAAGTCAGATTGCATGTAATGCCACGTTGGCCAAATGGGGCGGAGACTTATATGTTGGTTCTATGACGATTTTAAATTCAGTGCGGGAGATATTTAACTTAGCGGCAAACGGTGTGACGGAGGGGGCCAAGCCTGTGCTTGGTTATAACTTTGGTGCAAAGAAGTATGACCGTGTGAAGAAAGGAATTTTCATTACATTTACAATGGTTATGAGTTATATGATAGTTGCGTGGTTATTGGTTCATTTCTTCCCGGGATTTTTCGTTGGATTATTTACTTCCGACAAAGAATTGGCGAAGGTTGCGACTCATGCACTAAAGCTGTTCTTTGCAGGTTTCTTTATGATGGGGCTTATGTTCTGTGGACAGTCCACCTTTGTCGGACTTGGGTTTCCGAAGCAGTCCATTTTCTTCAGTCTGCTAAGGAAAGTAATTATTGTAGTACCGTTGACAATCATCCTGCCGTATTTTATAGGTGTAAACGGAGTATTTATCGCAGAACCAATCAGTAACTATATCGGAGGACTGGCAAGCTTTGGAACCATGCTTTATATTGTAATGCCAATCCTGTCGGGGGAAAAAAGAGAAAAATAGTTTTACTTGACCTGTTCATATATAGGGGGTATCATAAAACAATAAAATGAAAATTAATGATACGTTATTAAGGAGAAAAATGAGACAAAAAAATGATACAAATAATCGAGGCTTTACATTGGTAGAGCTTATTGTGGTACTAGTGATACTCGCAGTTCTTGCAGCATTCGTTATTCCGTCTCTGGTGGGATATATAGAGAAGAGTAAAAAACAAGCTGTGATATCGGAAGCAAAGGAAGTCTGGACTGCATCTCAGGCTGCTTTGTCAGAATGTTATGCTTTATATCCGGACAGTTTTTCAGAATCGTGTAAATTTACATCTACAATTGATGGTAAGACAATGAAACAACTAGGCAGAATATCGAACGGAGCATTAGGTGCGTTACAAAAAAATCCAAATGATTCTACAGAAGCTGGTACATCTAGTAGAAGAGTTGCCTGGCAGGTGCTTCTGTATTTAGACAGTGCATATAAAAATGCCAATCCACGCTATACATTTGGCAGTGGCAAGATTCCGGATGGGAATACTACACCTAGTAATTATCTGGGATCTAAGCCATCAGGCTCTAAGGATGTAATTATTCAGATATTTCATACTATTGATGGCAGAGTTGTGGCACTTAATTTTGCAAAAAACGGTTATATGGTTACCATGGTTTCCGGTAAAGAACCAACCTGCGTCTATGATGGAAAATGTCTGCCTTCTAAGTAATAAGTAATGATAAGCAAGGCATAGAAATCATACGAGACAAGAATATAGGTTCGTTACAGACTCGCCTGAAACCGGAATTTACCATTTTACCTTTAAGTGAATATAGCGGTCTTCCGTGTATGGAACGAAAAGAGCAATTAACATAAGAGAGATTGTACCGAAGGAGCATAAAATATTAAGTCAGCCGGAAGAAAGCAGGATGCGGGACCTGTTTCGGGCAATTCGTGTAGGAAATCAGGAGAAAATTGAAAAAGCCGTAAGAAAAGAAATTGAGAAGCTTCATAAAAATACAGAAACCATATTTGAAAAAATAAGGAAAGTAAAAAGAATAAGAACAAGGAGCATGAATATTTTGAAAAAATGGAATGATGTGTTTCAAGATTTAAAAGCAGGAAAAATGGACGAAACATTGACAATGATGGGGTGTGAGGATGTCACGGTTTCAAGAGAACGGGTTGCCTATGTCATGGAAGAATTTGGAAAATGTTTCGGCGCAGAAGAGAACAAGGAGGTCGTGCTTTGTTCTGCTCCGGGACGTACAGAAATATGTGGAAATCACACCGATCACCAGAATGGACATGTGCTGGCTGCGGCAGTAAATCTAGATATTTTGGCCTGTGTGGCATTAAATGGAACAGATACTGTTCGCTTTCAGTCAGAGGGTTGGCCGATGACTACGGTAAATTTGTCAGATTTAGAGCCACAGGAAGGGGAAAAAGAGACAACGGCATCATTGATACGAGGTGTGCTGGCTCAGTTGAGTAAAGCGGGTTATCCAGTGGCTGGATTTGATATGTATGCAGTTTCCAGTGTGCTGCCAGGTTCCGGACTTTCTTCCTCCGCAGCCTGTGAAGTACTGTTTGGAACTGCGGGAAATCATTTGTTCTGTAATGATGAATTGGACGCAGTTACGATCGCAAAAATTGGACAGAAGGCAGAAAATTTGTATTTTGGAAAACCAAGTGGTTTAATGGACCAGACAGCATCGTCAGTTGGAAACGCGGTATCTATTGATTTTGCTGATCCAGAAGCTCCTATTGTAAAAACAGTTACTGCAGATTTGGAAAAGTTGGGACTTGCACTCTGCATTATTGATTGCGGAGCTGATCATGTGGCATTAACTGGAGAATATGCATCTATTCCACAGGAAATGGGGCAGGTGGCTGCTTATTTCGGAAAGCAGGTATTGCATGAGGTCAGAGAAGAGGACGTGATGGCAGCTTTGAAGTCATTGCGTCACGAAGTAGGGGACAGAGCGGTTCTCAGAGCATTACATTTTTATGCAGATGATAAGCGGGCGGTGGAAGAGGCGGAAGCTTTGGAGAGAAGAGATAGAGAAGGATTCTTGAAATTGGTAAGGGAGTCAGGCCGTTCTTCAAGAGAACTTTTGCAGAATATTACACCAACGGCAGCCGTGGAACATCAAGATATGGCGGTTGCACTGACGATGGCAGAAAAGGCACTGAACGGAAAAGGCGCATGCCGTGTACACGGAGGAGGATTTGCAGGAACAATTCAGGCATTTGTTCCATTAGACGAGGTGTGTGAATTCAAAAAAACATTAGAAGGTATGCTCGAGGAAGGATGCTGTCATGTGCTTAACATTCGTCCGATAGGCGGAATAGTCTTTTAAAGATTGACAGAGGAGACGGGAATATGAACCGAAATGAAGCAATTATCGGATTAGTGAATTATGCGTTGGAAAAAGAATTTATTCAAACAGAAGAAAAAGCCTGGGCGGTAAATGTACTGTTGGACATTTTGAAGCTGGATTCCTTTACATGGGAAGAAGTACAGACGGGAGAACGGGCGACGCTGGTGGAATTGTTGGATGCATTACTGGATGATGCGTATGAGAGAGGGGTTCTGAAAGAAAATTCTGTGGTTTATAGAGACCTTTTTGATACAAAACTCATGGGAAGTCTGGTGCCGCGACCGGCGCAGGTTATGCAGCATTTTGAAAAATTGTTGGCAGAATCTTCGAAAAAAGCGACAGACTGGTATTATCGGTTCAGTCAGGATACAAATTATATCAGAAATGACCGGGTTGCTAAGGACATCCGCTGGAAGACAGATACGAAATATGGAAAACTGGATATTACGATTAATCAGTCCAAACCGGAAAAAGATCCAAAAGCTATTGCAGCAGCAAAAGTACTTCCAGCGTCTAACTATCCCCGTTGTATGCTTTGTGAAGAGAATATAGGATATGCTGGGCGATTGAATTATCCTGCCAGACAGAATCACCGGATTGTACCAGTAAAAATCAATGGTACTTCCTGGTATTTACAATATTCTCCATATGTATATTACAATGAACACTGTATTTGTTTTAATAAAAATCATGTGCCAATGAAAATTGATCGTGATTGTTTCGCAAAACTTTTGGATTTTGTAAGACAGTTTCCACATTATTTTGTAGGATCGAATGCAGACCTTCCGATTGTTGGAGGTTCTATTCTGGCGCACGACCATTTTCAGGGAGGATGTTATACATTTGCAATGGAGCAGGCTCCGCTTGAGATAGAGATTTCCTTTAAAGGGTATGAGGAAGTAAAAGCCGGAATTGTGAAGTGGCCAATGTCAGTCATTCGTCTTACTGCTAATGCTCCTGAGAGGTTAGTATCACTGGCAGATAAAATTCTAATAAGCTGGAGAAACTATACAGACGAATCTGCCATGATTTTTGCAGAAACAGATGGAGAGCCACACAATACGATTACACCGATTGCGCGTCGAAGAGGAGAAGATTATGAATTGGATCTGGTGCTTCGGAATAACCTGACAACACCGGAATATCCACTTGGGATTTATCACCCGCATGAGGAACTGCATCATATTAAAAAAGAAAATATTGGTCTGATTGAAGTTATGGGATTGGCAATTTTGCCGGGAAGACTAAAAAAAGAGCTGGCTGCTGTGGCAGAAAAACTGCTTTCGGGTAAGAATATGAGAGAAGACCCATTGACTGCTTCGCATGCAGAATGGGCAGAAAATATTGCAAAGAATCATCACATTACACCAGAAAATGTTATGAATCTTATTCAGCAGGAAGTAGGCCTTGTTTTTGAAACAGTGTTAGAGCAAGCCGGAGTTTACCGACGGACACCAGAGGGAAAAGAAGCATTTTTGAGATTTATAGAACAAGTATTACCAAAGATGCCATATAACAATGAAAGGATTGTTTTCTGATTGCTGTGGAGAAAAGATTCAATCTGTGATAATATGAAAAATACAAAAACGTAAATATTTGGAGGAAATGAATATGAAGCTTGCGATAACATATGATAATGGGGAAGTGTTCCGCCATTTCGGTTGTACAGAAAATTTTAAAGTGTATAATGTGGAAGATGGGAACGTAGTGAGTAGTGAAATCGTTGCGACAAATTGCTCGGGACATGATGCACTTGCAAATTTCCTTTCCGGACAAGGGATAGATATGGTTCTTTGTGGTGGAATTGGAGAAGGAGCACAAAATGCACTTTCAGAGGCTGGAATTGAAGTGGTTTCTGGAACAGAAGGAAATGTGGATGAAGTTGTGACGAAATATTTAAAGGAAAAATTCCCTTCGGCTGGAGTAAATTGTGATTGCCATGATGAAGAAGCCTGTGAATGTGGAAGCTGCGGTGGCGGCTGTAGTAGTTGTGGTGGAGGATGTAGCGGTTGTGGTGCACCACAAATTATATTGGAAGGGAAAAATGCAGGGAAAACATGTAAAGTACATTACACAGGTACCTTTAATGACGGCTCACAGTTTGATTCTTCTTATGATCGTGGGGAGCCACTTGAATTCATCTGTGGCGCAGGCATGATGATTAAAGGATTTGATGCAGCAGTTGTTAATATGGAGGTCGGGGAGGTACGTGATGTACACCTTATGCCGGAGGAAGCATATGGAATGCCAGATCCAAATGCTATTTTAACATTCGAAATCGAAAGACTTACGGGTTCTGAAGAACTTACTGTCGGACAGCAGGTTTATCTGTACAATTCTGTCGGACAGCCTGTTCCGGTAAAGGTTGTGGCAAAAGATGATACTACAATTACATTAGATACAAACCATGAAATGGCAGGAAAAGAACTGAATTTTAAAATTGAGTTAGTAGAAGTGCAGTAGGAAGCGGGAAATACCTTTTCGTTGCCGAAATAGCAAAAAATTGGAATATGTCAGAACGCAGTGTTAGAAATTACTGTGCTCAGGGGCAGGTTAATGGTGTGGTTTTCCTTGTATACAGTGGAAAATGGGAGTATAATAATAGCAATATTTTCACATATGTGTAAAATTTATAATAAGATGATTGGCAAACCAGATGAAAATTTGGGACGCAAAGCTACAGGGCCTGTAAAATGGCAGCCAGTTGCAAGAAATAAAGTGCACTGTCTGTTTGGCAGTGCTATTTTGTTTTGAGGATGGAAGATAAATGAAGGGAAAAAGAGTGATTGCAGGCATTCTGCTAGTGGGAATTTTAGTGGTTACCCTAATAGGATGTAATCATGCAGACAGCAGTAAAAAAGAAACAGAAAAACCTATCATAACGCTCGGAAGCGACAGTTATCCGCCATACAATTACCTGAATGAGGATGGTGTACCGACAGGTATCGATGTAGAACTGGCTACAGAAGCCTTCAAAAGAATGGGCTATCAGGTAAATGTTGTTCAGATCGACTGGGAGAATAAAAAAGAATTGGTAGAGAACGGAGATATTGACTGTATTATGGGCTGCTTTTCTATGAAAGGGCGTCTTGATGATTACCGCTGGGCAGGACCGTACATAGCAAGCCGTCAGGTGGTCGCTGTAAATGAGAACAGTGATATCTATAAACTGAGTGACCTGGAGGGAAAGAACCTGGCTGTTCAGTCCACAACCAAACCGGAAGGCATCTTTCTGAAC
>ERZ825137.5797-NODE-5797-length-11181-cov-2.476811_pt1 | contig 11181 bp, 7 predicted proteins | sample MGYA00519873_ERZ825137 | MGnify/ENA primary metagenome ERZ825137 (study PRJEB31778, sample SAMEA3449190) | human gut metagenome | biome: human gut; feature: human-associated habitat; material: faeces | place: United Kingdom | collected 2010/2012 ... | reverse complement strand
GCTGGCCTGGTGTACACGGGCGCCGAGCAGGCGGGCGTTGAGGCTGCGGAGGGCTTCGCGCTTTCCGGTGCCACCGCCACCAATGCCGGCTCCTGCACGGCGGTGGCTACACTGAAGACGGGCTTTGTGTGGGACGACGGCTCCACCGACCCGGTGGAGATTCCCTGGTCCATTGCCAAGGCGACTTTGACGGCCACGTACACGGGCGAAACGGTGTCGGTTGGCGCTGCGCCGCAGCTGGGCGTGGAGGTTACGGGCTTCGTGGGCGGCGAGACAGCTGTTTCCGCTGCGGGCTATGAAGCCCCGACGGTTTCCGCGCCCGCAACGCTTGAGGCTGGCAAGTCCTACGAGCTTGCGCCCGCGGGCGGCAAGGCGGACAACTACGACTTCGTGTACGTGGGCGGCAAGCTTACGGTTGAGACTGTGTCCACGGGCACGCTGAAGCCGGGCACGTACGCCATCACAGCAAACCTGAGCATGCCGGGCGAGTACAACCCGGTTATCCCGGGGGCTACGGTGTACGCCAACAACCCGAACAACCCGTTCGCCGACAAGGCGGGCAATGAACCTGTTTTGGACGGCAACAACCCGGTAGGCGTGGCGAGCACCACGCCTACCACCCCGCTGACGAAGAACGCCACGTTGGTGGTTGCGGCTGATGGCTCCAAGACGCTTGAGCTTGACGTGCTGAACCCCGTGTTCACCACGCAGGAGCTGGGCACGTGTGCCGAGCTGCCGAAGGTTGACGTGACGCGCAAGGCTCCGGCCGACGCATCGGTGTGGAGCTACGGCAAGTACGATACGCGCATCAGCCACGTGTCGGTGCCGCTGACCGACGACATGGTAACGGGCGTGAAGTCCTATACGTTTGCGGGTAGCAAGTTGTATGCAGTGCCGCTGGGCATGGACATTGCGCCTACCGGCGCGGTGGCGCTGCAGCTGACGGTGAACTACTCCAGCTTGCCGGCTTCGGCGCTGCCCGATGGCGTTGACCCGGTGCCCGATCCGGACCCGGAGCCCACGCCCGATCCTACGCCCACGCCGGACCCGACGCCGACGCCTTCGCCGAGCCCCAGCCCCACGCCGGGCGGTTCGATCACGGTGGACACTACCACGAGCGGGCGTTTCGCCGCTGGTACGTACACGGTTTCGGCCAACCTGTGGTTCGACAAGGCCACCACGGGCCTGCCGCTGAACCCGCACCTGACCAACGGCGGCTTCCCGCCCTCGACGCCGGTGAGTAACAACGCCACCATGACGGTGGACGCTTCCGGCCATGCGTGGGTGAGCGTCCCGGTTGTTATCCAGGACAAGGTGATGACCGTCAACAACGTGTGGGGCAGCGGCGTGAGCTACGACGGTTCCACGGTGACCATTGACCTGGGCACGCCCACGGCCGATCAGACGCAGTTCGCGGGCACGTGCACTTCCAGCGTGACCATCGGCTGGCTGGCGCAGACCATCGCCGCGGGCATCTTCAACGGCGTGTGGGACCACACGTGGTCCACGAATTGGGAAGTTGACTTGGTGGCAGGCTCGCTGCCCGCAAGCGGCGGCGAGCTGCCGGCCGCGGCGCAGGCCATTTTGAATGGCGAGAACGGCGTGGCTGCTTCTGGCGACGCTGCGGCTGCTGCGCTGGCGGCGGCCGAGGACGGTGCGGCTAAGAGCGGCGACGCTGCCAAGAGCGGCAAGGCTGCCGACGGCAAGTCGTCCGGGTCCGCGAAGTCTGGCGTGGCCGGTGCGGTTGAGGACCTGGCCGACGCGGCCGCGTCCAACCCCGCGGTTGCGATTGCGCTGGGTTGCGCGGTCGTGCTAGCGGTTGCCGGCGCGGCTGGTGGCGCGTACGCGTACCGTCGCAAGAAGCGTGCGGCTGCGGCTGCCGACGGCGCGGCAAGTGATGTCGTAAGCAAGTAACGGCTGCTGCTGAGCAGCGGCCAGCAAGCCCGCCGCCGTCGGCGGCGGGCGAGCAGGTGGGACGGCGCACGGGGTGCGCTGTCCCACTGCCTGATGCGCCCTGCAGGTTCGAAAGAGCCTGCAGGGCGTTTTTGTGTTCGGGGGACGGCCGGAGTGAGTTGGCGGCTCCGTAACGTTTTGACTCGCTAGCTTTTGTGGGGCCCGCAGCCAAGTGCTGCGGGCTCTTCGCGTTTTTCGCCTTTCGTGTAAATCAAGACTAGAACATATGTTTGTTTCTGATATGATTAAAACAAACATATGTTCTATATGAAAAGATGGTTGGCAATGTGAGATTTGGCGGATTTTGGTTTGAAAAGGGGCGAGGATGGACAAACAAATTAATGGGCACATCACAGCACTTGGAGTGCAAATTTGCGTTGTGGGCGATGGGACACAAGATGATTTTATTTCGATAACGGACATCGCAAGGTACAAAAGCGATGAGCCGAAGATGGTCATACAAAACTGGATGCGCAATCGTAACACCATTGAGTTTTTGGGTGTTTGGGAGGAAATTCATAACCCGCGTTTTAAAGGCATCGAATTCGATGCCTTTAAAAAGGAGGCCGGACTCAATTCGTTTATTCTGACGCCGACGAAATGGATTTCTGCTACACAGGCTATAGGCATCAGGTCAAAGCGTGGCCGCTATGGCGGAACGTATGCTCATATGGATATCGCTTTCGAGTTCGCATCGTGGATATCACCGGAATTCAAGTTGTACGTTATCGAAGATTATCGACGGTTGAAGGCTGACGAAAGCAGCAGGTTGTCACTTGGTTGGAATGAGAAGCGGCTGTTTTCAAAAATCAATTACCAAATTCATACGGAAGCAGTAAAGAGCAATTTGATTCCGGATATTGCTGGGAAAGGCGCGCACTTTACGTATGCAACGGAGGCCGATGTGCTTAATGTTGCATTGTTCGGGAAAACGGCGAAGCAGTGGCGCGACGAAAATCTTGGCAAACTAGGGAACATACGTGATGCGGCAACGCTGCGTCAGCTTGTGGTGTTGGCAAACTTGGAAAGTATGAACGCGCAGCTTATAAAGGCGGGGGCAAGTAGGGAAGAGCGCGCAGAATATTTAAATGCCATGGCCAGGGAGCAGTTTGCGGCGCTCGAGGGAAATCCAACGCTGAAAGCTCTTGAGCGAAAGCTACAAATCGATGATGCAGATAGCAAAAAACAGTGATTGAGCACTGGCGAAGATATTAAATACGCATGGGAGCATTACGGGATTGGCGCAGTGCGTGTACCGGGCGAGTGAGAAGTGAGAATCGGTCTTGGTTTGGACGGCAGTGAAATAGAGATTGTGGGCGCGTTGCTGGAGAACGGCGAGTGGCTTGCGTACCATGCTATGACACCTCTAACTAAGGAAATGATGCACGAGACAGCGTGCGCGCAAAGGAGGTTGTGGCTATGGCTGATTGCAAACTTGCGAATGGGCAAACACTCTCTGCGGAAGATATTGAGCGCGAGTGTGCGGAATACGAGTCGGGCACGTGGGATGGTCGGCTTGACTGCATACCTGTTGGTCCTGCAGCAATTGCCGACGAGCCGCTGGTAACGGTTACGGTAAAGTTTCCGGCATCAATGATAGCCGCAGTAGATGAAAGAAGTTCCGATCGTTTCGACTACATCCGCCGGGCAGTTGCGGCAGCCATTTTTGCCGATGCCTGTGAAATGGCTGCAGAATGGTTGCAGGGTGAGTGTGAATATCGGGCAATCCACGATGAGCCTTTTCCGAAGCAGACGTTTGGCAACCAGCCGAAAAATGGCGGTAAGGTTGTTATTGTCGCGGTCAATGCCGACAAAGGCACTGTTCGCAAAGTTAACGCATCGCGCGCGGCTGAAATGCTCGGCGTTACCAAGGGTCGTGTTTCGCAGATGGTCAAGGCGAATCAGCTGGAAGCTTTTAGGGATGGGGGCACTGTTTGGGTGACGCTCGATAGCATAGAGGCCCGCCTTGTCGAAAAGCCTAAGGCCGGGCGTCCTGCAAAAGCTCAGGCAACGGCATAAGCGCCAGAAGTACGCCGATGGAAATAAAGAAGATTATAGAGCCATAAAGATGAGGCAAGGTATGCCTAATGCAATGTTTTCTTCTGTGATCACCGGTCCGTGAATTTTCCTTTGCAAACTTTTCGTGAAGTTGTCTATAGGTAACATAGGTCACTGACAAATTCGCCTCGTTTAACTAAACTTGTTAGCCGTATATAAAAGCGGCTTTGACAGGGCATTATGATTAGCGGTGATTAATCCGGGCGCATACATTGGCTGGCTTTCCACGTGTTGCTTCCGTCAAAGCCTTTCCGTGTGAAAGGCGGACATATATGGCTAACTTCTTGATGACGCGGCGCAGCTTCACCGCGCTTGCGGGTGTGGCGGCGCTTTCGGCGCTTGGCTTGGGCGGATGCTCGTCGGGCGAAGGCGCGAAGGGCGGCGTAGCTGCGGGCGGCAGCGATGCAAACGATGGCGTTACGTTCTCCACGCACATCGAAGCGCGCGAGCTTATGGGTAGCGCCGATGCGTGCGACGTGCGCGTGGGGCTTATCATGGGACCGCCGTCTATGGGCTTGTCGCAGTTCATCGTGGCTGCTCAGGCGGGCAAAACGTTCAACAACTTCACGTTTGAGCCCAACGGCGTGGACTACGTGGGACTGTTTGCCCTGTTCAATAAGGGCGACTACGACATTTGCACGCTTCCCAGCAACATCGGACCCATCTTGTACAACAACGCCGAGCTGAAAAACCAGTACGAGGTTATCAGCGTGAATAATCTGGGCGTGCTGTATGTTATGACCAACGACGAATCGGTGTCCACGCTCGACGACCTGCGCGGCCGCACCGTATACAGCTACGGCGAGGGTGGCACACCGGAGTACACCATTGAGGCGCTGTTGGCGAAAAATGGTCTCGAGGGCACGTTCAACCTGGAGTTCAAATCCAGCCCGCTTGAGGTGCTGAACATGATGCAGCAGCAAGATGGGTGCGTGGCCATTTTGCCGCAGCCGTTCGTGTCGCTGGCAAAAATCCTGGTCAACCCGCTGTACATCCCCATTGACCTGACGGTGGAGTGGGACCGCGCGTTCGCCGACACGGGCAGCCAGGCCGTCACTACCACAACCATCGTGAACAAGCAGTTCCTGGAAGAGCATGAGCAGGCCGTCGTCGAGTACCTGAACATGGCGGGTCAGTCGGTAGCGTGGACGCTTGAGAACATGGGCGACGCCGCCGCGCTGCAAGAGGAGCTGGGCACGTTCTTGAACAACTCCGTGGCGCTTGACGCCATGCCCTACATTTCCATGGTGAACCTGACGGGCGAGGATATGCGCACGGCGCTGTCGGGCTTTTTGCACGAGTTGTATCTGGCGAATCCCGATTCTATCGGCGGCAAGATGCCCGGTGAGGACTTTTATTACCTGCCGCCTGAAGGTCAGCTGGACGAGCGCTTCCTGCAGGCGGGCTTGGAGCAGGCCACGCAGCATGAAAGCAGCGCCGGCACCGGCAACGGCGGCGTGACCGCTAGCGCGGCCGACGCGCAGGCCGCCGTTGAAGCGCTTGGCGGCAAGTAGCGGAAAAGGGAACCATGTTCGAAAAGTTGAAAGGCCTGGTAGGCGGCATGGGCGCGCGTGGCGCCGTTGCCACCGATGCGCCCGACGAGCTGCCTCGTATGCAGTTCGCCGCCATTGCCGCGAAGGTGGGCATGCCTGAAGAAAAGGTTGCCATGATGGCGCAAATGGTGCGGCAAAACGGCATGGCCGACGCGCAGATGGGCTTCATGATGCAGACGGCCACCGCTAAAGGCGTCACCTGCGAGGAGATTATGAGCATGCTCACCAGCATGGGCGTGGCGAAAAGCCAGGTGGTGCGCGTGATGTCGGCGCAAGGGCTCATGGCCGAGGACGAGGCGCAGCGTATTTTGGACGCCGAACGTGCTGCAGCCGAGCGCCGCGCCGCCGCCAGCAAGACCAGCGCGCGCAAGCAGTTCGCCCGCAAGGCGATCATCATTGCGTTTTGGCTGGTGGTGTGGGAACTGCTGGACCACGTGGTCGACAACCGCCTTGTGCTTGCCGGGCCTATCCGCACGGCTCAGGCGCTGGCCGACCAGGTGGTCATGCCGAACTTCTGGATGATCGTCGGCGCCAGCTTCGGGCGCATCGCGCTGGGCTTTTTACTGTCGTTTGCGGTGGGCTTCCTGCTGGCGTTGGTGGCGTGCCGCGTGCGTCTGTTTCGCGACTTCATCGACCCCATCATCAGCCTGTTGCGCACCATCCCGGTGGCGTCGTTCATCATCTTGCTGCTCATCTGGGTAGGCAACCAGGCGCTCACCGTGTTCCTGGCATTCTTCATCGTGCTGCCGCTCATCTACACGAACATGGTCACCGGCTTCGAAAGCGTGGACAAGCAGATGCTGGAGATGGCGCGCGTATACGGGCTGTCGAAGTGGCGCACGTTTCTGTACGTGTATCGCCCGGCGTTCATGCCGTTTCTACTGTCCAGCACCAAGATTTCGCTGGGCATGACGTGGAAAAGCGGCATCATGGCCGAGGTTCTGGCCACGCCGAAACCCTCTATCGGCAAAGAGATGGCCACGGCGCGCACGTTTTTGGACACGCCCGATCTGCTGGCGTGGACCGTGGTGGTGATGGTGGCATCGGTGCTGTTCGAGAAGGCATTCATGGCGCTGCTCAAGCGCGCGAACCGTCCGCTTGGCGGATTCATCGGGAAGCGAGGCGAGTGACGTGGGGCTATTCGGGAAGAAGAGGGCGGCGGGCTCTGGCGTGGCCGTGGGTGAAGGCGCGTTCGCTGGTGCGGCGTTATTCGGCGCGGCCGACTCGCTGGCTTCTGGCGGCGCGTTGTCGGACGTGGAGTTTCGCCACGTGTGCAAGGCGTACGGTGCCAACGAGGTGTTGCGGCGCGCGACGTTCACGTTGCCGGGCGGCGGCGTGCGCTGCCTGATGGCGCCGTCGGGCAGCGGCAAGACCACGCTGTTCCGGGTGCTGCTGGGCCTCGAACACGCCGACTCCGGAGAGATTCGCGGCATTTCCCCTGGTCGCATCAGCATGATGTTCCAAGAAGACCGCTTGTGCGAAACCTTGACGCCGGTGGAGAACGTGGCGCTGGTGTTGCCAGCCGAGACGCGGCGGGCCGACGTCGCCGCGCTGCTGGCAGAGATCTTGCCGACGGATTGCCTGGGGCAGCCAGCCATGGAGCTGTCCGGTGGCATGCGCCGACGTGTGTCGCTAGCGCGTGCCGTTGCGTTCCCGAGCGACCTCATTGTGCTTGATGAGCCGTTTACCGGTCTTGACCAGGCTACAAAGGAAAAGGTCATCGCGTTCGTGTTGCGCCATCGCGCCGGTCGCACGCTGCTGGTCGCCACACACGGCGAGGATGATGCGCGCCTGCTGGGTGCTGAGCGCGTGAACCTGGCCGATGTGCAAGACGGCGGCGTTAGCGTGACAGGCGCGACAGGGATCGGGTGAGTTGTCGCGATTCCGGAACAAGGCGTGAGCTCTGCTGCGCATGGCACGGCATTGATTCTCTGAAAGGACTTGCATAATGGATACAACGAAAACGATGCGCCAGCTGTGCGCGGACGAGCCGAAGCTTGAGGCGTTCCTGCAGTCGAAGGGATTCCCGTTTTCGCTCGATAACCCCATTGTTGACTTGGTCACATTCGAAGACGTGTGCCAGGTGCGCAGCCTGGATCGCGACGAGTTTCTGGGCGAATTTGAAGCGTATAAGGCCAACGTATAAACGTCGCTGCGGATTGGTTGTTTCTGGCGGGAAACTGAGGGGGTTCGCGTGTATTACTTGGGAATCGACATAGGTGCATCGTCGGTGAAGATGGCGGTGGTTGATGCGAACGGCGCTGTGCTGCGCGTGCTGCGCCGCGCTCATAAGGGCTCGCCGCTGCCGTGCCTGGGTGCTCTGCTAGGCGAGCTTGCGGATGCGGGTGATTTGCCTGGCGAATGCGGCTGCGCGGTTGTTACAGGCAGCGGCGCGGATATGTTGCGCGCCGCTGCTCCCGCCGTGCTTGAGCTGGAAGAGGTTCCGGCCCTGGTCAAAGGCGTGCGGGCGCTTGCACCTCAGGCGGCGAGCGTGATTGGGATGGGCGCGCAGTCGGGCGTGTTCGCTACGGGTTTTGCTCATGGTTCGGCGCCGGAATTCGCTATGAACGAAAGCTGCGCGGCGGGTACGGGCAGCTTTTTCGAGGATCAGATGCAGCGCTTGGGGTTGCCGCTGGAAAGCTACTCCGATCTGGTGGCACGTGCGCAAAGCGTGCCGCGTTTGTCAGGCCGTTGCAGCGTGTTCGCCAAAACCGATATCATTCACCGCCAGCAGGAGGGCGTGCCTGTTGAGGACATCCTGCAAGGCTTGTGCCATGCGACGGTGAAGGCGTTCAAGGCCACTATTGTGCGTAATCTGCCGGTTGAAAAGCCGGTGGCGCTGGCTGGCGGCGTGCTGGAGAACGCTGGCGTGGTTCGTGCGGTGCGCGAGGTGTTTGATCTGGCGGAAGGCGAGTTGCTCGCGGACGAGAAGCTTGTGTGCGCGCAAGCGGTGGGCGCGGCGCTGGCGGCGGCGGAAGGCGCGGGCGGGCGCGATGTCGAACGCATTGCTGCGGGCGATGGCGCGGGTTTGCATGTTGCGGGCGCGGGCGCGGCAAGTGACGCGTCCGCGGGGCTTGCGTCGCTTGCCGCCTTGCGCTCTGCGGTTGAAGGAACGCAGGCTGCGCAGGCCGACGATCTGCCGCGACTGCCTCGGCTGCCGCAGGTTGATTGCACGCTGAACTGCGGTTTTGCGTTGGCTCCTAGCCCGTGGAACCCGCAGGGTTCGCCCGCCCGCGAAGGTGGCGCGGTGCCGCGCTCGGCGGTGGTGGATGCGCTGGAACAAGGTGCTCCCGTGCCAGTGGCGCTGGGCGTGGACGTGGGATCTACCAGCACAAACCTTGTGCTTGTCAGCACTGACGGCGTGCTGCTGGACGCGCAGTACCTGCGCACGCGCGGCAACCCCAAGCAGGCTGTGCGCGACGGGCTTGCCTCGTTGGCGCAGCGCGTGGGCGATCGCGCCTGTGTAGTGGCCGCGGGTGTGACAGGCAGCGGGCGCACCATGATCGGCAAGCTCATCGGAGCCGATGCCGTACGCGACGAGATTACCGCACAAGCGCGCGCTGCCGCTGCGGCTGACTCGCAAGTGGACACCGTGTTCGAAATCGGTGGGCAGGATTCTAAGTACATCAGCCTGGTTGCTGGCCAGGTGGCCGATTTCCAAATGAACAAGGTGTGCGCGGCGGGCACGGGCAGTTTCGTGGAAGAGCAAGCGGCGCGCCTGGGCATTGCGCTTCCCGATTACGGCTCGCTGGCGCTTTCGGCGGAACATCCCGTTGAACTGGGCGAACGTTGTACGGTGTTTATGGAAACCGCTATTAATGCCGCTTTGGCGAAAGGCGCGACCAAGTCCGAGCTTGCTGCCGGTCTGTGCCTGTCGGTGGTGCGCAACTACCTGCACAAAGTGGTGAACGCCAAACCAGTGGGGCAGCGCATCGTGCTGCAGGGCGGCGTTGCCTACAACCCCGCCATCGTGGCGGCCTTTCGCGCGTATGCGGGCGAGAGCCTTACGGTCAGCCCGTGGTTCGCGGTTTCGGGTGCCGTGGGTGCAGCGCTGCTGGCTGCGGAGTCCCAGGGCGTGCTGGAACCGGTGCAAACCGGTGAAAGTGCTGGTGTGGCGCATGGTGCAGCCACGGTGTCGAGCTCGTGCGTTTGCCGACGGGAAAATGTGCTCTCTAACTTCAAGGGCTGGGACCTTTTGGGCGTCTCGCACGAAACCCGCCGCATCGACCCGGCCGAAATCGCTGCAAACCGCGCGTTCTTCCATAAAGTCGACGAGATGTTCCTCGAAGGCTACGACCCCACGCGCGACCCGGCGAAGAAAACGGTGGGTATCCCACGCTGCTTGATGTTGCACAAGCTATTTCCCATGGCTAACGCTTTCTTCAAGCAGCTCGGCTTCAACGTGGTGCTGACCGACGCATCCGATGAGGAGACGGTACGCCTTGCGCAGGCAAGCGCACAAGGCGAGACGTGCTACCCCGTGAAGCTGGTGCACGGTCACATGGCGCAGCTGCTTGATATGGACGTCGATTACGTGTTCATGCCCAGCGTGCACACCATTCGCCATCTGAAGTCGACGGTGCCGCACAACTACGCGTGCACGTATATGCAGTCCATCCCGGCCATCGTGGCGTCCGAACTGGACTACGAAGGCCACGGCATCACGCTGTTGAATCCCCTGATGAACCTTGATTTCGGACAGGGTGCCATGGCGGAGGTCATGCTGCAGGTCGGAGCGCAACTTGGCCGCACGCCGCAGGAAACGGCGCGCGCCATGCTGGCCGGCGGGTTCGCCGTCACGGAGTTCACGCGCAAAACCGAGGAGCTGGGCGATCAGCTGCTGGCCGGTCTGAAACCAGGAGAGCGCGTTATCGTGCTGATCACGCGCAACTACGGCATCGTGGACCCGGCGCTGAACATGGGTATACCCGACATGCTGCTCGATCGAGGCTGGAAAGTTATCACCGTAAGTCACCTGCATGCGCATGACCTGGGCATATCCGCGGATTATCCTGGCGTGGTGTGGCCGTTCGGCCAGCATATCCTTTCAGGCGCGAAGCTCGTTCGCCGCGACCCGCGCCTGTTCGCCGTGTACCTGACCAACCATGGTTGCGGCCCCGACACCATGATCAGCCATCTGTTCGCCGAGGAAATGGGGAGCAAGCCGTACCTGCACATCGAGATGGACGAGCATTACTCGAAGGTGGGCGTGGAAACGCGCGTGGAGGCGTTTTTGAACGCTATCGAGCATTACGAGGCGGCGGATTTGCGCGGCACGCCTACGTCGCGGCGCGTGGTGAACTCGGCGTGCGAGCCGCTGCGCGAAGGCGAGTTAGCGGGCCTGCCATCGTTCGGGCCGTATGGTCCGCTTGCGGCGCAGTGGTTGCGTGACCAGGGCATTCCCGTGCACGAGCTGGTGCCCACGCCGACAACGCTGGAGCTGGGGCGCAAAGAGTGCACCAGCAAGGAATACTACTCGTTTGCCAGCTTGCTGGGCGTGAGCTTAGCAGCTGTGGGCGAAGGTGGCGATGGGGAGGCTGCTGCCGATGGTTGTACGGCCGTGCGCTCTGAGGGCCCGGCGCAAGCATACGGCGAAGGTGCTGGTGCTGTTGACGGG
>ERZ825137.5795-NODE-5795-length-11182-cov-8.612294_pt1 | contig 11182 bp, 12 predicted proteins | sample MGYA00519873_ERZ825137 | MGnify/ENA primary metagenome ERZ825137 (study PRJEB31778, sample SAMEA3449190) | human gut metagenome | biome: human gut; feature: human-associated habitat; material: faeces | place: United Kingdom | collected 2010/2012 ... | reverse complement strand
TGCTCGCGGATCTTCTCCACCTCGGCCTTCATGTTCACCACGTCCTGCGCGATGGTCAGGTCGTTGCACTTGGAGCCGATGGTGTTGCACTCGCGATTGATCTCCTGCACCAGAAAGTCCAGCTTCCGGCCGACCGGGATATCCCCCGCCAGCATGGTACGCAGCTGGGCCATGTGGCTGTGCAGCCGCACCGTCTCCTCGTCCACCGCCACCTTGTCGGCAAAGATCGCCGCCTCGGTGAGGATGCGGGACTCGTCGATGGTGGCGGATTGCAGCACCTCCATCATCTTGGTCTCCAGCCGCTGCCGGTAAGCTGCCACCGTCTCCGGGGAGCGCTGCTCCACGCGGCCCACCGTCTCCTCGATGGTATCGGCGCGGCTGCCCACGTCCTCGGCCAGCTTTGCGCCCTCTACGGCGCGCATCTCGTTGTAGGATGCCAGCGCGCTATCCAGCACGGCGCAAATATCGGCGGCGATGGCGTCCACATCCTCCTCCGCCTTGGTGACGGTCAGCACATCGGGGAATTTTGCCAGCATATCCGGCGTGATGCTTCCCTCCAGACCAAAGGACTCCTTCAGACGCGTCAGCGCCTCGTAGTAGCCGCGAGCCAGCGCCTCGTTGACGGAAACCACCGTCTCATCGGCGCCGGTGGCATCGATGGTGACGAACACATCCACCTTACCTCGGGACACCGCCTTCTGCACGCGGGTCTTGATAGCATCCTCGGCAAAAATATACGCACGGGGCATCTTCACGGTGCAGTCCAGATAGCGGTTGTTGACGGAGCGTACCTCCACCGTGATATCGCGGCCGCCGCGCATCTCGCGGGCGCGGCCGTAGCCGGTCATACTTCTGACCACTCGATCATCTCCTTCGTTTTATTGGGAAAAGAGAGGCCGCGCCTCTCCTGTGTCAGCAAAAGCAAACGGGTACGCCCAGTGCGTTGCAGCACAGGCTGATGCCGCACAGCCGCAGGCAGTCGGTGTTGTCGCAGCCACCGGTGGTGACGCTGCCGTAGCCGGCGGGACGGTAGGTGTTCTGACGACCCTCCGCCATATCCAGCGCCTGCTGGTACTCCGGATCGTCGGGATCCATCTGCACCGCCGTCTGAAAATACTGCCGCGCCTCGTCCAGCCAGCCCCGGCGGGTGCAGATCACGCCCTTGAGGAAGTTCCACTCCGCATCGTGGTCGGTCTGGGCGTTCAGCAGCTCCTCCGCAAGGTTCAGATTTCCCTGTGAGATGGCCATACGCACACGCTGGAGCCGCGTAGCGCCGGTGCCGTAGGGCGAGGAATAGCCCGTGCCGTAGCCCGGTCTATACCCGCCGTAGCCCGCTGCGCCCGCCGTACCGCTGTATCCGCCGCCGTTCCGGGCGGCCTTGCGCTGGCTCTGGATGCTCTCGTAGGCCTCGTTGATCTCCTTCATGCGCTCCTGCGCCAGATCCGCCAGTGGGTTATCGTGGTAATTGTCCGGGTGATATTTCCGCGCCAGATCTCGATAGGCTTTCTTCACTTCATCGTCCGTCGCGGTGCTGGGTACACCCAGCACCTGATAGGGATCACGCATCGTTGGTGTCCGCCTTTCGTATAGCTTGTCTCTCTCGTCTCCGTCGGTGGAACGTGCCGTTCAGCACGGCGGCGCCCACCAGATATAGTCCCTCATAGACGGTGGCGCGGATCACCGGCGTATACACGCCGAAGTCCGCCAGCTCAAACGCCGCCGCCATAGCCCGTACCGAGCCGTCCAGCGTGGCGGCAAACTGCTGCCGTCCCTCCGCCGTCAGTGCGCCGTTCTCCAGGGAAAAGCGCAGCGTCAGCGGGTTGTAGCCGCCGGTGCGCAGGTCGTCCGTCAGGTCGTCCGCCGCGTCCACCAGATAGACCCAGCGGCCCAGATGGTACAGGAGCTGCTCCGTTACACGGCGCTTCACCGGGTCTGCGATGTGTTGGGCGGCGCCGGCCAGCAGCGCCGCAAACGTATCCGCCGGACGATCCAGAGACGGGCATTTTTCCTTTTCCAGCGCCGCCAGCGCCGTCAGGTGCCGCTGTGTCTCCTTGTCAAAATCCGGCTGTCGTCTCTGCGCCTTGCGATAGGCCCGACCCAGCAGCAGTGCGGCTGCCCTGTACTTCAAGCCCTTGAAAAAGCCGTGGTCGGCGATGCCATCTTGTACCTGCCACCATGTCAGGATCACGCTCATATCGGCTGCCACATCCATGGCGGCGTCGCTGCAGGCACACCGCCGCTTCCGGACGGGGTGGACGGCGCACCGCTTTTCGCAGGTGCCGCCGCCCTCCGACAGGAGCATAGCCAGAAACGTCAGGTCATAGTTGAGGATCATCCGTCCCGCCGCGCCGTACCGCTTACCCAGCGTATGGCACAGGCCGCAGTAGGCGGCTTGGAACGTCTGCCGTTCCTCCTCCGTCAGCCGGTCATTCGATGGCCGTACATATCCGAACATCCGTCAGAACAGCCGCAGGATGGTGTAGGTCAGGCTCTCGTTTTTCCGTGCGTGGCGGTCATAGAACACGCTGGGCAGGAAGAACAGGGCCGCCGCCGCCAGCGCCGTGACATAGCGCCAGTTTTCCGTCATCAGCCCCTCTGTCAGGAAATATCCCAGCAGGAAGCCCACCACGGGCAGCAAATACACCAGCGCCACCACGCCCAGCAGCTTTTTGGTGCTGCTCTCCACCACGACCTTGTCGCCCGGCTGGGCGTCGGCATTATTCTTCGCCCGGGCGCGGATGGCCGCGCCCGTCATGCCGCATCCGGCGCATTCCTCGCAGTCGTGTCCGCAGGCGGACTTGCGGGGTACGGAGATCTCCGCATACCCACCGGGCAGCAGCTTTTCCACTGTTGCGATCTGTGTCATTCTTTACCTCCGCGCCAGCCTTACGGTTTCTTCACCGGCTGGCTGTCTGTATCCGCAGGCGGCTCCGGCGCCACGTCGGTGATATACACCGTCACCTCGTAGCTGCCCTTCACCGTCACATCCTTATAGCCGCTGACCGTCACCGTTACCGGCACACGGTAGCTGCCCGTTTCCGTCACTCCGCTGAAATCCGCCGTGGCCGTCAGCGCAGCGGCGTCCAGCTCCTCCAGTTCCGCGCTGAGACCCCACAGCCGCACATCCAGTTGTTCGGTGATCTCCGCGTACAGGCCGTCCGGCACATTGGTGTAGCTGAAGCTGTTCACCGTAACGGTCTTTTCCTCGATGCCCTCCATGGATATCTCCACGGTGGCTACCTCGTTGCTGTTGGCCAGCCGGGTGCCGTCCGGCGCCGTGACCACATAGCTGTTCTGCTGCCAGAGCTCAAGATCCTCGATATACAGGGTGGCCAGCACGATCTCGTTGATATTCTCCAGCACATCCGCCTCACCGATGAGCCGCACACTGGTGGGCGTAACGGTGGTCTTGATGCTCTGCGCGGCTGCGCCCGGCACCCCGGACAGCTTCACCACCAGACTGACCTCCTTGGTGGTCAGCACAGGCACCTTGGCCTGGATCAGACTGGCGCTGGTGCGGATGTTGCTGTTATCCACAGGGTTGTCGTCATTGTCGTAGAGCTGCACGCCCTCGGTCTTGATGACCGACCTTGTCGCGTCGGTGATATCCACCGTCAGCTTGGCATAGGCCACGTTCAGCAGGTCATCCCGCTGACCGCGCAGCACCAGCTTGACGGGGTCAAGCACCAGATCACCGGTAAAGTAGCCCTCGGCCACCTCGCCGGTCACTGTGCAGTCCACCGGTACCTCCTTGGTGTACAGCTCACCCACCGTGACCGTCACCTTGTACTTGCTGGCCCAGTCCACCGACAGGGCGGAGGCCTGTACGCCGTCGGGATAGATCACATCCCACCGCAGGGTGTGGACACCCACGGAATCGATGCCGGACGTGCTGGCCACCAGCCGCACGGTGTCCTTGCCGATCTTGACAAGCTCCCGCTTGGGACCCTTGATGGTCAGATCCACGGTGGTATCGTAGCCGGACAGGAGCATCAGATTCTTGTCCGCCAGTGTAGTAGACTCACCGGAAAACTCCACTGGGATATCGCGGATGGTCTTTGTGCGGTCGGGTGCTTTCTCCACGTCCACATAGACCCACACGGCGATGGCAACCAGAATGGAGATGATGACCTGCAGCGCTTTCTTTTGGCTGAAGCCGGTCTTCTCATTGTTCTGTTCCATTGTCGCCCTCCTTCCTGCGCAGACCCAGCACCTCCGCCAGACTGCGGCGCGGCTTGTCCTCCGGTTCCTCCGGCTGCGGCATCAGCTCGTTGCGCAGCAGCTTGGACAGTGTCTCGGGCACCAGGTGGCGCTTGAGCATACCGCCCACCGCCACGGAGATGGAGCCTGTCTCCTCCGACACAATGACCACCACAGCGTCGGAGTTCTCGCTCATGCCGATGCCGGCCCGGTGCCGCATTCCCAGATCGCGGCTGAGGTTCACGTTCTTGGACAGCGGCAGCATACAGCCCGCGCCCAGAATCCGTCCGTGCCGGATGATGACAGCGCCGTCATGCATGGGTGCCTTCACGAAGAAGATGTTCTTCAGCAGCTCGGAGGATACGGCGGCATCCAGCGTTGTGCCGCTGCGCACCATATCGTCCAGCAGAATGTGCCGCTCGAACACGATGAGCACGCCCGTCTTGGTCTTGGCCATCTCGCTGCAGGCGATGACCGTCTGGTCGATGGCCTTTTCCAGCTCCGTCTGCTGCTGCACCGGTGTAAACGCCCGCAGCAGCCGGATATTCCGGCTGCCCAGCTTCTCCAGGATCTGTCGGATCTCCGGCTGGAACAGGATGATGAGGGCCAGAATGCCCACCTGCACCATGTTGCCCAGAATATAGGCGATGCCGTACAGGTGGAAGATCTCCGACAGCCACAGTGCCAGCAGGAAGATCACCACGCCCTTGAGGATGTTCTCCGCACGGGTGCTCCTCACCAGATCCAGCAGCTTATAGACGAGGAACGCGATGATGATCACGTCCAGAATGTCCGTAAACCGCACCAGTAATAAGTAATTCCCAATCTTTTCTAAAAATGCCAGCACTGTCTCCATACCGTCAACCTTCCTGTATCAGACAAAAACTTCGCATAAAAATAGATGCTACCATTATATAAAAAATATTGGGAAAATGCAACAAAAAAATATTGGTGAAACCTTGCAATTTAACGAACCGCCCGCCGCAGTATGGCGGCAAAGCGCGCCGCCTCGCAGGGCGTGTTGAAAGCGGACATACTCAGTCGGATGGTGCCGGTTTCCAGCGTCCCCGCCGTGCGGTGTGCAAGGGGCGCACAGTGCAGACCCGCCCGCACGGCGGCTCCCTGCGCCGCCAGACGCTCCCCCAGCTCCTCGCAGTCCCAGCCGTCGACGCGGAAGCTGAGAACGCCCGTTTGATGAGCAAAGTCCCTGTTCCGGAACAGCTCCACGCCGTCGATCTCCTCCAGCAGCTCCGCCGTGTGCATGGCAAGATGCCTCTCGTGATCGGCGATGCGCCGGATCCCCGTCCCCCGGACGAAGCGCAGCCCCTCCAACAGGCCGGCGATACCGGGCATATTGTGGGTCCCCGCCTCCAGCCGGTCGGGCAGCGCCTCCGGCATATGCTGCAAAAGGGACTGGGTGCCGGTGCCGCCCTCCAGCAGCGGCGCGGCCTCGCCGTCGCCGCAGAGCAGCAGACCCGTCCCCTGGGGGCCGTACAGCCCCTTGTGTCCCGGCATGGCGATAAATGCCGCCCCCAAATCACGCAGGGAGATGGGCAGCATCCCCGCCGACTGGGAGGCGTCCAGCACAAAGGGGACGCCTCGTTTTCGGCAGGCTGCGGCGATGCCCTCCACCGGCAGGCGGTAGCCGAACACGTTGGATACATGGGTGCAGACCACCGCGTCCGCACCGGCATCCAGCGCCTGCTCAAACTCCGCCAGCATCGCCTCCGGCCGAAAGAGCGGTGTGTCCACCACCGTCAGCTCCACGCCGGGGATACCGTGGAGCGGCCTTGTCACCGCGTTATGCTCATACCCGGAGATGACGACCCGGCTCCCCGGCTTTACCAGCGTTTTGATGGCGATGTTCAGCCCGTGGGTGGCGTTGGCGGTGAATACCACCCTTGCCGGATCGTCCACGCCGAACAGCTCCGCCGCCAGACTGCGGCACTGAAAATCCGTCTCCTCTGCTAACCGCGTGGCGGGATAGCTGCCCCGCCCCGGCGAGCTCATGGCCGCCACCGCATCGTACATAGCACGGCGCACACGCTCCGGCTTTTGCAGCGTTGTCGCACCGGCGTCCAGATAGATCATACCTCCACCTCACTATATCCATGCCCCTGCCGCCGAAACACGCGCAGGGATGCAAATCCAAGACCGCGCAGCAATTCCGCTGCCTCCTCCGCCGCCCGGCGACCCTGCATACGCAGGACATAGCCGCAGCCGCTGCCGCTCAGTCCCTGAGGGGCTTTGACCACAACGCAGCTTATCCCCTTACGTTCGAGCAGCGCCGCCGACCGCTGCGCGTAGGTCAGTGAGCGGCACATTATCAGGTACTGCATACTTTATTCTCCATTCCGCCGCAAGCGGCACTTAATTAAAACCATATTGAAAAGCACCGCGCAGCCCTTTGCTGTGCGGTGCTTTTCAAGCCTATAGGATCAGCGCACAGAATCATTACATCTTATGCGCTCATACGGCGTTTGTTCAATTCACTCTTTACTCTATCAGCGCCACGGCGTGTGCCGCGATGCCGAGCCCCTCTCCGGTGAAGCCAAGCTTCTCCTCGGTCGTTGCCTTGACGCTCACGCGGTCAAGCTCCGTGCCCATCGCCTGCGCGAGTATCTCACGCATCTGCTGTATATACGGCGCAAGCTTCGGTCGCTGCGCGATAACGGTGCAGTCGATGTTTCCGACCGTATAGCCGTGCTCGCGGATAACGCGCGTCACCTCGCGCAGCAGCTCTATGCTGTCCGCGCCGAGAAAACGGTCGTCATTGTCCGGGAAAAGCTTGCCGATATCGCCAAGTGCAGCGGCGCCGAGCAGCGCGTCCATCAGTGCATGGGTAAGCACATCCGCGTCCGAATGGCCGAGCAGCCCCTTTTCATACGGTATCTCGACCCCGCCGAGGATCAGCTTCCGCCCTTCGACGAGCTTATGCACATCATACCCATGCCCTATTCGCATTCCAGTCTCCTCTGTTCTTTATGATCGCTTCGGCAGCGACCATGTCGTTCGGCGTTGTGATCTTGATGTTGTCCACGTCCCCCATGACAGTGTGGGTCTTTATGCCCATGATGTCCATGGCGGAGCAATCGTCGGTTATCTGCATCGCGTCCTTTGCGGCCTTTGTCAGCGCGCCCTTTATGAGGTCGGCGTCAAAGACCTGCGGCGTCTGCACGCGGACAGTCCTGCTGCGGTCTACCGTACCGGTGACGTTGCCGTCGTCGTCCACGGCTTTCAGCGTGTCGGTGCTCGGGATGACCGGGATGGAGGACATATGCACGCTCGCGTCATAAATGACGCGGTTTATGACATCCTGCGTGACGAGCGGGCGCGCGCCGTCGTGTATCGCGATGAGCTTTGCTCCCTTTTTGACCTCGGACACTCCGGCCAGCGCAGACTCCATGCGTGTGCTGCCGCCTATGACCACCTTGCTGACCTTGCTCAGCCCGCAGTTATGGCAGAGATCGGCAACCTCCTCAAGCTTGTCCTTACGCGTGACGATGATTATCTCCTCGATCAGAGGATTATCCTGAAACGCGAGTACCGTCCTCACCAGAACCGGCATAGGGCCGAGCTTCATAAATACTTTGTCCGTACCCATGCGCTGGGAGTTGCCCGCCGCGACTATGACTGCCGAGCATTTCGGCGTCTCGTCCTTCTTCCTGAAAAGTGCCTTGAGGTTCATTTGCCTCCGTCCTTTCGTTTGAAAGTTCAGCCTTTGAGCTGTCTCTTTCTGTAGAAATTCATCATGCCGTCCTGCAGGTCGTCAAGGTGCATGAGCATCTTGCCCGCGCCGTATGCCGCGCAGGAGACCGCATCGTCCACAACGACGGTCCTGATGCCTGTGCTGCGCTCAATGAGCCTGTCTATACCGTAGATAAGGCTGCCGCCGCCGGACATGATTATTCCGTTCTTATCCAAGTCGCCGACGAGCTGGGGCGGCGTTCTCTCAAGCACGGTGTGTATCGCTTCGAGTATGCGGTTCATCGGGTCGACGAACGCCTCGATAAGCTCGGTTGAGCTGACCTGCACGGTCTTGGGCAGACCGTTTGAAAGATCGCGTCCCTTTATCTCCTCAAAGCCGACGTCCGGGCGGCGGATAACGCAGCCGATGCTGCGCTTGAGCTCCTCGGCAGTGCTCAGGCCGATGAGCAGCTCATACTTCTGCTTTATGAAGCGGACTATCGCCTCATCAAAGCTCGAGCCCGCAACCTTTATAGATTCGCACTCCACGACGCCGCCGGCGGATACTATCGCGACCTCAGTCGTACCGCCGCCGATGTCGATTATCATATGGCCGTCCGCCTTGGAGATATCGACGCCCGCGCCCATAGCCGTCGCGACGGCGGTCTCAAGCAGATAAACCTTTCTCGCACCGGCCTCGATCGCCGCATCGATGACCGCGCGCTCCTCAACGCCCGTGATGGAGCTCGGCACACAGGCGAGCACACAGGGCTTGAAAAGACTGAAAGAGGTGATACGGCTGACAAGCTCGCGCAGCATCTGCGCGGTTATCTCATAGTCGGAAATGACACCGGCGTTGATGGGGTGGATGGCGACGATGTTCGCCGGGGTGCGGCCAAGCATCTTCTGCGCATCCTGCCCTATTTTAAGTATCTTCCCGCTGAACTTGTCCACCGCGACAACGGTCGGCTCTCTTGCCACGACGCCCTTGCCCTGCTCGAACAGCAGCGTGGAGGATGTACCCATATCAACGGCAATGTCTCTCTCAAACAGGTTCATTTGCTTTCTCCTATCCGTTTATTATTCCCGGTGCATCGCGGCTGCCGCGGCGTACACGGCCTTGCAGCCAGCCTTGCGCAGCACTCCGGCGCATTCTGCCAGAGTCGAGCCGGTGGTGACTATATCGTCCACCAGCAGCACCGTTTTATTCTCCGCCGCCTCACGGTCACAGCAGGCATACACGCCTGCTGCGTTCTTCTTTCTCGCCCGCGCGTTTCCGGTGCGGGACTGCGGCGGGTTATCCCTGGTCTTTGCAAGCAGCCTTACGCATGGTATGCCGAGCTTTCGGCCCAGCGCTGCGGCGATTATCTCCGCCTGATCGTAGCCGCGCTTGCGAAGCCTTTTGCGGCTCAAAGGTACCCATGTGATAATATCGCAGGAAATTTGCGTTTCGTCAATAGATTTTGCAATAAAATCCGCATAAATGTGTCCGTACGCCGTGATCCCGCTGAATTTATAGCGCAGCAGCGACTGTCTCACGCTGCCCTCGTAGTAAAGCGGAGCGACGCAGAGCTCCGTATTTTTCACGCCGCGCATGTATTCCGCCTCCGGAACATAGGGCAGCATCTTTCTGCACGCGGCGCATACCTCGCCCTCGTCCCGGTTCACAAGCTTTCGGCAGAACGGGCAGCGCGGCGGGTACAGCAGGTCGAGGAGCCGGTCTATAACGCGCATCACTCGACTCCGCACAGCCGGCGCAGCCTCACGCGCAGCGCCGTATAGCGGCGCGACTGCCGGTAGTTGTCTATCATCTGGTACGCGGTCTGGTCGTCGCCGACGATTATCAGCAGCTTCTTTGCCCGCGTCACCGCCGTATAGAGCACGTCGCGCGTCATGAGCATCTTCGAGCCCTGGCCGAGCGCCAGTATAACGGCTCTGTATTCGCTGCCCTGCGCCTTATGTACCGTCACCGCCCACGCATGCTCAAGCTCAATGAGCGCGTCAAAGCCGTAGCTTGCGGTCTTTCCGTCGAAGCAGACGGTCAGCGTCTCCTCGTCCATGTCTATGGACTTTATTGTGCCGACGTCCCCGTTGAACATCCCGGTGCCGGTCTCCGTACCGTTCTCGCTCTTCCAGAGGATGTCATAGTTATTGCGTATCTGCATGACCCTGTCTCCCTCGCGGAAAACAGCGTCGCCGAACAGCTTTTCCTTCTTCTCGGGAGAGCGTGGGTTCAGCACCTCCTGGAGCTTCTTGTTGAGGTTCACCGTGCCCATCTCGCCCTTGCGCGTGGGAGAGAGCACCTGAATGTCCTGCGGCGGGATGTTCATCTTCCCCGGCAGACGCACGGCGCAAAGCTCCGTGATCGTCTCAACAGCGCTGCCCGCCTGCAGGCGCTTGAGCCGGAAAAAGTCTCCGGAGTTCTCGGCAAGGTCTGGGTGCTCGCCGCGGTTTATCATGTGCGCGTTGCGGATTATCCTGCTGTCCCCGGTCTGGCGGAATATCTCCGTCAGGCGCACCGTCGCCACAACCTGGCTGCGGATGAGCGCCGAGAACACATTGCCCGGTCCGACCGACGGCAGCTGATCGGCGTCGCCCACCATGATGAGCCTTGCATCCGGCGGCAGCGCGCGCAGCAGCGCGTCCATCAGGCAGATATCCACCATCGAGCACTCGTCAAGTATCACCGCGTCACAGTCGAGCCTGTCGCTCTCGTCCTTTGTGAACACGACGCGGTCATTGTCCTCATCGAATTTTGCGCCCAGCATGCGGTGCACCGTCGCGGCGTCGCGCACCGCCAGAAACCGCGTCGAACGGCTGTTGCGCGACGAGGGGGCGTGCAATGCCGCCTCGATCGCCTGCGCCAATACTTCGTGCGGGACCTCCTCGTCCCTGAATTTGCGCACGGAACGCCGTGCCTCGATCACCTGCTGAAAGTCCATAAGCGGAATGTTTTCGATTTTCGAGACAAATATAGGACGCAAACGCAAAAAACCGGCCGCAGACGGGCGGTTATTTTCATTTTTTGCGTACTTTTGTCGTGCAGGCTCGCCTTGTCGCTGCCCCTCGCGGGGGGAGAGGAAAGTCCGGGCAACGCAGAGCACCGTCCAAGCTAACGACTTGATAGCCGTGAGGTTATAGGAAACGTAACAGAAAACGACCGCCCCTGCTTGCAGGGGTAAGGGTGAAAAGGCGGGGTAAGAGCCCACCGCGGCGGCAGTGATGTCGCCGGCCGTACGTCTGACGGGTTGCAAGACCGTGTATACCGGCAGTTAAGGGTTGCTCGCCCGATGTC